>JAEEGL012747945.1_pt1 | contig 12837 bp, 12 predicted proteins | sample 9134231 | NCBI WGS metagenome assembly JAEEGL01 (sample SAMN16246548, study PRJNA631951) | gut metagenome | biome: gut microbiome; feature: rumen; material: fiber-attached | host: Bos | place: Iran: Karaj | collected 2018-10
ATGCTTCTGGCTGCGCGGTTTCCGTCCTGTCGGCTTTGTCTCACTCAAGCCCGTTTCTCCTTCGCAATTCGCTCAGCAACCCGCGTACACGACGGCGTGTCATCACTAGGCTGCCAGCTGTATGAATAGTATGTGCCGCCCGTTCACATTTCTCTTTCAGCGGCATCTGGCTGTTCACACGCGCCTGCGCTTCCTCACGCGGCAGTCCGTCCCGGCGCATGATTCTGCTTATCTGTTCAGCCTCGCTCACATAGCAGCACCAGACTTCGCCGCACTGTACATCCATGCCCGCTTCATACAGTAGCGGAACATCCCAGACCACAATGGGCGTTTCCAGCGCTTCGGTCTCTTTCTTCATGTGTCCGATGACCATCGGATGCAGGATTTCTTCCAGCCTGCGGCGTTTTTCGGAGTCTGAAAAGACGATCCGTCCCAATGCGCGGCGGTCCAGCTGTTCGCCATTGAAAACGCCGTCACCAAAGGCTTCACGCACAGCAGGAAGCGCTTCGCCGTTTTCTGCAGTCAGCCTGCGGGAAACGGCATCCGCATCGAGCACGGGCAGCCCGAGGTCATGCAGATATCGCGCCACGGTCGTTTTTCCGCAGGCAATACCGCCTGTCAAGCCCAACACAAAGGGCTTACTTGGTTTCATACCAGCTGCTCCCCGTCTTAACTTCAGCCGTCAGCGGTACTGAAAGCTCAGCAACATTCTCCATACAGTCACGCAGCAATGCGGCGACCTGTTCGCATTCTTCGGCAGGAGCTTCGACGATCAGTTCATCGTGTACCTGCAGGATCAGGCGGCTGGCCAGCCCCTGTGCACGAAGAGCGTCATGCACGCGCACCATTGCCAGTTTAATGATATCTGCAGCCGTCCCCTGAACAGGAGCGTTCATGGCAACGCGTTCCCCGAAATTGCGCAGATTGACATTCGGCGAACGCAGTTCAGGCAGTTTGCGTACGCGTCCGAACAACGTGCGCGCCGCGCCCGTGTCATATCCCTCAGCCACCGCGCGTTTCATGTATGCCTGCACGCCCGGATAAGCGGCGAAATAGCGCTGGATGAAGTCTGCCGCTTCACGCCGCGACATGCCCGTATTGCGTGCCAGGCCAAAGTCGCTGATTCCGTACACCAGTCCGAAATTGACGGCTTTTGCATGAGCGCGCATCTGCGGTGTCACTTCTGACAGTGCCACACCGTTGACTTCCGCCGCGGTACGCGCATGGATATCCTGCCCTTTACGGAAAGCATCGATCATAGCCGCATCCCCGGAGAGATGCGCCAGGATACGGAGTTCAATCTGTGAATAGTCGGCGTCCACCAGTTTCCAGCCCTTCCGCGCCACGAATGCACGGCGGATCTCACGCCCCATCTCACTGCGAACGGGAATGTTCTGGAGGTTGGGTTCCGCGCTAGAGATACGGCCTGTCGCCGTGCCAGTCTGGTCAAAGAATGTGTGGATACGTCCGTCAGGCCCTACCTTGCGGATCAGCGCATCAATGTATGTGCCATGCAGTTTGCTTACCTGGCGGTATTCCAGGATCGGCGCGATGGCGGGATGCTCATCCCGCAGCGCTTCCAGCGTATCCGCATCCGTGGAATAACCCCGGGACGTTTTACGCCCCGCACGCAGGCCCAGACGTTCAAACAGGATCTCACCCAGTTGCTTGGGGCTGTTGATATTGAATTCACCTACCCCGCAGAGCCGGTAGATCTCATCACGCAGAACACTCTCGCGTTCGGTTAAACGTGTGCCGATCTCACGCAGCACTTCCGCGTCCACCGCAAAGCCTTCCTGCTCCATGTCAAAGAGCACCCGCAGCAGCGGCAGTTCCAGTTCGTCATACACGCGTTCCACGCCCAGACTCTTCATCTCCGCGCGTTGCCGCCGTGCCAGGGACCATACTCCCGAAGCACTCGCCTCAGCGAACGCCGACAGGTGATAGGTCTTTGCCTGTGGATCAAGAATATACGCCGCGAGCATCGTATCACCGGCGATTTCCGGCAGCTGCTGGCCGCTTCCCGCAAGTGTATGCAGCAGGCGTTTGCCGTCATGCGTCACGACCGGACGCTTCCAGACTTCTGCAGCATCCGCAAGAGGATCGCTCATTGCCGCTGCGGCGAACAGATCTGTCTGCCCGCCAAGCGCTGCGCGGAGGCGCGTCTTCCCGCTGCAAAGCGAGAGCTCTTCCTCACCCAGGTACACCGCAGGCGTACCTTTTCCGCTGCAAAGCCCCGATACCGTTTCAGGCGTCAGGGACTGCCAGTCATCAAAAGTCTCTTCTTCGACCGCTGCCGTATCAACCGTCTCTCCGCTCTCTGCAGCCAAACGGTTCGCAATCGTCATAAGGCCATACTTACGCATTGTCTCGACACCGTCCGCCAGATGATGACATTCGCAGTCATCATAATGAACCGTCAGCGGGATATCGCGGCGGATCGTGGCCAGCCATTGCGAGAAGCGCGCCTGCTCGGCATTATCGCGTACCTTTTCGCCCAGCTTGCCCTTGATCTCATCGCCGTGTGCCAGCACATTCTCAAGCGTACCGTATTCGGCAAGCAGCTTGACTGCTGTCTTTTCACCTACGCCGGGAATGCCCGGAATATTGTCACTGCTGTCACCCATCAGGCCTTTTAAATCAATGATCTGCGCCGGAGCGACACCAAAGAGCTCCTGTACGCGCGCAGGAGTGCATTCCTCGATCTCTGAAATGCCCTTGCGTGTCAGAAGCAGTGTTGTCTCATCATCGACCAGCTGCAGTGCATCACGGTCGCCGGTCAGCAGCAGGGCATCGATGCCGCGCTCCCTGCACTGCAGGGACAGCGTGCCCAGAATGTCGTCAGCCTCATAACCGGTCAGGCTCAGCACGCCCAGGCCCATGGCAGAGAGGATCTCTTTCAGCACCGGGAACTGAGGTCGCAGCTCATCAGGCGTTGCTGCACGCCCTGCCTTATATGCATCATAGGCAGTATGCCGGAAAGTAGGGCCATGCTCATCAAAAGCCACTGCACACCAGCGCGGAGTGCGCTCGCGTATGCAGCGGAGGAGCATGTTCAAAAAGCCGTGCACTGCATTGGTATACACGCCGTTGTAGTCCATCAGCGGCAGGGCATGAAACGCCCTGTACAGCAGGCTGTTTCCGTCTACAATAAGAAACGTATCGCGCATAAAGGCATCCTTTCTGTCCTGTTCAGTATACCATCCGTCACAAGTCCGCTGCAATGTCCAGACTGTAAAACTATCTGCGGCGTAGCGTCAGGTCCGGAAGCTCTGTGCTCCCCTTGCTCAGGCAGTCAGCCCGTGAGACCAGCACGAAAAGCGGATAAAAGATCGGTTCATTATGGAAGATCTCAGCCGTGCCCATGAGCAGGAAAGCCATGAGCAGCAGTGCCGCCGTCTTGACTGCCGCGCTGCGCCGGTACTTCAGCGCAGCACGGCCTGCAAGCACGATCATCCCAAGATAGGCCAGCAGAGCCATGACACCGCCGTGCAGCAGGAGTTCGATCATCTGGTTGTGCGTATGTGTTGCACCCAGCAATGCTTCGTTTTGGGCAACCGGATGCTGGCCGATACCCAGCAGCCATTTATCACGGATCGCATTCAGCGCAGCACGCCATGCGTCTGTGCGTGCGAGCATGGTGACATCCTTACCCAGCGCCTGTGTCACAACGCCGGCCTCATTCCGCTGGAACAGTAAAGCAGCCATCAACAGTACTGACAGGCCTGCCGCTGTCACCGGGTTCAGCCACTTGGGGAGTGCATGTCCACGCAGCACGGCAAGTGTAATGAGCAGGAAACCCAGGCCTATGATTGCCGTAACACCACGCTGAAGAATCACCGTTACCAGTACAATCAGCGTCACAAATACCGTACGCAGCGACCAGCGCCCACGGCAAGCATGTGCACAGACTGCTTCAAAGCCCAGTGCAGACAGCGTGATGCGGAAGTACATCGTACGCGTTCCGAGCAGCCATTCGGGTACATAGAGCGGGTTTTCATCCACACTCAAGCCCGCATAACCGTTCGGATAAATCGCCATGGAAAGCAGATGCAGAAGCACCCAGACCAGCAGCGCCCAGCTGAACCCGCTCAGAACGCTTTTGCGTTCACGCAGCAGGCCCATGTCCAGCAGCAGCATCAGCGCAAAACCCGCATGCCAGTCAATATGATATCCTGTATCGCCCAAGTGCAGAGCAGTCGATATCCAGAGAATGGCAAACATTGCCCCGATGGTGAGTATCATCGGGTTTACGTCTTTCAGACGCCCGGTCCACCAACGGAAAACCCATATCGCATACACACCGGCGCAGACAGCATAGACCAATATCCGCAGCAGCGGAAAGCCGCTATCAATACCAAGCGCCGAGAACAGCATCTGCTCATAGTGCGCTGCCTTATGCACGCGCAGCAGTACAAATGCCAATACCGCGTATGTCAGCGTATGGGCCAGAAGCCGGTCCAGCCGCTTATTCACAACATCCGTTCTTTTTGTCACGAAATGCTCTCCCGTTATTTTCCCACGCAGAAGCGGGAAAAGATATCATCAAGCAGTTTTTCGTCCACACGGTCTCCGGTGATGCCGCCCAGGGTATCCAATGCCTCATACAGAGACACGGCTGCAAGATCCAGCGGTTCCCCGTTCTCAAGCGCATCTGCAGCTTCCGTCAGCAACGCAGCAGACCTCCGCGCAAGGCGCATATGGCGCGCATCGGTCAGTGGCATTTCGCCTATTTCCCCTGCATGCGCTGCTAGCTCTTCACGCAGTTCCCTGAGTCCCTCACCGGTTCGTACCGAAACCCGAAGCGCGCCGCTATATTCATAAGCATGCGGAAGATCTGACTTGCTCAGCAACACCAGATGCGGATATTCCTCCGCCTCATGCAACAGCTGCTCATCTTCTTCCGTCATCGGTACCGATCCATCCATGACCAGCAGCACAAGGTCTGCCGACCTCATGGCCGCCCGTGCGCGTTCCACGCCGATGGCTTCCACCGTGTCGGTCTGCGTGCGGATCCCCGCCGTATCGCTCAGGTGCACGGCCAGCCCGTTAAGCAGTACCGTTCCGCGCACCACATCGCGTGTCGTTCCGGGGATATCGGTCACTATTGCCCTTTCTTCGCCCAGCAGCGCGTTGAGCAGTGAGCTCTTCCCCGCATTGGGCAGTCCGCACAGCACGACCTCAAAGCCGCTTTCAAGCAGGCGTGCCGCACGTTCATCGCAGGCGTCTGTCAGTCGTTTGGCCAGTATTCTGGCCTGGGATGCTGTGTCTGCAGCAGCTTCTTTCTCATCGATTTCTTCGGGATAATCAAGCGCTGCTGCCACGCCGGCAGTGATCGCGATCCCCTGTGCCTGAATATCACGCACAAAGGCGCTCGTGCCGCCATCTAACTGGCGCAGGGCCGCCCGTGCAGCCTGCTCGCCTTCTGCGCTGATCAGCCGCATTACTGCTTCTGCACGACTCAGGTCGATTCGCCCGTTCAGAAATGCGCGGCGCGTGAATTCACCGGGATCAGCCGGCCGCGCACCAATCGCATACAGCGCGCGCAGCGCCTGACGTGCCGTCTGATTACCGCCGTGCAAATGGAATTCAGCCACATCCTCACGAGTATAGCTGCGAGGTGCAAGCATCAGGACCGCCATGCATTCGTCGATCAACATACCCTGCTCATCATACAGATGTCCGTACAGCATGCGGTGTGATTCGACTATCTGCTGTCCTGCAGGACGGAACAGTTTCTCAAAATAAGCGCGCGCAGCACACCCGCTGACGCGCACAATGGCGATGCCCCCCTGCCCAGGCGGAGTGGCCAGCGCCGTAATCGTATCTTCTTCGTACAGTCCGGACATTTACAGAAGCCCCTGATATGCCGTTTCCGCATCCGGACGCTGCGCCTTTTTCTCGCCGTCCCTGTCTGCTGCGAGAGCAGCTTCCGCCATATAATGCGGGTGGTAAATACGCCTGTCGAGAGACCAGACCTTTTCGCTGAACGCGCCTGCGGGCGTACGCTGCACTATGCCGTTCATCTCATTCATACGCGCATCCACAAGGTCGATCCAATGCAGCATTTCCGCTTCGGGGAACATTGGCGGACGGGGACTTCCGTACTCCGCTTCGCCGTGATGGCTGATCACCATATGCTCCATGAGCAGTACATATTCGTCATCTTCGGCCAGACCAGCGCGGCGCGCCGCCTCATGCACCTGCGTGACCCCGCGGACGAGATGTCCCAGGAGCAGACCGTCGACAGTATAATCATTTACATTGCCGCATTCATCCGACTGCATCTCACTGATCTTGCTCAAATCATGCGCGATCACTCCCGCACAGAGCAGATCCCCGTCCAGCCACGGATAAATCTTGAGCATGGCTTTCGCTGTTTGGAGCATGGATGTCGTATGATGCAGAAGTCCGCTGCGCTCAGCATGATGCAAGCGCTGCGCCGCGGGATAATACATCAGCTTATCGCCTGCCATATTAAGCAGTTCCCTGACCAGTGCCCGCAGTGTCCCGTTTTTCATACTGTTCAGCGTATCATTGATCTCGGAAAGCATCTGCTTGGGCGGATAGGGCGCGCAGGGCACCAGCTGTGACATTTCATATTCGCCTTCCTCAGCTTCGCGCAGCTTGTTCACGCGCAGCTGTAGGCGACCGTTATATTCGGTCACCTGCGCACGCAGCTTAATCACACTGCCTACCTGGGGCGGTGTGACCGTGCCGTCCCACATCTTGGCGTTCATATCACCAGTACGGTCGCTGAGCGTCATATCCAGATAATGACTGCCGTTGGAAGACGCACGCTGTTCACTTGTGCGCACCAACAGAAAGCCTTCGAATTTAAGGTCCTTTTCAAATGCCGCGACGGCAATCTGATCCATTTTCTGCTCCCATCCGGCGCGGTCAGCCTTCCGCGTCTCCGTAATAAGCGTCCTCAAAGAGGGTATATTCTGCCAGCCAGTTCAGCTTTATGTCTCCCAGCGGGCCATTGCGCTGCTTGGCTATGATCAGTGTGGCCGCATTCGTCTCCTCACTGGCCGCATCATAATAGGCATCACGGTGCAGGAACATGACTACGTCAGCATCCTGCTCGATCGAACCTGAATCACGCAGGTCGCTCAGCATAGGGCGCTTGACCGTACGCTGTGTATTCGCACGGCTAAGCTGCGCACATGCAAGGATCGGCACTTTCAGTTCAAGCGCAATACTCTTCAGCCGGCGGCTGATCTCACTGACTTCCTGCTGACGGTTCTCACTGCGTCCGTCCGCGCCCATCAGCTGCAGGTAATCGACCACGATCAGGTTCAGGCCCTTCTCCACCATGATACGCCGCGCGCGCGAACGCATCTGCATCGGTGTAAGCCCTGCAGTATCGTCGATAAAAATCTTTTCATTGCTCAGCGGGTTGACCGTCTGGGCAAGCTTCAACCATTCCTTGTCACGAAGGGTGCCGCTGCGCACATTCTGCATATTCACACGCGCTTCGCTGCACAGCAGACGCATCGCAATCTGTTCGCGGGGCATCTCCAGGCTGAAGATCGCCACGCTGTAACCTTTTCTGGCGGCAGAAGCAGCAATGTTCAGTGCAATACTCGTTTTGCCCATGCTTGGCCGTGCGCCGAGAAGCAGCAGTTCACCGCCATGCATGCCGGTCAGATCCTTGTCCAGCTTTGAAAAACCTGTCGTTACGCCGGCTACCTTGCCCTGCAGACGCGCCAGCTCCTCGATTTTCGCATAAGTGTCAAACAGCACTTCGCGTATCGGGATCAGCTGTGCGCCGCCAGTACGGCGCATCACGATATCGAAAATATCCTTTTCCGCCGCTCCAAGGATATCCTTGAGCTCCATCTGATTCGCATAGCAGTTACGTGTAATCGTTGAAGCAGCACGAATCAGCTGGCGCAGCGTCGATTTCTCAAGAATGATCCCGATATGCTCCTGTACGTTGGCCGTACTGGGCACTTCCAATATCATTCCTGTCAGGTATGCCGTACCACCCACGCCTTCCAGCGTACCACGGCGCGCGAGCTCGGCATCCACCGTCACCAGGTCAACAGCTGTACCGGCCGCTGCCAGAGAGTGGATCGCCTCAAAAATCGCTTTATGCGCAGGCGTATAAAAATCTTCCTCGTTCAGCATCTCCGTTGCCAGAGATACAGCACGGCCATCCTGCAGAAGCGCGCCAAGAACACTCCGTTCCGCCTCGATGCTCTGAGGCGGGACAGAAGGAAAAGCGTCCATATAGGCAGGTCGCTGTTCGCTCACAGATGATCAGCCCTCCGCAATATTCTTTACCCGAAGCAGCATCCTGGTGCTGACATTGGGATACAGGTGCACAGTCACCTCATAATCGCCCAGCTGGCGGACAGGCTCCTTGATCTCAACCTTGCGCTTGTCGATCTCCACCTCATAGCCTGCCTGGATCGCATCGGCAACTTCCTGCGAGGTCACGCTTCCGTACAGACGGCCCTTCTCACCGCATTTGGCCTTAAGGATGACCACTTTGTTCTTGAGCTTCGCGGCCGTCTGTTCCGCAGCGGCACGTGCTTCAGCTTCACGCTTGCGCTCGGCTTCACGTTTGCGTTCCACTACACGGATCGCATTCTCAGTCGCTTCCATTGCCCACTTGCGCGGGAACAGATAATTGCGGGCATAGCCGTCGCTTACGTTGACAATGTCGTCCTTCTTGCCGATATCCTTGACATCCTGCAGTAAAATGACCTTCATGCTTATTCCTCCTCGTTATGCGGCAGCAGCGGTTTACGCAGGCCGCGAGAATCCGAAATCTGATCAACTACGCCGACAACTGTCAGCGCGATCTGCATAAAACGAAACACAAATGCCAGCACAATCACTGCCACGCGCCAGACTTTAGCCGTGCCGCGGCGGTGCTGCGAATGGTTGAGCGTTGCCAAGCCCTGTACGACATAACAAAAGCAAAATGTTTGCCACATCATCGTCCCGAGCATGACAAGCATACCGTTGCCTCCGGAACGTATCAGGAGATAACCGGATGCCAGCAATCCGATGCGCAAACCCCATGGGCGTGGGATATGCCACGTACGCAGCGGCGGCATGGACAGATCCGGGATATCCTGCTCGTCTTCATTGCGCTTGTAGGCGCGACGCTGTGCTGCCCTGCGCCCAAAATACACGCTCAGCGCAATACCGGCCACGGCGTTCTGCGCACTCCCGGAAATCAACATGCTCGGGATCAGCCCCTGCAAAAGTGAACTGACCAGGCTACGCACCTGCAGAAGTAGTTCGCTTACTGCCTCAGCGGAGAGCGCATATCCGCCCGGTACTGCCACCAGCGCCGAATCCTGCATGGAAGCGGGCAATGAGAGCAAGCCATTGGAAGCAAGCATGTACAGCAGCGTATCTCTTGCCGGCAACATATTGACAGCGGCTGCAGCAGCGCCTCCCGCTGCTTCATAAAGCATACCTTCTGTCATACCCTGCAGGAGCATATAGATCGCTGCGAGAGAAACCACAAGTGCAGCCAGCACCGCCCCGCATGCCGTCCAGAAGCGTTTTTTCTCTGTCAGGCACCACAGCCAGGCAGCCATCATGGGCAACAAATAGCCCGCACCGAACGCGCACACCAGCATGCCACCGCTCGCAGCCAGGGATGCCAGCATCAGCGCAAGGCAGATCAGCGCCGGCAGAAGCCCTGCGGTCAGGGTTGAAATCAGCAGCCACATCGGGCCAACGAACAACACAAACGTGCCTGCCCCAAGGCCGGGAAAAGCGCCACCGGCCGAGGCTAGCAGAAGCAGCACAACGCACAGCAGACAGCATACCAGTGCTGCTCGTAACGTTGTATAGGTTTTCCATCCACGCTGCATACTGTTCCCCCAATGCGCGACATGCGTACAAATTCCCGTATATATTGTAGCGTTGCAAGCCGTCTTTGTCAATCGGACCTCCAGAACGCCTGACAACAGGAAGCAAGGAAAAAACACCATTCACTACGGTTTGTAATGAATGGTGCCTGTACAATTTTTACGCATTTTCCTCTGTAAAATCCGGATCCACAGGAGGCATCCGGTCGCAGACCATGAACAGTGCATCCTCACCGTTATCTTCATAATAACGTTTGCGAACGCCTACCTGCTGAAAGCCCAGTGAAGAATAGATGTGCTGCGCTGTTTCATTACTGCGCCGCACTTCCAGAGTCATGTAGGAAACGCCGAGATTGGATGCATACTGCATAAGAGCTGCTGTCAGCCTTTTGCCTATGCCCTGTCCACGCCAGTCCTGCCGAACGGCAATGTTGGTGATATGGCCTTCGTCCATCACGATCCACACGCCCGCAAAGCCTATGATCTCTCCCGATTCCGTTTCTGCCACCAGGTAGCGTGCACAGACATTGCGGGTCATTTCTTCATAAAAGCTCTGGCGGCTCCACGGTTTTGCAAAAGTCGCCTCTTCGATCGCATGGACACCGTCCACATCCTCCACCGTCATGCGGCGAAGGTTCACTTTACTCATGCTCCGCCTCCCGCAACGCGCGCGCACGCTCTGCCTGCGGTGCGCGCAGATACATGGGCTGAAGTGTGAGATAGTCCACTGCCTGGTCCACATCCCGTGCAGCCAGTGCTGCCACAGCCGCGGGCCGCAGATATGCATTATGTACAGCAGCAAATCGGGCCTTTTCTCCCAATGCCTGAACAATATTCTCACGGTAAGGAACAATGCCATCACCGGTAAAGAGATACGGCCCTTCAAAGGCAGAGAGTGCTTCCAGATACTCTTCCAGCTTCAATGCACAGTCCTGCATAAGCCGTTCACCGCTTCGGAATGCAGCACCATATACCTGCTGCACACGTGCATCCTGAATCGGGCACACAACAGCGTCTGCATGTTCGATATCCGCTGCCGTGGCTTCAAGAGTATCTACGGCAATACAGGGCAGTCCAAGCGCATGTGCCATGGCTTTGACAGCCGTAACTCCGATACGCACACCCGTAAAGCTGCCCGGACCGACCGTTACTGCCAGATGTGTCAGCTGTTCCTTTTTCAGGTCGGCACGGCATAGTGCCTCTTCCACCATGGGCATGATGCTGGCACTGTGTGTCAGCTTGTTGACGGCCGCGCCTTCGTACCGGATGCGTCCGTCCTCCCAGACGGCCACGCCGGCTACGGGTCCTGAAGTATCCAAGGCCAGAATCAGCATTTCAGTATCCTCTCCCAATCCATTACACGGAAAGCGCCTTTCGGGCTGAACCGAATCAGGCGCATTTCCTCATTCAGCGTTTCAATAATGATCTCAAGGCGTGTCTCCGGGAGCAGCTCTTCAGCGCGTTCCGCCCATTCGATAAGCGTTATGCCTTCCCCAGGCAGCTGTTCCTGAGCACCGATTTCATACAGCTCTTCGGCGTCCTCTACGCGGTACCAGTCAAAATGATACAGCGGCAGCGCACCGCTTTCATACATGTTCATGATCGTGAATGTAGGGCTGGGAACGGCACCTGTTACACCGATCCCCCGCGCGATCCCGCGGGCAAACTCACTCTTCCCTGCACCAAGGTCGCCGCGCAGGACAAGCACGTCCCCGCCTTGCAGAAGAGAGGCGATCCCTGAAGCCGCATCACGCGTCTCAGATGCGCTGCAGGTGATTACGGCTACCGACATCGGGGCTTCCGCCAGCAGCATTTTCGCCTTCTGTGCATCCAGATTGATCTGCGCCTTCAGGTTTTCCATTGAGTCGAATTTACGAATCCCGCGCAGGTAGGACAGCAGCTCCAGCTTCATCTCTTTTCCATAGAGATCCCCGCTGCAGTCCAGGATCCATGTCTCGACAGTGTTCAGCGCACTGTCATCTGCCGTGGGACGTGTGCCGATATTTGTCACCCCGACATATTGTCCGCTTTCAATCGTGACACGTGCGGCATAGACACCACACGGCGGGAGTACGGTCCCTTGTTCACAGGCGAGATTGGCCGTGGGGAATCCCGCGGTCCTGCCTTTTCCATGGCCGTGTACAACAGTGCCGTTTAGGTTAACAGATATCATCTCAGATCTTCCCTGACATAGCAAGAATCACAAGCACGCTTGTGGCAATAACAAATAGTGCGATCACCGTTACATAGACTGATGTCTTTTTGTCACCGGTGCCCTTACCGCTTCCGGCAGGCACAAGTTTTGCCTTACGCAGGCTCTGTACCACAGGCTTATACAGCAGCAGCGTTATGCCCGCATTGAGTGCACCCTTGACAAGATTGAAAGGCAGGAAAACTGGTACCAACATACCCGCTACGACGGAGCGCGGAACGCCCTGGTAGATCGGGGTGATAAGATAGTTCCACAGCAGCATGACCACTGTCATCAGCACAACACCGATGCCAAGGCCGACCAGAGCGCCTTTCAGCGTACGGTTCTTGTGATAAATCGCCGCGGCGACACAGACAAAGGATGCGGAAGAGATCACGTTCATCAGTAGCCCGATCGGTCCTGTTTCCGAAATCGTGACCATCTCAACAAGCGAAACGACCAATGTCACAATCAGGGCGTCCACCGGTCCGAACAGGAAACCGGTGATAACCAGGATCACATCTTTGGGTTCATACTTTAGAAAAGATACAGCAGGAATGCGGATGAGTGCGACCGCAGCATACGCGATCGCAGCCATCATGGCCAGGGTAACAAGGCGTTTGGTGTCATACTTTTTCATTTGAGAGCAGCCTCCTCAAAAAACAAAACGCCCCCGACGCGCAAATCGGGGGCAGCGCAAGCATTACTGCATGCTTCTTCTTTCATCCAGACTATACTGTCGGCCACGGAGTTTCACCGTATCTGCCTTTCGGCTCGCGGGCTGTACCGCCGGTCGGGAATTGC
>JAEEGL012946865.1_pt1 | contig 12837 bp, 10 predicted proteins | sample 9134231 | NCBI WGS metagenome assembly JAEEGL01 (sample SAMN16246548, study PRJNA631951) | gut metagenome | biome: gut microbiome; feature: rumen; material: fiber-attached | host: Bos | place: Iran: Karaj | collected 2018-10
CATGGCATGCCAGAAATCCAATGTTACTGGGCAGTCGGATAATGGTAAAATCCACCCGCATCATTTCCTCTTCCATCCGTCGTTTCGCCATCGATATCTGTTTGATACCAGCAAGACTCATGAGGTTGGGCAGTTCAAAGAAGTTGACATTTGGGCCATCGCTTCTGCTCATGCCACTGATTTCATGCTCATTATCAACGTTTTTAAAACGACCACCAACACGGATTTCATTGAACACGGTCAGATATCGTTTCCACAGCAAATCATATGCGAAATGGCCATAGCTATAAACTGACTCGCCATATCGCCAGAAACGATTGTCATGGAGAAAGAGTAGTCTCATTGTTCGAAAACTGTATAACTGGGCTAGTTCAGTTGTGGATCCGCCTCATAGAGAACCCCGCTTTTGACATTGACACCATGATAATGCTTAAGGATGACATCCTCGTAGTGTTGTCTGCGAGCAATGTGCGTTGGTCCAGACACGATGTTTTTGTCCTTCACCACGAGAATGAGTCGTGATCTTTTAGCTACAATATGTGAAATGAGGTCCTTATCAATATTTGCGGATATAACAGGTGGAAGATACATTTGTCTGCCATCTGGTAGAGCGTCATAGAGGCGATACCATCGGCCAGTGTCAGCGTTCCCTGTCAAGACCAGTAACTTTCCCCCATTTTTCACAACTTTTTGGAGGACGATCTCGTCACGAACAGCCATTATCTGAGCAGAAGCCTCCTGTTCATTATACATAGCTGTCTGTATGGAAACATGGGCCAAATGGAAAGACAAGATTAATAATGCACAAAAGCTATACAAAAATGTACAAGGAGGCATTGTTATATTGTCCAATGCAATAGCAAAGAGTATTATGCAACAGGGGACAAGAACTGTCAGATAATGCCGAAAACAAAACGTCGTACTCATCAGGAGTACACAATTTACAATGAGACAAAAATAACAAGCATAAAAACAATAGCATTTTTTCTTGCTTGTCATTGCTAAAAATGTCTGGAATGCAGGCAGAAGCAGTTTCCAGTAATATTGACGAATACGCCATTCAACATTTTGTATGCCTGACAAAATGCTCTCATCGGCAATATTGCTATAATGGAGGTTGAAAAGGATGTAGTCATTATAACAATGAACTAATGAAGAATTGAAATAAAGCCATAATAATATAGGTACGCAGATGAACCAGAACCCAAGCAATGCAAATAAGATATCCTGCAAAACGGGTATGAACGGACGTTGGAATACCAAACGCCCAAACAAGATAAGACCTGTAACAAGAAACACTCCAATTAGGTTGAGCTTCATGAGTAGTACAACAGCAGTACAGATCCCCAAGAGCATGCTTCTCCATTTTCCAAGCTTCCCAGATTGTGTTAATCTTACAAGGCAATATAGACCACATATGACAAATGGAAGTGCATACACTTCAGGCAAATTACCATACCCTTCACCAAGATAGTTTGGTGTCAACCAGACAAAAACAGCAACTCCAAGCAAAGAGATAGTTGGCCTTGCAAGGCAAAGCATGCTTTTGAGAAGGATTAGACAGGAAAAGAAATATGCGAGGAATTCAGGAAAGATGACGCCATGCCATTGTCCAACTCGAAATGCAAGCCATTGGATAAGAAAAAACAAGGGACCTTTATGATCGAATACATCGCGAAAAGGCATCCCCCCATTACACATCATCTTGCCGATAATCTTGAAGATATTACTGTCAACAGCTTTGCTAAAAACACACGCTTGCCCAAAAAACTCCATAAAGCCACCGGTACGGGTGATGCAGATCAAAGTAGCCAGCAAAGCGATGAAAATAGCCAACCCATTTCCTATTCCAGATTCAAGCCCCAAGTAGGCGGTCTCACCAAAACTTTGTAATGTACTGCGCAATAGCTTCCATCCTCCAAGAGATGTCTTTCCAGTCCTGCAACCATTTAATTTTACGGGCAATTCCAAACAGCGCAGTCCATGCTTTGCCGCTAGGCCAGTGAGGATGACATTCGGGGCAAATGTATCCACCGGGAGTGTCTCAAACAATTTTTCAAACACAACAGCCCGCATCAGGCGATATGGTGAATTGACATCCCATATCTGTGACTTTCCATAGAAAACTCGCACTGTCAACCGCGAAATAGTAGAAACAAAGCATCTTATCACAGATTGTAACCGTCCAGTGCGACGACCGACAATGAAATCATATTCACCACGGCACTCCCATAGTTTTACAAAATTCTCTGGGCCTATCTCATTGTCTGAATCTACTTGGAAGATCCAATCAAATCCATTTGCTACCGCTTCCAGATAGCCTAAGAGAACCGTTGGCCCATGACCACTATTCATTTTTTCATGGACGACTATTCGACCATTGTGCCTATTTGATGCCTGTTGCATCATCATCAAGCTGTTATCCAGCGAACCATCATCATAAACATGAAGTTCAAAGTCCACACCAAGACTTTCGAAAGTTTTGCACCAATCCTCCAGCACATGTCCAATGACTGTCTGTTCGTTATAAACTGGGAACACCGCTGCCAGACGTTCAGAGCTCATATTAACATGCTTCCTTCTGTTGATATCCGGCTATCTGTGTTTCGAAGCAATCAAGTGCAGCTGCAATGGCCTTGTCCATATCCCAATACTGGACAGAAGCAAGACGTCCACAGAAAATGACATCCTCTTCTTTTTTTGCCATTTTTCGGTATTCATCCAGAAGCCGTCGATTTTGCAAAGAATCTATGGGATAGAACGCTTCAAGACCAGGATGCCATGTTTGAGGAAATTCCCGACAGATGATTGTTCGTGGACAGGAGTATGCTTGCCGCCATTCAGGATGGTAATGCTTGAACTCATGGATTCTTGTATAGGGGATGGAAAGTGAACCGTAGTTCATGACGCCCGTTCCCTGAGCATCCTCCAAATCAAGCCATTCGTTTTCGAATTTGAGACTACGCCACTCCAAAGTCCCCAAACTGTATCCAAAATATTCATCCAACGCTCCAGTATATATAATTCGGCAATTTTTGGGAAACAAATTTCGAACATTGGCAAAATCCGTATGCAAATGAATCTCGATTTTCGGATGTGAAAGCATTCGTTCAAACATATGCTGGTATCCTTCCGCCGGAATTCCCTGCCATTGAGCTTCGAAATATTCCGTGTTGAAACTAGTCCTCACTGGAAGCCTAGAAAGGATTTCCGGCTGTATCTCTACGGCTTTGCGCCCCCATTGCTTTTCTGTATAACCATGGACGAAGGTTTCATAGAGCTTTCGTCCCATCAGTGAAATGGCTTTCTCTTCTAGATTTTCCGGCTCATGTGTCAATTTAATTTGTTGGCTTTTCATCCAAAGTATCATTTCAGAAGGTGACATCGTTCGCCCTGTAAACTCCTGAATGGTCTTTAGATTGATTGGCATGAAGTAAACATGCCCATCTTCCGCAGTAAAAAGGACATGGTGTCGGTAGTTATTAAAGCTGGTAAAGCGATTGATATAGCTCCACACAATCGGATTGGACGTATGGAATATATGTGAGCCATAATCATGGAGTTCAATACCAGTTTCCTTATCAATCGTTGCACTGGCATTACCCCCGATTTTTGTACGTCTTTCAATAACAACGACCTTCTTGCCTAGGATATTTGCTATGCGCTCCGCAAACACGCATCCTGTCACACCAGCTCCGACAACTATGTATGGAGCATCAGAAGTCATAATTCCTGTGGAAAGGGCATCCTCCATGATTTTATACAACAATGAATATGTCTCAATAAATCAATCATAATGAGGTTTTCATTCAAAAAACCAATTCACTCATATGCCAGCCCCTTTATTTCTGAAAAAAAAGCCTGATAGTTCTTTGCATCATGAAAGCTTATTTCATATTTTTGACGTGCCAAACAACAAAAAGAATGATAAATTGTATAATCCAGATTGGCGAAAGGTCTCACCGTGTGCGCGATTGGATCATGCAAGTAGTCAAGAGGAAAAAGAAAACCATTTAGATCATACTCAACATTTTCTGGAATGTCGCCTACATTTAGGACAATAGCCGGTATGCCAACAGATTTCATGCACATGATTAATGGTTATAAAATCCACTGCAACATGGATCTCGCTGAACATGGTCAAATATCATTTACATAATAGTTCGTATGTGAAATAGGCGTAGTTGAAAACGGCCTTGCCATATCGCCAGAAACGATTGCCATGAAGTAGGGAATCTTCATTGGATTTTCAAAGAAATTATTTACACTATATATAATAACTTTTACAGTATTTTTTTATTTATAGTTAGATTATTTATCAAATTTTCCATTGAGAATATTTATATATTTAACTGAATATCTTCGACTTTCTATTTCATATTGTTGAATTCCAAATTTTTCTAATAATGTTTTATCTTCAGAAAACAATGATGTTCCTAAACCAAAATGATTAGAATTCCATCTAAAACCAATAGAATGCAAAATTGTAGGGGTAATATCAAATGTAGCAAATAAACGATTATTAATATTTTTCGGTGGTTTACATACTGGATTAATGATACAATTATAAATGGTTCTCTGAGGTATTATTTCATTGTCCTTAAGTTTTATCCATGTTCCATCACTAAGATTCTGCATTTTTACTTCACCGATATCTGGTCTCATACTACAATGATCTCCAGTCATTATTATTGTTGTATCTTTAGCAAATGACTGCTCTTGAATCCAATTAATAAAATCTCCTAGTAATTTATCTTGAACTTGTAGTATTTCTTCATAATTTGAGTTTTTAGAATTTACCCCTTCTAAATATCCCTCTACATGTGTATCAAGAGTTAATATTGTGGCACAAAATGGGGATTCTGATTTAGCAAGTTCTAGGATTTTTTTCTTTGCATATTTAAGCATTATACGATCATTAACGCCCCAAACGAAATCAGATTTCTTCTTGCACAGTTCTTTATATTCTAGGTCATTTTTTAAATCCTTAAATGAGATTAAATCAAAATTCTTATATTTTAAAAATAAATCTTTCTTTCCAACAAAATTTTCATCACTTCCTTGAATATGAGTAAATTTATATCCACTTTTTTCTAATACATGAAAAATCGATGGTGATTTCGCATATACATCTGCTTCAAAATATGCTCTTTCCCTTTCCATAGAAAAGAGCAAACGAGGCATACCATAAATAACAGCACTTAATGAACTAATAGTACAATTTGTCCCATTTACCTGAACACATTTTTCAATATGCAAGTGATTATGTTGTAGTTCATATAAATTTGGAATTAAAATCTTGTTAAACACTGTCTGATCTATAAATGTTCTCTCCATCGATTCGCAAAAAATAACAATCAAGTTTTGCTTTTTTTCCGGTGCAATGAAAAATGAAGGATCAGGATAAAAATAGTTATCATCTACCATTGTTGAAATTTTATGTCTATTAGTAATGAAATCTAAAACCTTAAAACTTGATGAAAAATATATTGATGAGAGAAAAAATAATATTATAGGACATAGAAAAATACTGATTCTTATAATATTATTTTTAATGAATTTCAATAATACAATTTCCAATAATAAATAAGCAAAGAATAATACGACACAAATAATAAATATTAGAATATGTTCAATGGTAACATAACGTTTCAGACTTAACGGAGATGCCTGTAAATGTATTAAAATCTGTTCAAAATTAACACTCCCCATAGATTTTATTAAATAATATGTACCAGATATAATCAATATTGATAACAGGAATAATATAGCATTAAAAAATACCCCAAAATAATCCTTCTTCTTTTGCATAAAAGCACAAGGTAATTTTGAAAACAAAGAACACACGGCTAATATAAGTGCAAAGACCATCATAATATTGATTGTATTTTGATTTATTGGTAATAATATATCAATTTGTTTCATAAACAATAAACTTATTATTATAATTACAAATGTTGTTTTAATTTTCCCATACCAATTAGCTGCTTTACCTTTAAGCCAAAAACGTGAAATTTGTCCTATAGTATCAACTATGATATATAGAGAAACTATCGTTATAGGCAATGAAAGATTTGTTTTATTGGATAATGCAAATAATAACAAAACAGGAAACGTCAAAATTTTATCACTTAATGGATCCAACCATTTTCCCATTTCTGTTTCAAGATTGCATTGTCGTGCTATCGTTCCATCAGAAAGATCAGTTAACATAAATATAAAGAACCAAAGAGTTGCTAGTATCCAATATCCTTTACAAGCAAACAACACACTAACTATCCCCATTGGCATTCTAATGAGTGTTAAGCTATTTGGATGTAATATTTTATGTTCTACAATGAATTTTCTTCCCCATTCTTTTCGTGTTCCATATAGAGCTATTATACGTTCTAAAATGAAACAAAATAAGATTATTAATTTTGTTATTATGATTTTCATGATTTTATTGCATAATTTCTTTAAAAAACGATTTATAATTTTTTATGGAATTAAAGGATTCTTCATATCGATTACGTGCAGTTTGACAAAATGTTTTATATTTATCTTCAGATAAACTAGTAAACACTCTTATACACTTTGCTATTTCTTCACTAGAGGCATCTACATCAAATAATAAACCATTTACATTATTTTCAATGATTTCAGGAATACCCCCTACCTTCGGGGCAATAGCCGGTATCCCACAAGAAAATGCTTCCATGATAGAAACAGGAAGTCCTTCACTTGAACTAGTATTGACAAATAGATTAACTTCATTATTGTTATAAAATGGTATAACTTCTTTATTTGACATATAACCTATAAATGTTGCTTGTACATTGTCTGACAAAATATCTTGTGTAAGTTTCTTAATATTTTCAAAATCTTCACCATCTCCTATATGTGTCCATCTTAACGGGATGTCTCTTATTGTCGCTAAGGCCTTGACCCATAAATTTAGACGCTTTACAGCCGTCACCTTAGCACATGTAACAATGTGAAAAATCTCCTTCTTTTCTGGGAAATGTCCATTCCACCCATCATTTACTCCAAGATAACTCGTCGATATTTTTTGTAAAAAGCGAGGATATCTCTTTCTTAAGTATTCAGTCCCCTGATTTGAACAGCAATAGACATGGTCAAGATGGGAAAGGAGATATTCACGATATGGAAGAAAACCTGTTGCATTCCTTTCTGCATATATATCAAAACCATGTGCCCTTGAAATACATTTTATATTTTGACAAAAAGAAGCAAGCCTTTTTCTCAAATCAATAGCAAGCAATGCTTGTTTATAAAGCCAATAACTGTAGATTACGATCTTCTGCGGTTTGTGTTCCTTAATGAAATTTTCAATATTCTCAAGGAGCATTCGTTTAAATATATTGACCTCTGATTCAAAATGCAAAATGTATGAAAAACGTTTTACGGCATTTATAGATGATATTTCTTTCAGACATTCAAGTCCTGAACGAATACCAATAGCTTTCATTATATTTATTTTTTTTAGATTTCTCGTATCTTTTTTAGCCAATATTGTAATTTGTGGAGTATTTATTAAACGTGATTTTTCACCTGTAATATTATCCATAGGTATTATTAGCACGTTATCAAATACATCCATGAATGAAATTTCATTATGAATGAATGATTCACCAGTCCCATATGGATATGTACTAGTAACTAATATCAAAACAGTGTTCATCAAAAATAATACTATTTTTTATACAATAAAAATCAATGTTTAAGCATCATAACCATGTTTGACAATGATATCATCAACAGTCTCTCATGGTAGCAAAGCCACTGAATTCACTTATATATGAGGTAATTTCAAAAGTCTGATTTTTTCATAGAAAACATGAAAAAAATGTAGTGGCTACATATTTATGGCGGTGTCGTTACATAGGAGAAATATGAAACCTCTTCAAAAGTTTTTTACTTTAATATGCAAATGTTACTCCGTTTTCCAGCGATGGAGAAAGAAATCGGTGAAATGACAGCGAAAATGCGGGAGTTCGTGATGCTCGTCGAGCTTCTGAAGCCCGGCAGGTTCATCCCAGATGCCCTGCTCGGGGGCGTTCTCGGCAGTCTAAGGCAGAATCACTAAAGGCCTCTGCGTGCTTTCCTGTTCAAGGCTGTGTACAACTTCACGACGACCGCCATGTACGGCGAGGCGACACTGAAGGCATGTCTTTTCCTGAACCACATCAGCATCCTGATGGCGTACAGAGTCTATGCAAGGTTGCGGGACCACGATGCGCTTTCTTAGTACGCTGTAGTTAAAACTCTTCAGAACCTGCTGTGGGACATCCGCGCGACGAAAGCAAGCGGCAAGCGGGAGCTAGAGCCTTTTCCCAAGGCGGCACGACTGGCCATTGAAAGCATGGGGCTGGAAATCCCGACCACTGCCGAGTAGTTATTCACCAATTTTGGATAGTTGCAATTAACATATATCTTATTTTTTAATTCCTAGATATCATATACCACTTATCCTTCAAACGCTTTCTTGCAAAGATCTTCTAAATTGTTATATGCAGGAGTTCCCTTGAGAAAGTCTTCCAATATTTCATTATATTCATCGCCGCTAAGATGCAAATTGATGTTGTTATCTTGTATGGCTTTCATATTTCTTTCCAAAAACAACGGGAAAAATGCCCGCATCTCCCGAGCTTGAGGTTAACGATCATATCGTTTGAAAAACCGTCTGATATATTCCTTAGCTTCTGAAACAGTCTGTTGCTTGCGTTTTTCATGAAATTCATCCAATGAGCAGATAATTTTTGCTGGACATCCAGCAATTACGACATTGGGCGGAAATTTTCCCTTGACGACAGATCCTGCACCGACAATTGTATTGTTCCCTAATTCAGTTCCCATCAAGATAATTGAATTAATCCCTATAAAGACATTGTTCCCAATGATTACTGGTGCACCGTCACCTATGATTTGACCATAAACACGCCGAAGCACACTACGACTATAATCATGAGTGATGATAACGACTCCTTGAGTTATTTTTACATAATCACCAATTTCAAGAAGAACAGGATCAGTTTCAATACAGACATTTCTCGTATTGAATATCTTGCATCCTTTACCTATTTTAATACCTTCATAACGTAAAAGCCAGATATATTCATTACTGGTAAGTGCTTTTATTCTGTTTTTAATCATTAAATATTTATAATAAATGTATTCAATCATGTGGATCTATATCATGTATATCTTTCCTAGAACGAATAACACGTGCTGGATTTCCTGCAACAATAGCATAATCAGGAACATCTTTCGTTACAACACTACCTGCTCCTATAATTGCTCCATTCCCTATACGTACACCTGGTTGAATAATACAGTACATTCCAATCCAAACATCATTTCCGATGATAACAGGTTTGACTTCACTGCAACCTTGTTGATCCATTGGTATGTCAAGATGATCAAAACGGTGATTTGTTGTAATAATGGCACAATTTTGACCCATCATAACATGGTTTCCTATTGTTATGTCACCATCCAAAATTGCATTTGAACCTATTCCTGAATAATCACCTATTTGAATGGATGAATATAGGTTTGCACCATGATCAATATTGACATTCGTACCACATTTTTTTAAAATCAATTTTGCACAAAGATAACGAGTCCTCATAAAAATATGTCCTACATATTTTAGATAAGATGAAGGCAAGTGCTTTGCAAAAATTTCATAAAGACAAAACCCAAATAATTGGCATATTTTCATTTCAAATTTTTTCACATATAAAGATTATATATAACTTTTTTTCTGCAAACAAATCTTTTACAGAATACTAAAGTTTGTTGTTTTGATTATTATTACCTTTTTACTCCATAATGCATACTAAATTCTGCCAATCGACTAAACAAAAAGATATAGAACCAAAATAATGGCATTCGCTGGAATGAATGAAAGAAACAAAATACCAGTAATCCGCTCATTGCAGCGAATAAATAAGAAGAACGGCTTTTGATAATTTTTATACTAATATTTTTTAATATAGTCAATAGCAAAATTAAGCCTATTATCCCATGGTCCATGAGAATATAGATATATGTATTGTGTGACTCGACTTTCAAAAAAGGTCCCCAATTACCAGAATGTGCACCCGGTCCATTCCCAAACAAAGGTGAATGGAAAAAAGCAATTATACCATATTTCCAAACTTTTTCTCTTGTGTTCAGTTGATTGTCTTTGGTAGCAATCTCATTATAATAATTCTGCATGCCGCCAAATATATCTGATATCCCTCCACTGTAAATTATATAAGCAATTCCAACAAAGAGTGCAATGAATATTGCCCATGATTTTCCTGTAAATTTTTTATGTGCAACTGCCCATATGCAACAAGCAACCATATTAGATAATTTATAGGAGTCACTATCCGTAACATGACCAATATAGATTGATAGCAATATTGCTCCAATTGTCCCCCAGATATAAAAACGTGGAAGCTTTTTCTGATTGACATAGTCAATGAAGAACAATCCTAGCCATGGGATAAAACAAAGAGCCTCCACAACTTGGTTAGGATCAGAAGAATACCCAGCAAAACGTGTTGTATCAGCAAAAAAGCCACTCCCCCCTCTGTACATTTTCAAATACCAAACATCTACAATAAAACCAAACAATAAGAATAAGTAAATTATCTCAACCACATTCTCTTTGGTGATATAATTCTTTAGTACAAATTCTGAAAGATACCAAGCCAAACAGAAAGCAAGAAAATCATGCATCATCTGGAAGGTACTTCGAACAGTCATGAGATTCCATAAAACCCCGAGAGGTATGGTTATCATCACTCCTTTGAAATATTGCATGATAATACTATGTTCTTGAGTCTCAGGAACTTTTAGTATTCTTCCAGAAAAAACCATTCCCCCCATTGCCAAAATTAGCAACTCTGGAATTCCAATTCCGGTAATAATACGACGCTCCGTGAAAACAGAAGTTGTCATGGCAAATACCAAGACAACTATTGACCAGTCAGTCTTGGCATTTTGATTTAATCGCAACAGATTCATGAACTACAAATTAATGCAGACATCTAGAACATGTTTCATGGAATGATCCCATGTAAGATCGTTTGTGACGATGTTGTACATATCTTCCTGGGCTTGGGAAATATCAACGGATTTGACAAAATCGACAAGCTGACGGATGTCAACACACGTTTCATCCGTATTCGCCAGACAGAAAAACGATGAGTTTCTAGGATAACATGGATGTAATGCAGAACTTGCATGTGGAAGGGCAATGGAACAGTATTCTGAATATTTCAAACAATTATTTTTTGCCATACAATCGGTATTCGATATTTGTTCAAACTCCACCAGGCCCAAATCCGCTTGCCGATAAAGCTCCATCAGTTTTTCGCCTGTTTGAATACCATGGAAGATGACGTATTTAGAAAGCTCCAGCTCATTTGTCAAAGTCACCAGATTCTCCCTTTCCGGTCCATCACCTACGATATGGAAACGTAGACGTTGATCTGCATCAGGCTGTTTTAGGTATTCTGCCATACCACGTATTATCTTGTTATAACTATGATGCGGCATCAGATTAGCTACAGCAATGAAATTCAACATTTCATGTGGTGTCTTGTTCAGTTTCATACACGTTTTTGCGGGAACAGAATTGTATATGACACATGCAGGAATATCAAAAACCCTATCTTCCTTCACATCGCCATAGGTTACAATCAAATCCACTAAGCATTTTAACTTGTTACGTAAATGCTTGTCTTGCCACCAACAGAATTGTGTGACCATATTGTGATTCTTCTCACATTCAGCATCATACGGATATGTCGGTATTTCCAAAATAATCTTGCCGATATTCGCCCTTGATTTAGACAACGCCCTATAAAACCACCAGTCACATAACGGGAAACGAATGTAAAGGATGTCGAAATAGTTTTCACGACACAAATCAAAGAGATGGCCATACAATTGGAGTGTACGATGGAATCCACAGAACGAAAAATGCCTATAGACCGTTTTCTCTTCACTGTGAAACAAGACTAATTCAGAAGAAGCAAAACAAAGCAGATATGTGTCATAACCAAGATTCTGGAACGCCTCCACCTGTCCGCGAACCTTTTTTGCGACGCCGGCAAAGCCTTTTCCTTCGACATCGATAATCGTGAAATACAATAGTTTTTTCTGTTCCATGGACAGTTCAACCTCTCTTTTCAAGTACCTGATGAATCAAGCCATTGATTTTTTCAACAATAAAATCACGATTGAAATGTGAAATAATATGCTCACGCGATTTTTGTCCCATTTTCTCCCGTTGTGCCTGCGACAGCGAATGGAATGTACGAATCGCCGACATCAGGGAATCAACATCATGTGTTTTGAACAGGAAACCGCTTTCATGATCAATCACAGCCTCCTGACAGCCTGGAATTCCAGAGGTCAAAAGCGGGCGTCCAAACGCCCCCCCTTCCAATAGCACATTTGCCATACCTTCATGATAGGACGGCAGAATGACAGCATGTGCCTTTTCCATAAATGGACGAATACTCTTCTGAAAACCATGGGCATGCAGATTTTCAAGAGATTCGTAATTGCTGAAAGTCTCCATGAAGGAATCTTCAAAAGGACCGACCAAATCAAAATGGATGTCAGGCAATTCTTTTTCACATATTTCGGCCACTTTGCACAATTCCTCAACACCTTTTTCTGTCATTAATCGACCAATGAAAAGGAAGCGTGTTTCCTTCGTGGAATCAGGATAAGGGATTGGCATAAATTCCCTTATGTTTATCCCAGCACCAGGAAAGACATGCGTCTGTTCCATTTTGCATAAGTGCCAATCGACAAACGATTGTC
>JAEEGL012977817.1_pt1 | contig 12837 bp, 10 predicted proteins | sample 9134231 | NCBI WGS metagenome assembly JAEEGL01 (sample SAMN16246548, study PRJNA631951) | gut metagenome | biome: gut microbiome; feature: rumen; material: fiber-attached | host: Bos | place: Iran: Karaj | collected 2018-10
ATTGGTAAAGGACAAATTTAATATTGACTAATCATGGCAAAAGTATTTAGATTATATAATATCCAAGGCAACAATTATATAGTTGATTGGCAGGAGTCGCAAGTCTATGGCACACAAGCTATCAACGAAATTGCTGACCCAGACGGGGCTACAGCCAGAAAGGAAATCACCTCCATTCCTTCTCCTTTTGCAAGGATTGACTTGGTGAAGACTGCTTTTAGAGAAGTGACAAACATGGCTAGAGGCAAAAGAGATAAGAAAGCTGCTTTGAAAGGAGAAACTATCTATCATAAGATGGTATCCGAGATGTTTGATGTGGCGCAATTGTTCTTCAACATTGACCGTTTTAAGGACAAGTTTGAAATTCTGGTTTGGGATAGGACAATAGACCTTGACTTGGATAATATTCTCAACAACACACTTAATCTTTATCTTGAATCGGATGCAGTTGGAAGCGACCCATACAATTTTGGGAGAATGAAAAGAATTTACATGTTGAACTATGTTGGCCCCGATCGTCCCTCAGATTTGAACATTGTAGGAGGTACCTCTCCTGCCACACTATTCTTTTCATCTTCGAATGACCTAAGTTATGTTTCAAAGAATATTCTGTTTGATAATGATAGACCGTTTGATGACAACTTTACTCCTCTCTATCAGCGCAGTTTCGATTTCCAAAAGTATTTGTTCGCTCTTCGGAAATCTAACAGATATTTTGCAAGCGAGTTTCCTGAGGTTAGCGACTATTTAGAGTTGACCTACGGATGCCTTTCGAATGATGAGAAAAGAGAAATTGACCAACTGAAAGAAGATAGTATCAACGAGTATGAGCCTATTATTATTATAGGCGATGAAGGACAGAAAGATGTTCTTAAGGTATTGGATAATGAGTTTCATAAAAAGTCTCGGGTTTCTAATTGGAAGAGTGATTTTGTCATCCGTTCAACTGCTTATAAAGAGGGGAAGATGCCTTTGGTTTTGCCAGTGGAGAAGGGCAATATATATGCAAATCTAAGATACACTACAGGCATGTGGGGACAGGAAAATGCAGCACCTTTTATTGTAATGGATAACAATGATAAAGTTATTCCATTAAAAGATCGTCGTCTCCCGGAAGTGAACGATGAATATCCTTTCTTGACCATCAGTGATTTCCTAACGGAAGCAGTTGTGAGGATGCCTTTTGAAATAAACGGAGATTGTTTTTTCGATGGTGGATATGTGTGCCGTAATGAGGAAGAGAAATGTAGTTATCTTTTGCCTTTGACAGATTTGTTTTTCAAATTTTTTAGCGTAGAAGAGTTGCGAAAGAATATTGCAGGAACTAATAAAAGAATGTTTGAGTTTATAGATAATGTTACTGGTGTAAAGGTAATTCTCCGCATCCCAATAAAGAATAGCCAAAGGCCATTTGTCGAGTATAGTCGTGTTTATTTTGAAAACAATCTGCCAGATGCTACCCAAAATGACGGTGCAATATTGGACAAGAGAATTGGATTGGGAGTAATGCCACTTGTCTGCTTTCCAAATGTCGCTAATGCGGAAGAAAATGAGAATAAGCTTTATAATAATGGCAACGATGCTAATGATTATCAAGAAGAATCAGTTGTTATATCTAACGAAAAGAAATTGGAGAAGCATTATCGTATTGCGTTTTATGACAAAGGCAGTCCAGATAGCTCACTTAATTTTAGGGAAAAGCATTCTGATGATGATATAAAGAGCGAAAGAGTAATACGAATTAAAAAAATGGTGGGAGCATGTAGCCATGAAGCTTATATCGTAAATGACAACTTTGACCGTATTAAAGTGAAGGTTGGAGATTTTTATAATTATGTTGTTCCTATATTTGATGATAAAAATAATTCCTCTGTTTTTACTTTTGCTGTTGATTTTGGCACTACTAATACACATGTTGAGTATCGTAAGGGCAATGATACACCTAAAGCGTTTGACATGATATATGAAGAAAGTCAAATGCGCAAATTGCATAAAAAATATATTGATCCTGATATCAAAATGGCTTTTGCTCAGGATTTCATACCTGAAACAATAGGTAAAGAATACTCATTTCCTATGAGGACGGTTTTTGCTAACCGTTCTGGAATGGAGATGACCAAGGATCCAAAGCCATTAGCTGATGGCAATATCCCGTTTCTTTATGAAAAGGAGCCTACGCCGACTTGGGATAACATTACAACCGAATTAAAATGGAGAGGTGATTCAAATTATAGTTTGCCCGACATGCACATTGAAAACTTATTTATCCTTATGCGAAATAAAGTCGCATTGAATGGGGGCAATCTTTCTTCTACCAAAGTGATTTGGTTTTATCCTTCAAGTATGAGTCCGTCTAAAAAGGAGCATTTCGAAGAAACTTGGAAAAAAGCTTACGAGAAGTATTTTGGCAAGGATTCTGAAAATAGTGTTATCAGTATTTCAGAATCCGTGGCTCCTTATATACATTTTATCAATAAAGGTGGGGCTAAAGGTCAGATAGTTACTATAGATATAGGAGGTGGCACCACAGATGTGTTTATTGATGAAAATGGTGAACACAAAATGTTGCTTTCGTTCCGTTTTGCATCTAATGCTATTTTTGGAGACGCGTACAATGATAATCCTCAACAAAACGGATTTGTATGCAAGTATATGGATGATTTTAGTAAGATACTAGGCATTAATAGCGGCATACGCATACTTAAGGATGTTTTGAGTCAAATCGAGGCGCGAGGAAAGTCAACAGACATAATCACATTTTTGTTCTCGCTTGTGGGAGATAAAGTTAAGGGTAATAAAGAGCTTGATTTTATGCAAAAACTCAAAGGTGATGATAGAATGCGTTATGTTTTTATCATTTTCTATGGATCTATCTTATATTTCATTGCTAAAGCCATGAAAGCAAAAGGACTAAAGAAGCCTCAAACAATTGCATTTAGTGGAAATGGGTCAAAGACACTTGATATTCTTTCGGTTGTAAAAAGCACGGTTGCTCTTTTTGCTAAACTTATCTTTGATGGTGTTTATGGCGATGAAAAAGGAACTATTGAAGTGAAAATGGAAGAGAATCCAAAAATTGCTACATGCAAAGGTGGTCTTGAGGCTACTGAAGCACAACGGTCGATAGAGGTTGTCAAAACAGTATTTGTGGGGAATGATTTCGGTGCAATTAAAGAAGAAAAAAAGGAGAAGATAAAATATGCAAATATTACTGATATTGTCAAAAATGAAGTGATTGAATCGGTGAAAGATTTCTTCGTTTTTTTGTTTGACCTTCATCATAACAATTCGGAGTTCTTTATTAATAGGCTTGGGGCTGCTCCTTCTATTTTTAATGAAGTGAAAGAATTCTGTTTCGGAGAGGAAGGACAACAATTGTTATTGGATTCATTGAATAAAGGAATCCGCAATAAATGGGAATCTGGCGAAGTTAACGATGGGTCTGAATTAGAGGAAACCCTTTTCTTCTATCCTTTGGTGAGATTTCTTCATGATTTGGCATACAAAATCTCTAAAATGTGAGTGGATAACAAGGCAGCAACAGGTTGTACCGAACCTGTTGCTGCTTCTAATACGAAAAAACATGAAAAGAATAGTTCTTATTATTTTAATTTGTGGGTTGTTTAATTGTTGTAGCAGAGATTCTGCATCAAACAAAGACGACGCATCTCAAAGATTGAGAATGTTTAGTGGAGAGGCAGGTATGGTTTCAGATACGAATATTGTTACTGATACTTATCAGGCCATATCGTTTGAAGAGTTTAAATCTCATCTTATTGACACTACTAATGAAGTATCAATCGATAGCTTAGTAATGCAAATTTTGGAATTAAAATCTTCCATTGATGAAACGAAGAATGTTCCTGCATTTGAGATGGAGAAGAATGAATCTGCATTTAAAATGATATTTCCATTTTTGTTATTAGGTTTGATAATCTTGTTGTTTGTCCTCTTTATTGTAGGAAATAATAGAAGAGAAGATGGATTAAAAGAAGATGTGGTTAGAATTGTCCAAAAAAGCGAACGATTAAAGAATTGGCGCGATGAAAGCGATGCACGACCAAGAAACCAATCTACAATTCAAAATATCAAATCGTATGATAGTGAAATCCATGATCTACAGCGTAGGATAGCGGCTATGGAGGATTTAAATAAGAATACGGATCAGCTTCCTCAACAATTACAATTAATGGAAAGTCCCGTGTTGGAATCAAAGTCTACAAATAAAAAAACTATATTATATGCAGACTTCATCAATGATGGTTGGTTTTCCAAAGTGAAGGAACAACCAGATGATGATACAAATTTCGAATTGCATTTGAACAATGAAAGCAATGCGTCTTTTACAATCTACCTACCAGCATACCCTCGTATTGTTAGCAATCCGGCTGCTTTTTTGCAAGGATGCGAGAAACAAGTTATTGGAAGTACTGCTGTATCCATTACAGATGTGGGCACCACCGTCAAGGATGACAACGGGAAATGGAGAATAACAGATGTATTAAAGGTTGAAATCAGATAGTGCTATGCGAAAGCGGTTCATTTTAGGCTATTTTATGATGTCGTTTTGCTTTTCCTTTGGTATGGCACAAAAATCCTATGAAGTTACTGGAAATGGAGACGGTACATTATCTATGATTGCTAAATTGAATAATATTTCATTAAAGCAATTAAGAGATTGGAATAATAAATATGATGATTTGGTTCACATAGGAGATGTGTATTATGTAGAGAATCCAAATAACGGAGTTGAGACACAACACCTAATTGATTCTGAGGAAAACTTGATCGAAAGGACAGAGGAATTGGAAGATGCTAAAGTTGTTACGGACAGTATCCGTTCAAGAGTGATGCCGATTGAATTAAAGGACAATCCAACACAGGGAACGGAGCATTGTTTTTGGTGGTTGTGGCTCACCATTGGAATTCTAGGCGGAGTCTCCATTTGGGAAAAATGGTTGAGGAAAATGGTGATTAGGGACAAAGAAATACAATATTCTCCTGTCATGAATTCTGAGAATTCTTCTGATATGGAAGAGTTAATAAACGAGAATCAAAAACTCACAAAAGTAAACCGCCAACTTAAGAAAAAAATCAAGGGCCTTGAGGACTCTAATGAGGATTTGCTTGAGGATTATATTAGACTTGAAAAACAATTGAGTGAGAGTTTTGAAAGAAGTTCTGGAACAAAAAAGCCAAATAATGATATACAAAACACAAAATGTAGCACCGTTCTATATGCTGATTTTATCAATGATGGTTTTTTTTCTCATGTGACTGAAAATCCTAATGATGATTCAAATTTTGAGTTACATTTGAACAATGAAAACTCTGCATCTTTTGTTATTTTTCGACCTGCATATCCTCGTGTTGTTAGCAATCCAGCAGCATTTCTTCAAGGTTGTGAAAAGCAAGTCCTTGGACAAACAGGTGAAGTGGAAATTGATGCTGAGGGTTTAGCACAGTATAATGTAGATGGTAAATGGAAAGTAATCAATAAGTTAAATGTAATAATTAGGTAAGGGTATGCATTATTTCATTATAATAGTAATAATTGCTATTATCGTTTCCTTTCAAATCAAGCGATACAAAGACACAATTGGAAAAATCGATATTTTTAGGAATATCTTTGCCTCAAAGAAGGAAAACTACACCTATGGTACACAACAGCAAGTTGAGAAAGCTGTCAGCCATGCCAACGATGAAGAACTGAAAATGATGCTGAATACGGCAGGGTATAATGTTGACCGTTTCTATTTGACGAAAATAGATGAAATAAAAGGCATCGACTTTGTTGTTTTCAACAGTGCTGCTGCCAAAAAAGCGTTGATAGAGCATGCTTCTTTGTCAAAGGGAATTTCTTCAAGCCATGGCAATCCGGTTTTTAATGAAATCAAGGATGCCATCAACAATTATCTTTCCAACAACAAAGGCTCGGTTAGCGATTTCCATTTGATGAAAGACATTGTTGACCGTAACTGTGATGCTAAGGAGGAGGAAATCAATACGCAAATTCCGGTTCCACTTTATCTTGGCTTGATGGGAACAATGGCTGGCATTTTAGTTGGCATTGGCTACCTTTGGTTTTCTGGCGATTTGGCGGCTCTTCTTAATTCAGGAGACGGGAAATCAGGAGCCGATGGTGTTGAAGCATTGCTTGGCGGTGTTGCATTGGCAATGATTTCAAGTATTTTGGGTATTTTCCTTACCACAAGTGGTTCTATGAAGGCAAAAGATGCCAAGGCTGAAGAGGAAAAAAACAAGCACATCTTCCTCAGTTGGATGCAAGCCGCTCTGTTGCCCAATCTTACCAATGACACGGCACAAACGCTGGAAAGAATGTCGAGTAACCTTGTGAATTTCAACAGGACTTTCTCCAGTAATACGGCAGAACTAGGAAAGGCATTGTCGCAAGTTAACGAGGCTACAAGATTACAAAGCCAGTTGATGCAAGCCGTTGAGAAACTGGCTGATAAAAACATATCCAGACAAAATCTGGAAGTTTATTATGCGTTGAAGAATTGTTCGGAAGAGATAGGGACATTGGGGAGGTATTTAAATAGTTCTAATGAATATCTTGCCGCTGTCCGCGATTTGAATGAAAAACTGGATAAGGATGAAAAACGTTCGAAAGCCGTAGAAAGGATGGCTGCTTTTTTTGAGAACGAAGCGACGCAAATCGAGCAACGGAAAGCAGCTATCAGCAAAACGGTCGGTGAGATTGACAGTCAATTGGAGGATCAATTGCGTAAACTTGGTGAACATGCCAGTGAGAATGTGGAAAAGTTCAATATTGCTTTGGGCAAGCAACAGGATGCCTTGCAGAAGAAATTAGATGAAACGCAAGTCATCGTGAACGAATTGAAGAACTTGAGTTCAATAAAGGAAAGTATTTCAAAGTTTGAGAATGCCACGGCGGAACAATCAAGGAAGATTGATAGGTTGGCAGAATCTATCAGGTTATTAGCAGAGGCGAAAGCAGAAGGTGGTGAATCACATCATTATTTCGAGCAAAAAACACCGATTTGGAAGAAAACCATCATATGGAGTTCTGTGACAATTGGTTTTTTGGTTCTGCTATCAATTGTTGTTGCTAATTGGAGTGCTATCTATTCGTTTTTATTGGATGTTTTGAGATTTTGAATAAAATATATAATTATGTGGATTTGGATTCAAATATTATTAGTCTTGTTTTGCGTTTTGTGTATAATGACTTTTTTTATTAGACAAGACAAGTTCAAGAATAGATGGATTGCCTGCATTTCTATTGTATTGACTTTGTTTGGTTTAGCAATGGCAATTGCAGATGAGTATTTATCTCAGTATGATTATAATTGTAAAACCATACGAAAATATGAAAAATACAGAAAAAAAGGTGTTTCGTTTGAAGAATTACTAAAAAATAAGTTTACTGCTCCACCAGAGTATGTTTTTGTTGTAGATGTCTCTGCATCAATGCCTTCCAAAAAGAAAGACAAAGTTTCAATGACAGAATCGCTCTCAAATCAGTTGAGTTTTATCAATAAGGGACGATTGGGAACAAAGGAACCTAATTTTGGTATTAAAGATGGTAAAATACCGTTTGACAACGCGATGCGAATAAAGTTATTATATTCGTTGGCACAATTGGAAAAAATGGATTATCCAGACAGCTGTATTAACTATTCGATTGTGTATTTTTCTGAAAGATGTGAACGACATTCGCCTTTGACTTCTTTGCCCTTGGAGAACCGTATTGATGACTCCTACATTGATGTAATGAAAAAGGATTTTGATGGAGAACAAACAGATTTTTTAGAGCTTTTTAAGTATTTGTATGAATGGTATTTCTCCCAACATCGAACTCAACCATCCACAAGTCTTCATCGTGATTTATTTGGGAAGAAAGATTATATTGCCTTGTTTTATACGGATTATTTAAATGATATTAAACAAAAAGATTGGTATAAAACAAAAAAAGAACTTGATAGTATTGTAACCAAAATCGAAGACTCAAATGTCAACCTTACTTTATTTGTCGTTAAAGACGAAAAAGATAATTTTGACTCAACTTTGATAATTAAACTATTGCAAGAAAGACTTTCGAAATCATCATTCCAAATATTGGATTTACGTGATTCAGGAAATGCGTTTGATTATCCTATCATGTCTCGAACTCCGATTCCTTTCTATTATTCAAATAGGATTTTTGAAGATTCTTTGAGAACAACCCTGTTATTCGAATTAGATAATAGCAAAAAACTTGGTTTCCGTCTAGTGAAAAACTCTGAGTCAGACAAACAAGAGTTTAGATTGTATCGTAGAGGGGAGAAAAAACCAATTCGTCTATCTAAAAATAATAAAAGGATAAATATTAGACAAAACGATTTAATAGAGTTAGAGATATTTGGATATATCCCCGCTCCTTACGAATCCCCAGATATTGTTATCGAAGATCCTTTAACCGGAATCCATTATGTTTTTCCTATTGTGTTTTATAAAAAAATCCCTTCGACTGTGATAGTGTTGATGTTTGTTATTACGCTAGTTTGCATTTATATGTTGGTTTCCTTTGTTAAAGATAACAGGAATTAGAGAAAAAAGTGGTATAATAGTAATTCCAATAAATAGTTAATTCGGAAGTGCACATTTAGTCAGTAGTTGAAATATGAGGAATTCGTTATTGCTTATCGGCAGAGGTTTGTCTATCGGATTTGTATTGATATGGTAATAAATGCTATGATTGATTCTAAACCAGATATACATCAATAAAAGAATATGAAACACCATTACACAAGAACGACGTATTTGGTTATTATGGCATTATCCATTCTTCTATGTATGCCATCGTGTAGACATAGACATCACCACTCTTCCGTAGGAGGAGATGGAAGAATAACGGAAACTAATAATTATGGACGAGATGGAGGATATCATTCGAGAGGTGGCGGCTGTAGTAGAAGCAGAGGTGGGGGTCACTCAAACGGTTCTGTGTCTCAATTGGTATATCAACCTACATATTTTAATCAAAATGTCCAAGTGAATCAGAACGTCAGTTTTCAAGAAGCATTGTATATGAATGATCCTTCGGCGAGAGAGGTGGAACAGAAATATGATGTGGGAGGGACTAAGTTGATTGCAGAGATGTCGGCTGATGTTGGAGGAATATATTGTTCTAGGAATCCAAATACAGAAGTCAACATCAATATTTTATCTTTGGATCAGTTGAAACTTCATGTTGACTATAGTAAAACCTCAATTTACCAACAGCTAATAAACCAGCAAATTGTCATAAATCATAGTAGCGTTGGTTTTCTAAATGGTCCCAGCCTTGCTGAGATTCTTGAAAATTTTCTCAATACTTTGTTAACAGGCAAGTTGGTTGTTCATTTGACAATTACCAATATTACGAATAAATCGGTGTTTTGTGAAATAAAGCAGGGGCAAATGTTAGAAGCAGTAAATGAAAATGTTCAGAATCTAGTGGTTGCTGAGACTCGCAAATTCTCAATTGCTGCTAACCACCAAACATCTGTTGATGTTCGTGTCTATTGTGCTGCTCACCATAGAGGAGACCCATCAAATTCGCGTGTGCGTTTTACTCCATATTTCTTGAATGCATCATCTGCTGTATATGAGAGCCAAAGTAGCGTGTGGAGTTATATTGAAAGTGGGTATTGAGGATGAAAGTGGCACTTGTTTTAACATAATCGGAAACATTTATAAAGAGTTAGAGTAATGGTTGGAATCATAATAAAGGTGTTGATTGGCTTGTTCATCTATATAGCTTTGCCGTCATTGATATGCAAGAAGCGTAAATACAAGAAAAACACCTGGCAACATTTTGTCAATCTTGCTTGTAAGATTATTGGTGTTGCCGTGATGGTATATGCAGGGTTCGATTTAATTAAACTGTTGCTAAACATCAAGATATCATGAGTAAAAACAAAAAAGAATCTTTTTTTTGGACGAGCTATTCCGACTTGATGACGAGTTTGTTCTTTATTATGCTAGTCCTTTTCGTTCTGTCTATGGTCATTGTCAAGCAAAATGCACGAAAAGCAAATGCGAAGATTACCCATGTACTGGATTCAGTCCAAAACTCTTTGGATTCTGTAAAAGTCTCAAATGAACAGTTGACTAGAATACTCAGAATTGATGAGCAATTCAAGCCTTTACAGGAATCTGGATTGTTCAGATATTATCCTGACACAAGGAAGTTTGTTGCTAAAGATTTAATTGGGCAGGAAATTTTCAATCCGAATGAAGTGATTATTAAACCTGAGTATAGGCAGAAAACTTTGGAAGTAGGTAGGGTGCTTGATGACCTGTTGCGAGAACTGGTCAAAAACAAGGAATTCAAATATCAAGTGGTCATTGAAGGGAATATGGCTAATACTTGGGATTATAGATACAACAAGGATAATGATGAAAGTTATATCGCGAGTTACAAAAGAGCATTGGCGGTTTATAAATTATGGAATGATAATGGAATTCATTTGAGGAAATACGGAGTTGAAGTATTGATTAGCGGAAGCGGACTGAATGGATTGGATAGGGATAAGATAGAGGAGAACAACAAAAGGTTTTCTATACAGATAATTCCAAAGGTTTCTAGACCTCAATCAAATTGATGTAGAAATTATCATAAATAAAAAGAAATTAATATGAAATACTTGATAAGAGTTTTGCTGCTTTCAATTGTTGTTATTAGCAATGTGGCCTGTACAAGACGACCCCATCATCAATCTGGAACTGGTAGACATGGACATCAAGCACCTATTGTGACACAGCCAAATCCTCATAATGGCAATAACACTACCCCCGTGAATCCTGTTACGCCAAGATCAGTCGATAAAGCCAAACCAAATGTTGAACAAATAAAGCGGGATTTGGTTGGCCATTCTTTGTCTGAAGGGGTGAAAGATGGTTATTATCCATCATACTGGAGATGGACTATTAGTGAAGGAGAAATTTCAAATTTCTCAATTAACCAAGTGATAATAGATTCCTCGACTGAATATGAAATATTGTCAAGTTTCCGTCTTACTTCTCGTGCAGGAAAATCTTTTGATACTAAAGCCAGAATATGTTACATCTTTAATAATTCAGAAGGTTGGCATATACAATTCCCTCAATCTCAAGGGATGTATATAGTGAAAACTGGGAAGTACAATAGTTGTATTAATGTTGATAAGGATAGCAATTATTACTATTTCATCAATGGTTGTGATATATCGTTAGAAGTGGGTGGAATTAAGTATTGTTGGGTTACTGCAGGGAGACAAGAATGGGTAAAATTCTCAGAGGTTATTGCTCCCCATGAGAAATATACAATGATGTATGATTATCGTATTGATTATGTTGAGATACCTTGACAAATATTGTATTACTATTCGTTGCTTCTGCTGTTTTTGTTTCTTCTTTGTATTATTAGGATGTCGTCCAGCACATAATCATAGACCTTTTCATCCTATATTACTTGAGATTCCAATGAAACATGATGGCGATGAATTGATTTCTCACTCAGCCTACACTCTTTCCTACAAACCTAACACCCTTATTGCCAACTGGGTTGCCTACGAACTCACCGCCGAGGAAACCGACGGCCCTTGGACAAGAAAAGGTTTGCGATTCATACCAGATCCTGATTGCAAGAGCCGTCAAGCCGACAACAACGACTATCGCAACTCGGGCTATTCGCGGGGACATCTTGCTCCGGCTGGCGACATGAAATGGGACAGTGTGGCCATGTTGGAGAGTTTCTATTTCACCAATTGCATCCCGCAAGATGAAGCGCTTAACAATGGCAGGTGGAACCAATTGGAAATGAAAACACGTGCTTTGGCAAAGAAATACGGAAAAGTTTATGTGGTTTGTGGACCAGTCTTTCTTGACGAGGACACGCTACGGATTGGAGATAATGGAGTTGCTGTCCCTGATGCGTGTTTCAAAGCTTTGCTTATTTCTAAAGACAAAGAGTATTCTGCAATTGCCTTTTTGGTGTTAAATGGAAAAGAAGATAGAACATTAAAGGAGTACGCATATACTTTGGATGAAATAGAAGCATTGATTGATATGGATCTGTTTTACAATTTGCCTGATAATGTTGAAGCGGATGTCGAAAGTAAAGTCGTATGGGAAGATTGGAACTTGAGATAAATATGCGGTCGTCGAAAGTGCATAAGTCGAAAAAAGACAACGACAGGAAACAGAATAGAATGGCTGAAAAAGATGTAGATAATGACTGAAATGGCTCAGCACATCATAATCATCTCCGACCTTCACGGAAGGGAGTTCTGGCGGAATGCGATTGATGCGTTGCCAGTGGATGCTCGAGCGGTGTTCCTCGGCGACTATCTGGATCCCTATGAAAACGATTGGATTTATTGGACGGATGCTTTCAAAAGCCTTCAAGACATCATTGCTTTGAAGAAGGCCCATGCTGAACAAGTCACATTGCTATGGGGGAATCATGATTTGCACTATCTGTTTTCCTCGTTGCAGGGGAGCAGGTTTAATGAATACAAAGCGGATGTGATTCGGACGACGTTTGAAGAAAACTTTGATTGCTTTCAAATGGCCATTGAATATGTCGTTGGTGGGAAAAGATACCTTTTCTCCCATGCGGGTGTCCATCCAGAGTGGGTGAGGAAATATTCTGACCTTTTCGGCTCGGTAGATAAGATCACAGCGGAAACCTTTAACCGACTGATGTTTACGGATGAGTTTGTCGAAACTTTAAGTGATGTCTCTGCCTTGCGAGGTGGATGGAGTCGTGTCGGGAGCATGATTTGGGCTGATATTGACGAGTTTGCAGGAACCCAAACGAATGAATCGGAAATGTACCAGATTTTA
>JAEEGL014418693.1_pt1 | contig 12837 bp, 14 predicted proteins | sample 9134231 | NCBI WGS metagenome assembly JAEEGL01 (sample SAMN16246548, study PRJNA631951) | gut metagenome | biome: gut microbiome; feature: rumen; material: fiber-attached | host: Bos | place: Iran: Karaj | collected 2018-10
GCGATAAATCTAGATGTAACACCAGGATAAGTAGCAGAATGTTCATAATTACTAACTCTTTTACTATTTTTATCTTGGGCCATTAAATCATTTTTGAATAAAGCTACCCAACCATTATTTTCATAGTCACCTACTCCATAAGGAAGACTATCTCCTATAATTATATAATTTTCTTTTATTAATTCATTATTTGCTTCCATATTTCCTCCTTTTAATAGTATTCATTAAATAAAGATTGCATTTCTTTTCTTTTTACCAACATTTCCTTATTTTATTCCTAGGATACCACTAATCTCTTTATATGTTAACCCTAAATTACCATTTCTATCATAAACATATAATATAATTTCTCTTAATTCTGGATCTAATTCTTGTAAAATACTATAATATTCTGCCATAAATTCAGTTATTTCTATTCCTGAAGAACAATTCATTAAGTAAGCAAAACTAGCTACTTTTTCTTCTAAGCTACTTGGATCTAATACTTCAATATCTTGTTCTTCTATAACATATTCGTAATTCTTTTGGGTCTATATATTTATCCATAATATATCCTTTTTACTGAATTCTTTTTAGTCTTTTAATAGTATATGGTTTTTTTTCATCAGAAACTTCCATGTATTCATCAATCGGAAACCCTACATCTCTAATGGGAAGTAAAGGTATTAATTCAAAATGAGGAGGATCTTCTATAAATTGTATTTTTTGAATTCTTTTTAAAATATAGCCCTTTAGTAAATAATCAATCATTTTATCACTACATTTTTTACAGGAAGAGATAATAAATGGTTGACCAGAAATTCCAATTACAGTGTAATCATAAAAACGAATTAGAAATTCCTCGATTTTACTAAAAAATAGTATTGAATTATTATAAGATAAACAATTATCTTTTAGTGGTTCTGTACTAGCCCTTTCATGACACTGGCTCATTAATTTTTCAATACTTTCATGATAACATTTAAAAGTATTTAAAACATCTTTTGGACTATTTATTGTCATAATAAGGGCATCATCTTTATAAAACTGTTTTAAGAAGATAAAAAGATAATTACAAAATTCATTTGTAATATTTTCAGGGACTTCAGTTGTACTACCACCAAATAAATAATTAATATAATGAGATGATTCTATAAAGTGATTACTAAACGCTAATTGGTATTCTTTTATTATTTTTCTAATATCTTCTTGGGCTAATCCTTTTTTTTCTAGTTTTTGTCTTAGATATACTATTTGGGAATCTATTTGCCTTTTATCATGAATTAAAACCCTATTTCCATACTCTTTTATGTTACTAGGTAATCCCATAGATGTCACCTTCTTAACTTTCTATTGTAACACACTTATTTTTTTTTGCTAGTATTTTTTATTATTTCAAAAAAAAGAGCATAAAATTCATTTTTTGCCCTTTATATTATTCCAAGATTTTTTGCTTCAGCTCGAATCTTTTTTATACGTTTTGCTACTTCTTGGATAAAATCTCTTTTAAGTCTTGGTGATAATTCTTCATATCTTTCAAATAGATTAGCAAGATCTTTTAACTCTTTAATCTTTTTACCATCTTGAATAAGTCTTTCAAAAAAAGAACTAACAGTTTCTGATGCTTTTTTAGCATATTCATCATCATTAAAAGATGTCTCATTTAATCTTAATTCATCCATGATTATTTGAGCTACTTTAAGTTGATCATCTGGGTCTAAATCACCAATTTACTGTTTCTTGCCGTGATATTTTCCTCTTATTGAAAGTTATTATAACACATACCTACCATTTTTCATTACAAGTATCATTCTTTGTACATTACTATTTATTATATGAATCTAATTTATTAATAATATCAGTTATATCAATATCTTCTTCAAATAGTATTTCATCAACAATATTATATATCCCAAAAGTATTTTTAGAGGAAATATATACAATAAAATCATTATTTGATATATCTATTAAAGGAATTAAACCTTCTATTTTACAGTGATATTTTTCTTTAAAATTAGCAATTTCTTTTTTTGATATTACTCTTAAGTCTTCACCAAGAATAATAGATTCATCATTATATTTTAATATTTTATTTAAATTAGCATTTTCCATAATTATTTCACCTACTTTAGTATAACATAAAACTACTTATTAATTAAAAAAACTCCAAATACGGAGTTTGAATAATTCATTATTGGTAGCGAAGGAGGGGATCGAACCCCCGACCTTTCGGGTATGAACCGAACGCTCTAGCCAGCTGAGCTACTTCGCCATTTCAAGTTGCAAGATAATAATATCAAATTCTTATTTAAATTGCAACATTTTTTCTATAAAAAACTTTATTATTTAAAGACTACGTTCTGATTAAATTTCTCAATTATTCTTAATATCTTCTTAGAAGTAGATCTAATCTTCTCAGCAGTTCTATTCTTAAAAAACTTTTGCTCTACATATTTTAATTCTAAATTATAGATTTCTACTAGTAATTCATTTAATTCTTTATAAGAACCTTCTTTACCAGTAATTGAATCAAACCAATTATTTATTTCATATACTTCTCCATTTATTCTTAGATTTTCTAATGTAGAAATAAAAGTCCTATTTTCTAGTATTTCTTTACATACATAACTTTGTAAGTAATATGATTTAGATTGATAAACATTCTTTGTTTCACCATTAATAGCATAAATAGTATTACTTATGATAGGATTATTGGGATCAAATGATTTAATAATATTTATTACATCAGCAGTTTGTTTAGTATTAATTATTTCTTCTAAGATATAAGATGATTGTTTTTTTACAAAAGAACAATTATCTTTTTGATATATACGATAAGTTAAACCTGTTCTTAAATAGATATATTTTACGGTTATCTTCATTTCATTTACATAGGAATTTAGGGCATGATTAAATTCATGGATTAAATTATCTAATAAATCCACTAAAGAAATATTTCGATAATTTTGAATTACCATGTGTTTTCTTGTTTGATAGTTTCCTTCTAGTATTCTAGGAGTACTAGAATAATATGCTCTTATGATATTATCTTCTTTTTCACTATTAATAATTTTAGTTTCTTTAAAAGTATTAATAATTATTTTTTCTTTTTCATATCCATATTTTATAATAAAAGCTGGGATTATTATATATAATAAATGTCTTATATTACTATCATAATTATACATATCACATATTTCATCAATTAATGGTTTTTCTCTTTCTATCACTAAATTACTATTCATACTATCACCTATTATAAGTATATCAGATTTTTAATTATTTTTATTTACTTTCTTCATCAAATACAAATGTTACTTCAGCATCAAATAATTGGAGATAATTTAGTCTTTTCCATTTATTTTCTGATTTATCTAGAGTTTGTATTTCTATCATATCCCAGATTGCTACCCACCATACTACACATATAAAATTAGATATAATAGAGTTTTTTAAATAATGATCTACTAGAATATTTACAATAATTAGGATAATTCCTAATACTAATAGTATTAAAGATCTAATATTTGCTAAAGACATTTCATAATCTACATCATCTATTTCAATTCCATAATTATTATGGATTGATTTACGCATTCTTTCTTGAGTAAACTTATCTACTTTAGGACAATGTATTTCTAAAATAATATCTGTATTAACAGGAATCATGTAAGCTATTTCTTCTATGTAATTACAAACAGAGTCAGCTAATTCTAATTGTTTATAATCATGTTCCATATATAAATCTGATACTTTTTCTAATTTTACTGGAATAATTGCTTTATCATCTTGAAAGTAATATCTTTCGACATATTTATTTTCACTGAATTTTATTTTTCTATTTTTTCTTCTAACATTTCTTTTATTGGCCATAATTATTGTCCTTTCTTTAATTTTATTAAATTATAAACTAACATTGCAATTGTCATAGGTCCTACTCCACCTGGTACAGGTGTAAGGTATGAGGATTTTTCTTTGACATTTTCATTAAAATCCCCTACTATTTTACCTTCTATTATATTAATTCCTACATCTATACCAATAAAATTTTCTTTAACCATTTCTTTATTTATTAGATTTGGTTTTCCTACAGCACTTATGATGATATCAGCTTTTTTAGTGTATACTTCTAAATCTTTAGTTTTTGAATGACATATTGTTACTGTAGCGTTTTTATTTACTAAAGATTCTGATAGAGGTTTTCCTACAATATCACTTCTACCAATTACTACTATATTTTTTCCTTCTAATTCTATATTATAGTAATCAAATAACGTTAATATTCCTTTTACTGTACAAGGAAGAATTGTTTCCTTATTATCAATAATATCTAATATATGATCTTTACTTAAACCATCTACATCTTTTGTATTAGATATTTTTCTCGCTAAATTTTTAAAATTTAAATGATTTGGTACAGGACTTTGAATAATAATTCCGGTTATTTCTTTATCTTCATTTAATTCATTAATTATTTTTAAGACTTCTTCTTCGGTGATTGTTTCTGGTAATTTTATTAGATTAGTCTTAATACCTACTTTTTCAGTATATTTTATTTTATTTTTTATATAAGTATTAGATGATTCATTATTTCCTATTTGGATAATTGCGAGAGTTATTTTTAAATCTTCTTGAATAATTATTTGTTTGTAGTTATCTAATAATTCATTTCTTAATCTTATTCCATCTAATAGTACCATATAATCATCTCCATCTTACATTTAATATAACAGAATAAAAGGTCTTTTTTCAAGACCTTTTCTAGATACTTTATTATACATTTTGTAGTAATAATAATATAAATAATGAAGCATATATTAGGAAAGATAGAGATACTCCAACTATACCTGTTATCAAACCAGCTGCACCTATTTTACTACCTATTTTTTTGTATGATTTAGCACCAAATACAATAGCTATAATACCTGATGGGAATGATACATACCAAAATAATGATGATAGGATAGATATAATTCCTAATACTAGAGAAACTATATGTATTACGTAACGATTTTCTTTTTTATCATTCATACTTTAACTCTCCTTTTTCTGATAAATTAATTGAATTTATTTCTTCTAGGGTATTTAAATTATTTACTTTAATTTGGTCTTCTGATACTGTATATAAATTATTATCAATATATAGTCCTCTTAATTGTCTATTTAAATAACTATTTTTATTTGATTTTTCATGAGTAATAATTCCTTTTAGTTCAAAACCTTTTAAATCTATATGATATACAAAGTATCCTTCACTAATATAGGAGTAACATTTTGAGATAAAGCTATTTACTTCTTCTTCAACATTATCACTTACTTCAATTGAGAAGTCATCTTTATAGTCATTTACAGGAATTGCGAGAAGATTCTTTTCTTTTGAAAATAGTAAAGCTTTAGGATTAGTTAATATAGCAGATACTGTTCTTCTATCTCCGATAGTAGTTTTTGATATTTCTTTTGGATTATTCATATCAGATACATCAAATAAACTCATTTTCATACCTGTTATATAGGCTGTTGTATAGGTTACTCTTCCATTATTATCACGATGAATTACTTCTTCTGTTTCCATTCCTATTCCTATTAAATGAGTTTCATCATATGGATGGAGATAAGTACTATATCCAGGTATACTTAATTCACCAACTACTTTAGGATTTTTTACATCTGATAAATCTAATACAAATAATGGATCAGTATTTTGATATGTTACTAAGTATGCTTTATTACCCATAAATCTTGTAGAATACATTATCTCGCCTTCAGCAACAGAATCTGTTTTACCTAGTAGTTTTAAATTCTTATCATATATTTCTACTCTACTACCTTCATCATTATTTAAAGCAATTCTTAAGTTACCATCTTTTTCATCTAATGAATATTGATTAATAGTATCTCCTTCAGTAGTAGTTACACCTACGAATGATATTCCTTTTTTATCAGATATTTTTAATTTTACAATATCTGTTTTACTTTTATATGAATTATCTATTGCATCAAATACTCCAAATACACCTCTTAGGCCAAATAGACTACTAATTGGAATTTTATCATTGCCATACCAGTTCTTTGTAAAATATATGTTATTTTCTGATACATAGATATTTCCAGCATCTATTAAATAAGAATCTACTTTTACATTATCTAATTTATCTAAATTAATTTCAGCAATTAAAGTTTGAAAATTACTACGATGATTCTTTAAGTATTTAATATTTTTGAAAGGAATTGTCTTTTTTGTATAATCTTCTTTATAATCTCTCATTATATAATCATTTACTTTTCGTAAATAACCTGTTGATAAGACAAATAGTCTTCCATCTATACATCTAGTTGTATTATATGGTTCATATAATTCAAAACTCTTTTCTAGTTTTGGAGATGATTTATCTTTTATATTATATATTTGAACAATTGTTATATCATTTTTATAATAAGATATTAATTCGCTTGATGATATTACTACTAACTTATCCTTATATAATAATAAATCATTAGCAATACCATTATCTTGAATAACTGATTCTACTTTTATTGATTCTTCATTTTTGACATTTGTAATTATTACATCCCTGCCGGAAATTGAGTAGATATAATCACCATCTGTTTTTATAATATCTGCTTCATCTACACCTTCTACTTGGACATTAGTTTTTGAATAATCTTTTGTACTACTACTTTCTACTGTAGCACCATCAGCGGTGGTGACATCTTCCCAACCATAGTCAATTTCTCCTCTATAATTATTGTAGTAAACTACATTGTCTTCTAATAGTATACTAAATGGTAATAATAAGGCTTTTTCTAATAATGACATTTCTTCCTTATTAGTATCTTCATAAAACTTATTTAATTCTTTTTCATTTCTTATTGATTTTAATTCTGCTTTGTTCATAGTAGTTATGCCAATTACTAAGATTATGATTAATACAAATAACCATATAAAAATTTTTTTGGTTTTCATCAATTCAACTCCTTTTTAAACTATACTACTGTTTTCTTTTTTACATGCTGGCCTTTATTTAGTAGCATAATGGCTGCTACTCTTTTTCTATTACCTTTCTTATAATACAGTTGTAATTCTGTTACTCGGTGGTCTGGCAGTTCAGATTGCAATCGGTCAGCTGTATTCTCTAATTCCCGAAATTGTTTCATAATAAAAATCACAAGTTCTTCCCTACTTACTTTAGCTGCATCTTCTTTTAGTTCAGCAACAACAGATGGCATAACCAGTTCTGCCATTTGGTAAAGTTGTCTTGGATGTTTTGAAAAAAGAGGTTCTTCTGTCATAACTTGATGAGTAACAAATGTAATTTCTTTAGCCGTGAAAGTTCTGCCGCATTTAAGGCACATCATTTCTATTTGACCATTTTTTTTAATAGGTACGATAAAGTGTTCACAATAATTATCTACATATGAATTATCCATATGAATATTACTCCTATCTTTTTTGGATTTTTTTCCCCTATGTAGTTCTTTTTGTTTGGGACTACTCTTTTCTAGTCTTCTTATAATCATTATACAATATAATAATAAAAAGTACTAATAATTTTTAAAAAAAATAATTATGATAATTATCATAATTATTTCTTTATACTATTTTTCTTGATTTTTTGGGGATATATGTATATTTTTTTAAAGTTTTGTCTGATTCATCTCTTCTTTCTCTTAAAATCATATTAGCTAGTTTTTTTATTATTCTATGAAATCTATTTCTTTCTTTTTCTGTCTTTAAGAAACTTTCCTTACTAGTAAAGATATTTTTACCACCATATCTTTTATTAATTAAATCTTGGTCATCTTTAGGAAGATTTGGAAAACATATCAGTACTTCTTCTTCAGTGGCGTTTATTCTTTTTAAATAGTCTAATTCTAGAAGAGTATAGTCTTTTGATGCTTTTTTAGGAGGAGTTTTAGTACTTTTTGATTCTTTCTTTTTTGGTGGCTGTAAGTATTCTATAATATAGTATGGTACATTTTCCCCGAATGCTTTAGATAATTTTTCTCTTATACTTTTTACCATAACATGAACGTAAGATCTTGATATTCCAAGTATCTCTCCTATCATTTCAAGGGTGTATTCTCCATCTTCCATATAGTATAATTCATATACTTTTTTTTCTTGATCTTTCAGACTTTTCCAAAACTTTATATATATATCTTCATAATATTGATTAGTAGTAGCAATATCTTCAGGAGAAGGTTCATATGATGGAAGAAGATTTACCATAGCTACTTTTTCATCGTGTTCTCCTAATTCAGTATATATACTTATATCATTAGAAGCCTTTCTTGCTTCCTCAACAATAGCATAATCACTTTTATCCCAATTATATTTACGCTTTAATTCTTCGCATAATTCTTCATTTGTTGGTTCTCTCTTTAAACTTTCACATAATTTTCTATAAGTTATATTATATTGTCTTATCATTTCATTTATCCAGGCTGGTATTTCTACTGTTGTTCCATAAGAATCTACACTTCTTGCAATTGTTGCAGTAATCCAATGAATAGCATAAGTTGATAGTTTATTATCTCCTGGGTATTTATATTTTTCTATTGCTTTAATCAATCCTTCTGTTCCATATTGAATTAAATCCAAGAAGTCTATTCCATTATTAGTATAATTATTCGCAATAGATACCACTAGTCTTAAATTACAATTTATTAAAGTATCCTTAGCTCTTTTCTTTTCACTTAGAGAGCTATTAGGATTATAAATAATTGAAAATAAATATTGCTCTTCTATAAATTTTAATAATGGATACCTTATTATTTCTGCTAAGTACATTTCTTTTATTGATTTAGGACCTTCATCATCTATTTCTTCTATTCTTATATTATTTAATAAACAGTACGCTCTTAATAAATAAGATTTTATTGAAGTTTCAGTTGTAATACAAATTGTCTTCTTAACCATTGTTTTTTGATATAAAAATTCGGCTAATTCTTTTATTTTTGAATTATTTATTATTAATGATTTAAATAGATTAGTTGAGGGGATTATGCCAAATAGATTAAAAAATGAGTGTAACTTATTTATATTTTCTTGACAAGCTTTATTATTATTCATAGGAATAAAATTACTATCTATATAACCACATATAATATTATTTCTATAGGAATTATTCTTAAGCTTTTCTTGAATAATACCAAACATTTTAATTGCGACTAGTACATTCATTCTCTTTTCTATTAGTTTGCTATCTTTTATTTTCAATAATTCTATATTCATTATTACTGATAATATGATTTCTGCTAATTCACTTTCAGTTAGACCAATATAATTATATGGTCTATATTTTGACTCTATAAATCTTTTAAATTCTGGCAGTAATTCAGATACTTGTGGTGATGTTTCTGAAACCAACATAATAATCCCCCTCTTATATGACTGGTTTTTTATTGTCACATATTATACTTTAATTTTGTTATAATATCAAGTTTTATAGATACTAAACAAAAAAAAGACATTTAATGTCTATTTATGTTTATTCGTTTGACTCATGTATATTTATATACTACATTGGTTTTAGGAACATTTAATTGTTTGATAAAATGGCGTCCTCGGGCAGATTTGAACTGCCGACCTATCGCTTAGGAGGCGATTGCTCTATCCTACTGAGCTACGAGGACAGGTAAGAAGTATATTATACTTCTTGAATTACGGTAATTATCATTGGTTTTGATTCAGTTTCTTGGTAGAAGAATTTTCCTAAGACATCACGAACATCGTTTTTTATTTTTGAATAATCTATTCTTTTAGATGGTTCTTCTATATTTGATTCAATTACATCATGAGATATTCTTTTTGTTTCTTCTAATAAATCTTGGCTTTCTTTAACATAGATAAAACCTCTGGTTAATATTTCAGGTCCACCTAATATCTTTTTGGTGTTTTTATCTAATGTACAACTTATAATTACTATTCCGTTTTCACCAAGCATTTCACGATCTTTTAGAACTAAATTACCTATATCCCCACTATTATTACCATCTATTAGTATTTCATCTGTTTCAATGTGATCCTTACAATTAGTATTTTCTCCATTGACCATTTCAAATACATCTCCATTTAATTTTAAGATTATATTTTCTTTTGGAATTCCTAATTCTTCAGCAATTTCAGCATTAGCATATTGATTACGATATTCTCCTTTTACAGGCATATAATATTTAGGATTCATTAAATTAATCATCAACATTAAATCTTCTCTAGAAGCATGATGTAGTAAATGTTTTTTGCTAGAAAGACATATAGCATCTGCCCCTAACATGGCAATTTCATCCATGATTAAAGCTAATCTTTTTTCTATACCTGCATATGATGGTTCAGTAATAAATATTGTATCTGTTTCTTTAATTGTAATAAATTTATCAAATCCTTTGATAATTCTTTCTAAATTAGCAAATGGCTTTTCTTTTTCATCAGATATTAAGACAATTGTATTTTTATTATCTAAATCTGATAAAGTACCAATCTTATCTTTTTCGATTTGAAGATATCCTTCTTGAATAGCATAATTTATTATTTCTTGAAGTTGTTTACCCATGATAACTATTTTACGATGAGTTTTTGATGCTTCATTAAATATTTCTTGAATTCTATAGAAATGGGCTGGAAAAATTGTAGCAATGATACGATCTTTCGACTTATTTAACACATCTCTAATAAACTCTGATACTCTATTATGAGGTGATGTATATCCTGGTCTATCTGCATAAAATGATTCACTTAAAAGGCATAATACCCCTTGTTTACCAACATATGCTAATTTACCTATATCTGTTTTATATGATCCCATCATAGTTGAATCAAAAGTAAAGTCTCCTGTATATACAACAGCTCCATCTGGAGTATATAGTACATAGCATAATGCATCTGGTATTGAATGGGTTACAGATATTGGAAATATTGAGTTCTTACCAAAATCTATTTTGGTATGTGGTTTAATTTCAATAAATTTAGCTTTATCCTTAAATTCATTATCTGTATCTCTTTTAACCATATCAAGAGTTAATTTTGTTCCATAAAATGGAATATCTGGAATCTTTTCAATAATATCGGGAACTGCCCCCATATTTCCATCATGACCGTGGGTAAGAAATATTCCTTTAATATTCTTTTTGTTTTTTTCTAAATAATCAAAGCTTGGAATAATATAGTCTATTCCTAAATTGATATCATTATCATATTTTAAACCCGCATCAAAAATAAAAATATCTTCATCTACTTTGACAACATACATATTTTTGCCATTTTCATTTAATCCGCCTAAAGCGAATATTCTAATTTTACTCATTTTTTTCTCCTTTCTTTTTTTGTTACACGAAATAGCATTCTAATTATACCATTTTTTTTAAAAAAATAAAAGAGGGGTGAAATAAATTCCCTCTATATTTTTTTTGTTAGTACCCTTACTCTTTGAGGAGCGAATGCTTTACCAGTTTCTTGTGGTAGAACTAAAGTATCTTTTGTATCTCTCTCATTTATTCCTAGGTATTCTAATAGATTTTTACTATATTCTTCACTTATGGCAATTAATCTTTTTTCTTCTTCTGTTAGGCCATTTATTTGTCTTTGTACTAATTCAAATATTTCATTAATTATTTTGGCACAGTAAATTTCACTAGTACTACTAGATTGGTTATATTTACTTGATTCTTTTATTAGTTTTTCTACTATTTTTTCTTTCTCTGTAGAACTATTTTCTAATTCCAATAATCTACCCGCTAATTCTTTTATTTGAAATAATTGGCCATGAGCACTTAATATTTGTAAGTAAGCAATTTTACTTCTTATTAATTCAGCTCTTTCAGCTTTATCCATCTCTTTAGTTTTAAAGAGAATTACATTACCTGGATGTAGATGCATTTCATAAGATGCAATTTCTTCAGGGGCAATAGTATATTTATATGAGATTATTGGGTGATTCCCATATTTTAATTCTACTCCGTTTATGTTATCTGATTCTGTTAGCAATCTAACTCCATCTTGTAATCTAGTGCTTAGCCTTCTTATTAAATCATTAGTTATGTAGAAATTAACTATTTGATTGTATAAGTCTTTATTATTTCTTATCAATTGAATTAATCTTGATGAGTTACCTTCTGTCTTTTCTTCAGCAATTATTTCTATCATGATTCCTATTGAACTTGATTGGTAATCTTCTAGACACATCATTTCTAATAAAAAATCTACTAATTCCTCATCTATAAGGGCGTTTTTTTGTTTTTCTTCTGTATCAGCTGATGATTTTTCATTTCGAATTTCGGCTTCTAGTTTGCCTAATTCATATAATAAATCATCTTTGCTTTTTAAGCATGTCATATTATCCTTCTTTCTAATTATTTTTTTAATAATTACTTTGAATAATATTTATTCGAAAGTAATTTGTATGGTTAATTAAATCACAATCATCAAAGTAATAATAGTAATAGTCACTATCCATACAAATCACCTCCTTAAAAAACAAAAAAAAATTATTCATCCTAAAGGACGAATAATCGTGGTACCACCTTTGTTTGTAATAATAGTTTATTACCTCTTATTGATAACGGTATCTCACCGATTTAAAATCATCATCTGTAATTCATTATTTTATTTTTGTTTGTTTCCACCTACCACAAACTCTCTGTAAATCATATTAAAATAATTACTTTGAATGAATCGCTTTTTAATTAACTGTTGGTATTGTACTATATTTTATTTAATTTTGCAAGAGATAAAAAAACAAATCCTTGATTACGTTAATTTTTATTTGGATGTCCGTTTTTGATTAAATAACGGAATTAAGTCTGATTATAGTATAATATTCTATGTTTCTATGCAGTTATAAGGAGGAATTAAAAATGAAA
>JAEEGL015503027.1_pt1 | contig 12837 bp, 21 predicted proteins | sample 9134231 | NCBI WGS metagenome assembly JAEEGL01 (sample SAMN16246548, study PRJNA631951) | gut metagenome | biome: gut microbiome; feature: rumen; material: fiber-attached | host: Bos | place: Iran: Karaj | collected 2018-10
CGGAATTCAGCAATCCATCATAATGACGCATGAGCAGGTGGCTCTCTATCTGCTTGAGGGTATCGATGACGACACCGACAAGAATGAGCAGCGACGTTCCTCCAAAGAACTGTGCGAATCCTTGCTGCACATCCAACAGGCTGGCAAGAGCTGGCATGATTGCTATGAAAGCAATGAAGAGCGAACCTGGGAATGTTATACGCGACATAACTGTGTCGATATAATCAGCCGTCGGCTTTCCTGGCTTGATGCCCGGGATGAAACCGTTGTTGCGCTTCATGTCTTCTGCCATCTGTGTAGGATTCAGGGTAATTGCCGTATAGAAATACGTGAACGCAATTATCAGGATTACATACACAACGTTATACAGCAGGCTGCGGTTGTCGGTCAACTGCTGCACGAATGAAGATGCGCCCTCTGCTTGGAACCTGATGAATGTCAGTGGGATGAACATCAATGCCTGCGCAAAGATGATAGGCATCACATTGGCAGCAAAAAGCTTCAGAGGTATGTACTGACGTGCACCGCCATACTGTTTGTTACCTACTAAGCGCTTCGCATACTGCACTGGAACCTTGCGCGTGCCCTGTGTAAGCAATATTGCCGCACAGATGACTGCGAAAAGAATCAGAAGTTCTGCAATGAACATGATAATACCACCACCGCTCACAGCCTCGAGACGAGATGTGAATTCCTGGGCGAATGCCTGTGGGAAGCGGGCGATGATACCCAACATGATTATTAGAGAGACTCCGTTGCCGACACCCTTGTCTGTTATGCGCTCACCTAACCACAGGATGAACATGCTGCCTGCTGCCAATATGATTGTTGCAGGCCACATGAATGCATTCCATGATATACCAGAGGCAAGTGCCTGACCAGCCTGATACTTAAGGTTCATCAGGTAAGCAGGAGCCTGGAAGAAGAGGATGATCACTGTAAGCACACGAGTGTACCAGTTGATCTTCTTTCTACCACTCTCGCCTTCGCGCTGTCTCTTCTGGAAATAAGGAACAGCGACAGCGAGCAGCTGCATAACGATAGAAGCCGAGATGTACGGCATAATTCCAAGTGCGAAAATCGACGCGTTGGAGAATGCACCACCTGAGAACATGTCCAAGAGCGACATCAGACCACCTGCGGTCTGCTGCTGCAGATTCTGCAATGCTGCAGGGTTAATACCTGGAAGTACGACAAATGAGCCGAAACGGTATATTGCCGTAAACAACAATGTTATAAGGAGTCGCTGGCGCAAATCCTCAATCTTCCAACAGTTCTTCAGTGTCTCAATAAACTTTTTCATTTACTTAGATTATAGTTGCGTTACCACCTGCTGCCTTGATAGCCTCTTCTGCTGTCTTCGAGAAAGCGTTTGCCTCAACCTCGAGCTTAGCGGTCAGCTGACCCTTTGCAAGAATCTTAACAAGCTCTCTTCCGTTTGTCAGACCTGCTGCTTTCAATTCAGCGATACCAATCTTTGTCAGACCCTTCTCATCGAACAGTTTCTGAAGAGTAGACAAATTGACTGCAAAGTATTCCTTATGGTTGATGTTCTTAAATCCACCCTTTGGCAGACGGCGCTGCAGAGGCATCTGTCCACCTTCGAAGCCGATCTTTCTCTTATATCCAGAACGTGCCTTTGCACCCTTGTGACCACGGGTTGACGTACCACCGAGTCCAGAACCTGGACCGCGGCCGATGCGACGACGTGAATGGGTTGAGCCGGCAGCTGGTTTCAAAGTATTTAATTTCATAATATCTACTTTTATAATGTTATTCTACTATGGTTACAAGATGATGAACTTTCTGGATCATGCCACGGAAAGTTGGAGTATCCTCAACTTCAACAACCTGTGAGATTTTGTGAAGACCGAGTGCGGCAAGTGTTGCCTTCTGATCTTTTGGAGCACCGATTTTGCTCTTAATCTGTTTTACTTTAATTGTTGCCATTTTCTTACTCGTTTTTATCCGTTAAACACTCTATCCATACTTATGCCACGTGCGCCAGCAACGGTATATGCATCGCGAATCTGGCTCAGGGCAACTATAGTAGCTTTCACGAGGTTGTGAGGGTTAGATGATCCCTTTGACTTTGCAAGGACATCCTTCACACCAGCGCTCTCGAGCACAGCACGCATAGCGCCACCGGCCACAAGACCTGTACCAGCTGCTGCCGGCTTCAGGAATACGCGTGCACCGCCATAGTGAGCTTCAATCTCATGAGGGATAGTACCCTTCAGCACCGACACCTTCACGAGGTTCTTCTTAGCAGCCTCAGTGCCCTTTGCGATAGCGGCGGTCACCTCACCAGCCTTACCCAGACCGTATCCGATAACACCATTACCATCACCTACAACGACGATAGCAGCGAAAGTGAAGGTACGTCCACCTTTTGTAACCTTTGTCACACGGTTGATTGCGACCAGACGGTCTTTCAATTCAACGTCACTATTTACTTTTATTGTATTCATTGCCATAATCGTTTAGAAATTAAGTCCACCTTTACGTGCTGCATCAGCAAGTTCCTTCACTCTGCCATGATAGAGATAACCATTGCGGTCGAACACTACTGCGCTGACACCTGCAGCAATTGCATTCTGAGCGATAAGCTCACCAACCTTCTGTGCCTGTTCTTTCTTTGCCATCTTCTCTAGTCCGAGAGATGATGCAGAAGCAAGAGTCGTACCTGTCTCGTCGTTAATGACCTGAGCATATATTTGCTTGTTTGAGCGGAAAACACTAAGACGTGGACGCTCCGATGTTCCGTTCACACTCTTACGAATGCGGAACTTTATCTTAATTCGTCTTTCTACTTTCTTTGTTGTCATAATCGTAAATAATTTAAAATTACTTAGCTGCAGCTGTCTTACCAGACTTTCTGCGGATGACCTCGCCCTGGAAGAGGATACCTTTTCCTTTATATGGCTCAGGCATACGGAAAGAACGAATCTTTGCACAGATGAGTCCAAGAAGTTGCTTGTCGCAAGACTCCAAAATGAGAAGAGGATTCTGGTTTCTCTCTGACTTTGTCTCAACCTTCACCTCGCTTGGGAGCTGGATGAATATTGGGTGTGTGTAACCAAGAGAGAATTCAATCAGATTACCTTGATTTGATACACGGTAGCCGACGCCTACGAGCTCGAGTGTCTTCTTGAAACCTTCGCTCACACCGACAACCATATTGTTAACCAATGCACGATATAGTCCGTGGAATGCTTGCTTCTGCTTGTAGTTCACGGGACTGTTCTCGTCGATTTCGAATGTTATCTGACCATCTTCGACCTTCATCTTTACAGATGGGTCAACTTTCTGAGAAAGCTCGCCCTTAGGGCCTTTCACTGTAACAACACCGTCCTTGTCCTGGTTGATAGTAACACCAGAAGGAATATTAATTGGCAATTTTCCTATTCTTGACATAATAAATCCTCCAATTAATAGACGTAGCAAAGAACCTCGCCACCGATCTTGAGGTCGGCAGCCTCTTTGTTTGTCATTACACCTTGCGACGTTGATATAATGGCTATACCAAGTCCGTTAATAACTCTCGGCATGTCTTTGTAGCCTGTGTACTTGCGAAGTCCAGGCTTCGACACTCTCTTGAGAACTTTAATCGCATTCTCCCTTGTTGAAGGGTTGTACTTCAGTGCGATCTTGATAGTTCCCTGTGGGCCATCCTCGATAAACTTGTAGTTAAGGATGTAGCCTTTCTCGAAGAGGATCTTTGTTATTTCCTTCTTCAAGTTAGACGCAGGAATCTCCACGACACGGTGATGTGCCATGATTGCATTTCTGAGTCTTGTCAGATAATCTGCTATTGGATCTGTCATAATATAAAATGTTTAATTAATCGGGCCTCCCCCGACAATATTAAAAATAAATCTCTTACCAGCTTGCCTTCTTAACGCCTGGTATCAGACCAGCCGAAGCCATCTCACGGAATTGAATACGCGACAGGCCGAACTGACGCATGTATCCCTTTGGACGTCCTGTTATCTTACAGCGATTGTGAAGACGGATAGGGTTAGCGTTCTTAGGTATAGCCTGAAGTTTACGAGCTGCCTCATATGCTTCTGCCGGATCTTCGGTTGTAGCAATCACTTTCTTGAGGGCTGCACGCTTCTCAGCATAACGGGCTACGAGTCTTGCACGCTTTACCTCGCGGGCTTTCATTGATTCTTTTGCCATTGTAATTAATCGTTTTTAGCGTTCTTGAATGGAAGACCGAATGCTTTCAGCAGTGCATAACCTTCTTCGTCTGTGTTAGCAGATGTAACGAATGTTATGTTCATACCTTGTATGCGGTCTATCGAATCGATATTAATCTCTGGGAAAATGATTTGTTCCTGGATGCCGAGTGTGTAGTTTCCACGTCCGTCGAACTTCGACTCAATGCCTTTGAAGTCGCGGATACGTGGCAATGCGATACGCACCAGCTTCTCGAGGAACTCATACATGCGCTCACGACGCAGTGTTACCATCACGCCGATAGGCATCTTCTTACGAAGCTTGAAGTTTGCGATATCCTTCTTAGAATATGTGGCAACTGCCTTCTGGCCGGCGATTGTGGTGATTTCGTTCACAGCAACGTCGATGATCTTCTTGTCCTGTGTGGCATCACCGAGTCCCTGGTTGATAACAATCTTCTTCAGGACAGGAATCTGCATTGGCGAAGAGTAGTTGAACTGCTTCTGCAATGAAGGAGCGATAGTCTCCTTATATACTTTCTTTAATTGTGCTGTATCCATTACTTAATTTCCTCCCCTGACTTTTTAGCGATGCGCACTTTCGTACCATCTTCCTTTATTTTGATAGCTACGCGGGTTGGTTCTCCTGACTTAGGGTCAACCAGCATCAGATTTGAGATATGAATAGGAGCTTCCTGCTTGACAATTCCTCCCTGAGGATTCTTTGCCGATGGCTTTGTGCTCTTCGATACCATGTTTACACCTTCAACGATGGCACGCTCTTCCTTTACAAGTACCTTGAGTACCTTGTGAGGAGTCTTGCTTCCTTTAATCTTGTAATTGTCCTTACCGGCAATAACAAGAACCATGTCACCTTTCTTTATATGTAACTTACTCATTCCTTTAAAATTTTAATAATTAAAGAACCTCAGGTGCCAAAGAAACGACTTTCATGTTAACTGCGCGCAATTCTCGTGCGACGGGACCGAAAATACGGCTGCCGCGCAACTCGCCTGCATTATTCAGCAGCACACAAGCGTTGTCGTCGAAGCGGATATACGAACCGTCAGCGCGACGCACTTCTTTCTTTGTGCGCACAACCAAAGCCTTAGATACTGCACCTTTTTTCACATCGCTTGTAGGGATGGCGTTCTTGATAGCAACGACAATCACATCACCCACGCTGGCGTAACGGCGGTGGGTACCACCCAGCACGCGGATGCAAAGAGCCTCGCGAGCACCGCTGTTGTCAGCTACTATAAGTCTTGATTCTGCTTGTATCATAATTACTTAGCTTTTTCGATTATTTGAACTAATCTCCATCTCTTTGTCTTACTCAAAGGACGGGTTTCCATAATAAGCACGGTATCACCGATGTTTGCCTCATTCTTCTCGTCATGGGCATGGTATTTCTTTGTCTTCTGGACAAACTTACCGTACATAGGGTGCTTCTCCTTGAACTTTGCCGCAATAACAATGGTTTTATCCATTTTGTTGCTTATAACGACACCCTGTCTTACTTTTCTTAAATTTCTTGTTTCCATCTGGACCATTGTTATTTATTAAGTTCTCTCTGACGAAGTACTGTCTTCATTCTGGCGATATCACGACGAACGGCCTTAATCTGTGATGGATTCTCAAGTGGAGAAACAGCATGGTTGAGCTTCAGTTGTGTAAGCTGTGCCTGTGCATTCTCTAACTTCTCTGCCAATGCAGTAGCGTCAAGTTCTCTTACTTCTTTTGTCTTCATAGCTTAAGCGTTTTTATCGTAATCACGTCTAACAACAAATTTTGTCTTCACAGGAAGTTTCTGTGCACCAAGGCGCAAGGCCTCTTTTGCCACTTCGAAAGGCACTCCTTCCACTTCGAAAAGTATGCGCCCTGGGGTCACTGGTGCCACCCATCCTGCAACATCACCTTTACCCTTACCCATACGCACGTCGGCGGGCTTGCGGGTTATCGGCTTATCAGGGAAAATGCGAATCCAGACTTGGCCTTCACGGTTCATGCGGCGGTTTACTGCCACACGGGCGGCCTCTATCTGCCGGCTGTCGATCCACTTGGCCTCAAGTGTCTTGATGCCGAATGTACCGAAAGCCAATTGTGTACCTCTGTGGGCATTACCTTTATTGCCACGCCCGTCTTGAGGTCTTCTATATTTTACTCTTTTTGGCTGTAACATAATAGCTTCTTCTTTTAACGGTTATTGTTTCTCTTACGGTTACCGCCACGGCTTGGACGTCCGTTGCCACGTCCTGCGCTCTGCTTGTCTTGTGCAAAGCTAGGTGTGAGGTCGCGCTTTCCGAAAACCTCACCACGGCAAATCCAGACCTTAATACCCAGCAGTCCTACCTTTGTAAGAGCTTCTGTGTGACAATAGTCGATGTCTGCGCGGAATGTGTGCAGTGGAGTACGTCCTTCTTTGAACATCTCGCTACGTGCTATCTCCGCACCGTTCAAACGACCGGAAATCTGTACCTTAATACCTTCTGCTCCAGCTCTCATTGTGTTCTGGATAGCCATTTTGATGGCACGGCGGTAAGCAATCTTGCCTTCCACCTGGCGAGCGATATTTGCAGCCACAATGTTTGCATCGAGCTCTGGCTTCTTAACCTCGAAGATATTAATCTGAATATCCTTGTTATAGAGCTTCTTCAGCTCTTCTTTCAGAGTGTCAACATCTTGTCCACCTTTACCAATGACGATACCCGGACGGGCTGTGCAAATAGTAATGGTAACACGCTTCAATGTGCGCTCGATGACGATCTTCGAGAGGCTTGCGTTAGCGAGGCGCTCGTTGAGATACTTGCGTATCTTCATGTCCTCGACAATGTTTTCACCGAAGTCTTTTCCACCGAACCAATTCGAATCCCATCCACGGATTATACCTAAGCGGTTGCTTATTGGATTAACTTTCTGTCCCATTCTATTTATTCTTTTTCGTCGTTAGTTTTGGAATCAACAAAGAGTGTCACATGATTGCTGCGCTTGCGGATTCTGTATCCACGTCCCTGCGGAGCGGGGCGCATGCGCTTCATCGTTACGCCTTCGTCAACAAATACTTTGCTCACGTAGAGTTCGCCTTCTTCTGCCTTGCGATCGTTCTTGGCTTCCCAGTTTGCGATTGCCGAGCGCAGCAGTTTCTCAACTTCTGCAGCGGCGTGCTTCTTCGAGAATCTCAGAACGCCGAGGGCGCGGTTCACCTCCATACCACGGATCATGTCTACAACGTAGCGCATCTTGCGTGGAGAAGAGGGGACGCCGTTTAATTTGGCGAAGTACAAATTCTTACGGGCTTCCTTCAGTTTTTCAGCCCTGATATGTTTTCTTGCTCCCATTTTTATAGTTAATTTTTAAATGGATTCCCTTTCTTACTTCTTGTTACCTGCATGACCGCCGAACTTACGTGTCGGTGAGAATTCTCCCAGCTTATGGCCGACCATATTCTCAGTAATGTAAACAGGGATAAATTTATTTCCGTTATGAACTGCAACTGTATGTCCCACGAAATCCGGGGATATCATAGATGCTCTGGCCCATGTCTTCACGACTGTCTTCTTACCACTCTCATTCATTGCGAGAATTTTCTTCTCGAGCGATACATTGATGTATGGACCTTTTTTTAATGAACGACTCATAATTTACTCTAAGTTAAGGTTATTTACTTGCTCTTTCAATTATGTACTTGTTTGAAAGCTTCTTCGGAGCGCGTGTCTTCAGACCCTTAGCATACAAGCCCTTGCGTGAACGTGGGTGTCCACCAGACTGACGGCCTTCACCACCACCCATTGGGTGATCGTGTGGGTTCATGACAACACCGCGGTTGTGTGGACGGCGTCCGAACCAGCGTGTGCGGCCGGCCTTACCCGACTGCTCAAGAGCGTGGTCAGAATTACCTACACTACCTACAGTAGCTTTGCAAGCAGAGAGCACCTTGCGTGTCTCTCCCGATGGGAGCTTGATAACGCAATAGTTGCCTTCACGAGAAGTAAGCTGAGCAAAATTACCAGCCGAGCGAACCATCTTGGCACCTTGTCCGGGGCGGAGCTCAATATTGTGAACCACCGTACCTACAGGGATGTTTGCCAAGGGCAGAGCATTTCCCACCTCAGGAGCTGCCTCAGCGCCTGAAAGCAGAGTTGTTCCTACTTGTAGTCCGTTAGGAGCAATAATGTAACGTTTTTCACCATCAGCATAGAAGAGAAGCGCGATACGAGCCGAACGGTTCGGGTCGTATTCGATTGTCTTCACTACAGCTGGAACACCATCTTTCTCACGTTTAAAATCGATGATACGATACTTTCTCTTGTGACCGCCGCCAATGTAGCGGGTGGTCATCTTTCCGGAGTTGTTTCGACCGCCGGTAGAGGTTTTACCGTAAACGAGAGACTTCTCTGGTACGGATGCAGTAATATCCTCGAACGTACCAATAATCTTGTGTCTTTGTCCCGGAGTAACCGGTTTTAATTTACGTACTGCCATTTTCTATTTAAATATTGCTGTAAAAATCAATTGTTTCTCCCTCTTTGAGGGTGACGATGGCCTTTTTGAAAGCGCTCTTGTGACCACGGATGAGACCGGCCTTGGTGTAGCGCTGAGAGCGCTTGCCCATATAGCGCATGGTACGCACATCGGTCACAGTGACATTGTAGAGGCTCTCGACTTCGCTTTTAATCTGGAGCTTGTTGGCATCGGGGCGAACAATAAATCCGAAGCGGTTAGGCATCTTTTCTGTAATCTGGGTCATCTTCTCAGTGACCAGGGGTTTGATGATTATTGCCATGTGTTCAGTCTCCTTGCTTATTTAGTTAAGATAGCGTCAATAGCCTCCAACGACTTTTCAGTCACGATGAGCACGTCTGCGTTCAACACTTTGTAGGCGTTGAGCAGATTTGCCAGCATGACCTCGGTGCGCTGTAAGTTACGAGCCGACAAATATACGTTTTTCTGAGATTCTGGCAAAAGGAAGAGTTGTTTCTTACCTTCGACTTTCAGATTTTTAATAATATTTAAGAAATCTTTAGTCTTGGGTGCGTCGAGGTTGAAATCCTCAACGATGATGATAGCATTCTCCTGAGCCTTGTAAGAGAGGGCGCTTTTACGTGCGAGCACTTTCACTTTCTTGTTGAGCTTGAAGCGATAGTCACGGGGTTTGGGACCGAACACGCGACCGCCGCCACGCAGCAGGGGCGAGTTGATGTCACCATGACGTGCGCCGCCACCACCCTTCTGACGTCCGAGCTTGCGTGTGGAGCCTTGATGCTCGCTGCGCTCTTTAGCCTTTGCGGTGCCCTGGCGCTGGTTGGCCAGATACTGTTTCACGTCGAGATAAAGCACGTGGTCGTTAGGTTCAATACCGAAGATCTCTTCGTTTAACGTAACCTTTCTTCCGGTCTCCTGACCATTGATATTTAAAACGTTAATTTCCATTATTTCTGAATTAAGACGGTTGAACCTTTACATCCGGCCACAGAACCTTTCACAAGGATGAGGTTGTGCTCAGGGATGACTTTTAACACTCTCAGATTCTGGGTCGTCACGCGGTCGCCACCCATCTGGCCACCCATGCGCAGACCTTTGAACACTTTAGCGGGATAAGAGCAGGCACCGATAGAACCCGGTTTGCGGGCGCGGTCGTCCTGTCCGTGTGTTGCCTGACCAACACCACCGAATCCGTGGCGCTTCATGACGCCCTGGAAACCTTTACCTTTCGAGGTGCCTACGACATCAACAAATGTCTCACCATCGAAAATGTCAACGGTAATTACGTCGCCGAGGTTGTGTTCCTCTTCGAATTTGAACTCGGCCAAGTGCTTTTTGGGGGTCGTCCCAGCCTTTTTGTAGATGCCCAGCATGGCTTTGGTGGTATTCTTCTCCTTAGCCTCGCCGAACGCCAACTGGAGGGCCTTGTAACCGTCCTTCTCGACGGTTTTTACTTGTGTGACAACACAAGGACCAGCTTCGATAACAGTGCACGGCACATTTTTACCGTCGGCACTGAAAACGGATGTCATTCCGATTTTCTTTCCAATTAATCCTGGCATTTCAGTTTAAAATTAAAAATAATGTATGAATATATTTTGTTTCTTTTTAAGTGCTTCCTTTGCCGATCAGGCCACAACTTCACTCAAAAAGAAACGCCCACTTCTTCGCGGTTGAAGGTTAAGTCGCTCTTTATCAAGGTATTGTTAGCCTATAGCCAGCGCAATACGCACTTTAGCGGGTGCAAAGGTACATATATTATGTGACACACGCAATACCGCAAAGTGACAAACACAAAGATTTAATATTATTTAACTAAAATAGACGCAAAAACTGCGGCTGACGCCGGAAGGCATCAACCGCAGATGGTTATAAAGGGTTCTGCAGACAGCAGAAGCAATCCTATACTTTGATTTCCACTTCTACGCCGCTGGGGAGTTCGAGTTTCATCAGCGCCTCCACAGTGTTGGCGGTGGAGCTGTAGATGTCAATCAGACGCTTGTAGTCTGAGAGCTGGAACTGCTCGCGGGCCTTCTTGTTGACGAAGGTCGAGCGGTTGACGGTGTAGATACGTTTGTGTGTGGGCAGGGGGATAGGACCGCTGACGGTGGCACCTGTGGCCTTCACTGCCTTGACGATTTTCTCTGCTGACTTGTCAACCAATTTGTGGTCGTACGATTTCAGCTTGATTCTGATTTTCTGACTCATTGTTGTAAAAATGTTTGGTTTTATGAATGATTGATTGTGGAGGCCGGCTAAAGAGTCATTCGCTCAGCCGTAGCCTCCTAAAGTAGGATTATACTAAATCCGTGCGACCTTTCACTTCCTCGAGCACTGCCTTAGCGAGTGAGCTGGAGAGGGGTGCGTGGTGGTCGTATTCCATTGAACTGGTAGCACGGCCGGAGGTGATGGTACGCAGTGCGGTGACATAACCGAAGGTCTCGGCCAGGGGCACTTGAGCCTTGACGATACGTCCGCCCGAGCGTGCCTCATCCATGCCCTGCACCTGTCCGCGGCGCTTGTTCAGGTCGCCAATCACATCACCCATGCTCTCTTCGGGGGTCACAACCTCCAGTTTCATGATGGGCTCCATGAGTACGGGACCGGCTTTCACACACGCATTCTTGTAAGCCTGGATGGCTGCAATCTCAAACGACAGCTGGTCGGAGTCCACGGGGTGGAACGAACCGTCGAGCAGGGTCACCTTCAGCGAATCCATGGGATAGCCTGCGAGCACACCATTCTTCATGGCTGTCTCGAAACCTTTCTGCACCGAGGGGATAAACTCCTTGGGGATGTTACCGCCCTTGACCTCATTGACGAACTGCAGTCCGCCCTCCTTGAAGTCGGGATCCACCGGACCAACGTTGACGATGATGTCAGCGAACTTACCGCGACCACCACTCTGCTTCTTATATACCTCACGCAGGTTGGTGACGGTCTTGGTGATGGCTTCTTTGTAGTTCACCTGAGGCTTGCCTTGGTTGCACTCCACCTTGAACTCACGCTTCAGACGGTCGATGATGATATCCAGGTGCAACTCACCCATACCCGAGATGATAGTCTGACCACTCTGCTCGTCGGTGCGAACGGTAAAGGTGGGGTCTTCCTCGGCCAGTTTGGCCAGTCCGATGCCCAGCTTATCCACGTCGGCCTGCGACTTCGGCTCCACTGCGATACCAATCACGGGATCGGGGAACGACATCGACTCGAGCACAATGGGATGGCCCTCATCACACAGGGTATCACCGGTGTGGATATCTTTAAAGCCAACGCCTGCGCCGATATCACCGGCATCGATGCTCTCCATGGGAATCTCCTTGTTGGAGTTCATCTGGAACAGACGGCTGATGCGCTCTTTCTTGCCTGAACGGGGATTATAGACGTATGAACCGGCCTGCACCTTACCTGAATAGACGCGGAAGAAGACCAAACGGCCCATATAGGGGTCAGTGGCGATTTTGAATGCCAAAGCGGCTGTCGGCTCTTCCTCGGCAGGTTTGCGGCTCTCCTCCGCCTCGGTGTCGGGGTTGACACCCACGATAGCCTCGGTGTCGAGCGGCGACGGCAGGAAGGCGCACACATAGTCGAGCAGGGGTTGCACACCCTTGTTCTTATAAGATGAACCGCACACCATCGGGGTGATCTGCATGGTGACAGTACCTTTGCGGATGGCAGCGATAATCTGCTCCTCAGAGATGTCCTCACCCTCGAGGAATTTCTCCATCAGGTCGTCGTCGAAGTCGGCGGCGCACTCCAGCATCTTGCCGCGCCACTCTTCAGCCTCGTCAACGAGGTCGGCAGGGATGTCCTCAACATCGTATTCGGCACCCATAGACTCGTCATGCCAAAGGATGGCTTTCATCTTAATCAGATCAACCACACCTTTGAAGTTCTCTTCTGCGCCGATAGGAATCTGCACGGGACAGGGGTTGGCTCCGAGGATGTCGCGCATCTGCTGCACGGTCTCGAAGAAGTCGGCACCCGAACGGTCCATCTTGTTCACGTATCCGATACGAGGCACATTGTATTTATCAGCCTGGCGCCACACCGTCTCCGACTGGGGTTGTACGCCGTCGGCAGCGGAATAGGTAGCCACGGCACCGTCGAGCACACGCAGCGAACGTTCCACCTCGGCAGTGAAGTCCACGTGTCCCGGAGTGTCGATGAG
>JAEEGL015997963.1_pt1 | contig 12837 bp, 9 predicted proteins | sample 9134231 | NCBI WGS metagenome assembly JAEEGL01 (sample SAMN16246548, study PRJNA631951) | gut metagenome | biome: gut microbiome; feature: rumen; material: fiber-attached | host: Bos | place: Iran: Karaj | collected 2018-10
GGTGATCCCCGGCATCATGCCCATCACCAGCGCCAAACAGGTGGAGCGTGCCCTGAAACTCTCCGGCAGCTTCATGCCCCGGCGCTTCACCTCCCTGGTGGACCGCTTCGGGGGCAGCGAGGAGGCCATGCAGCAGGCGGGGATCATCTACGCCACGGACCAGATCATCGACCTGTACGCCAACGGCATCCGCCACGTCCATGTGTACACCATGAACAAGCCCCAAGTGGCGGCGGCCATCCAGGCCAACCTCTCCGCCATCCTGGGCCGGGCCTTCGCATGACGGACCTGCACACGGAGACCCTGACCCCCGGCCCTTACGATGAGAAGGAGATCCTCCGCTATGCCATGCAGCCAGTCTCGGCCCGGACGCCGGAGGCGCTGCCCCTGGCGGAATGCCTGCGCATGGCGGGGGCCGGTCCTGTCTGCCGCGGGATCTGGCGGGTCTTTCCCCTGACCTGGGAGGCGGACGGCCTGGATCTCTCCTTTGCCCGGACGGACTCCGTCTCCCTCCGGCGCTGGCTCCGGGGCTGCGATCGGGCGGCGCTCTTCGCCGTGACGGCGGGCGTGGGGATGGACCAGCTGATCCGCAGGGCCCAGGTGATCTCCCCGGTCCACGGCCTGCTGATGCACGCCATCGGCGCCGAGCGGGTGGAGGCCGCCTGCGACCTGATGATGGAGCGGATCGCCGCCGCCTTTCCGGATCTGGATCTGTGTCCCCGCTTCAGTCCCGGCTACGGGGATCTGCCCCTGGCCCTGCAGCGGGACGTTTTTCGCACCCTCCCCTGTGAGCGGCTGCTGGGACTCACCCTGACGGAGGCGTACCTGATGCAGCCAGGCAAGAGTGTCACGGCCCTGGTAGGGCTGAAAGGAAGGGATCCTGCATGAGCCTGCTGGAACGGATGCGCACGGGACCGCTGTTTCTGGACGGCGGCACGGGAACCCTGCTGCAGGCCCGGGGGCTGCCCCCGGGAGAAGCCCCGGAGGTCTGGGGACGGAAGCACCCGGATGTGATCACCGCCATCCACCGGGCTTATTTCGACGCGGGCAGCGACCTGGTGGCGGCCAACACCTTCGGCTGCAGCCCCCTGCGCTATGACCCGGAGACCCTGGAGGCCCTGGTGACCTGCGCGGTGGACTGCGCCAAGCGAGCCCGGGAGGAGAGCGGCGGGGACCGGGAGAAGTTTGTGGCCCTGGACATCGGCCCCTCGGGAAAGCTGCTGAAGCCCTACGGCCCCCTTCCCTTTGAGGAGGCGGTGGAGGCTTTCGCCAAGGTGGTCCGCCTGGGGGCTGCCCTGGGGGTGGACTGCATCTTCATCGAGACCATGAACGACAGCGCCGAGACCCGGGCAGCCCTGCTGGCAGCCAAGGAGAACGCGGCCTGTCCGGTGCTGGTGTCCAACGCCTACGGAGCCGACGGAAAGCTCATGACCGGCGCCGATCCGGAGACCATGGTGGCCATGCTGGAGGGCCTGGGGGCGGACGCCATCGGCGTCAACTGCTCCCTGGGGCCGGACTCCCTGCTGGCGGTGGTGCGGCGCTATCTGGCGGCGGCCTCGGTGCCGGTGCTGATGAAGCCCAATGCCGGCCTGCCCCGGGTGGAGAACGGCGCCACGGTCTATCCCATGGACGCCGCCGCCTTTGCCGGCCTGATGGCGCCCCTGGTGGGGGAGGGCCTGCGGATCCTGGGGGGCTGCTGCGGCACCACCCCGGCCTTTATCCGGGCGCTGCGGGAGGCCACGGCAGGGATGACGCCGCCGCCCCTCACGGAGAAGACCGATACCCTGGTGGCCTCCGGGAGCCGCTGTGTCCGCCTGGGCGGGAAGCCCGTGCTCATCGGGGAACGCATCAACCCCACGGGGAAGAAGCGCTTCAAGCAGGCGCTGGTGGAGGGAGATATTCCCTACATCCTGGGGGAGGGCATCGCCCAGGAGGAGCGGGGCGCCGACATGCTGGACGTGAATGTGGGCATCCCGGATGTGGATGAGGCCGCCCTGCTGCCCCGGGTGGTGGAGGAGCTGCAGGCTATCACCGCCCTGCCCCTGCAGCTGGATACCGCGAATCCGGAGGCCATGGCCCGGGCCCTGCGGGTCTACAACGGCAAGGCCATGGTGAATTCCGTCAACGGCCGGGAGGAGGTCATGGACGCCGTCTTCCCCCTGGTGAAGAAGTATGGCGGCACAGTGGTGGCTCTGACCCTGGACGAGCACGGCATCCCCGATACGGCCCAGGGGCGGCTGGCCATCGCAAAGCGGATCCTGGCCCGGGCCGAGGCATACGGGATCCGGAAAAAGGACCTGGTTTTCGATCCCCTCACCATGGCGGTGAGCACGGACGGCCGGGCGGCGCAGATCACCCTGGAGGCGGTGCGGCTGATCCGGCGGGAGACGGGCTGCGCCACGGTGCTGGGGGTGTCCAACATCTCCTTCGGCCTGCCTGCCCGTGAGGTCTTGGGGCAGAGCTTCTTCCTCATGGCGCTGGAGGCCGGGCTCTCCGCCGCCATCATGAACCCCCGGTCGGACGCCATGATGGGTGCGTACCACAGCTTCCTGGCCCTGACGGGGCAGGATGAGCACTGCGCGGACTACGTGGACTTCGCCTCTGCCCTGCCGGCGGCCCGGCCCGGGACGGCCTCCGCCGCCAGGACGGAGAAGCCCGCTTCGGCAGAGGGGGAGAAGGACCTGCGGCGGACGGTGGTCCGGGGCCTGCGGGACCGGGCCAGGCAGCTGGTGGAGGCGGCGCTGGAGGCCGGAGACGACCCCATGCGCCTGGTGAACGAGGAGATCATCCCCGCCCTGGACGACGTGGGCCGGGGCTTCGAGGCGAAGACCCTCTTCCTGCCCCAGCTGATGATGAGCGCCGAGGCCGCCGAGGCCGCCTTCTCCGCGCTCCGCAGCCGGGCCGGGAAGGGCGGGGGAGCGGGGAAAACCCGCTGCCGCATCGTCCTGGCCACGGTGAAGGGGGACGTCCACGACATCGGGAAGAACATCGTGCGGCTGCTGCTGGAGAACTATGGCTACCAGGTGACAGACCTGGGCAGGGATGTGGCCCCGGAGACCGTTGTGCAGGCAGTGCGGGAACTCCATGCCCCCATCTGCGGCCTCAGCGCCCTGATGACCACCACGGTCCCGGCCATGGAGGAGACCATTCAGTGCTTGCATCGGGAAGCGCCCTGGTGTAGAATCATGGTGGGCGGCGCGGTGCTGACGGCCTCCTATGCGGAGCGGATCCACGCGGACGCCTACGCAAAGGACGCCATGGCCGCCGTGCGCTGTGCCGAGCGTCTGGAGCAGGAAGCGGCAGAGGCGGCGAAACAGGCGGAATGACAGCGGAGGGATGGACATGGAGACCGGGCTGAGGGTCTGTGTGGTGGGTGGCATCAATGTGGATGTGGTGGGCACCCCCTCCTCTCCCATGATCCACGGGGACTCCAACCCCGGCCGGGTGCATATCTCCCTGGGGGGCGTGGGCCGGAACATCGCGGAGAACGCCGCCCTCCTGGGGCTGGAGGTCACCATGCTCACCGCCCTGGGGGAGGACGGCAGCACCCCCTGGATCCTGGCCGACTGCGGGGAGAAGGGGATCTGCCTGGACCGGGCCTGCCGGGTGCCGGGCGGGCGGAACTGCCTTTACCTCAGCCTGAACGGCGTGGACGGCGACCTCTACGCGGCGGTATCCGACATGGGGCTGTGCCAGGCCGTCACCCCGGCCTACCTGCTGGACTGCCTGGATGTGCTGCAGGCTGCGGATGCGGTGGTGGCGGACTGCAACCTCTCCCCGGTCAGTCTGCGCTTTCTGGCGGAGCACTGCCCGGGAAAGCTGGCGGTGGACCCCGTCTCGGTGAAGAAGGCGGGCCGCCTCAGGGGCCTGCTGCCGGGGCTGCGGCTCCTCAAACCCAACCTCCAGGAGGCGGAAGCCCTGACGGAGGCCAGAGGAGCAGAGGCTGCCGCACAGGCCCTGCGCACGGCCGGAGCGGAGAAGGTGCTGGTGACCCTGGGCGCCCGGGGCGTCTGCTGGGCCGGGGCGGAGGGACAGGGGATCCTGCCCTGCTTCCCCGGACGGATCGTGGATACCAACGGCTGCGGGGACGCCTTCTTTACGGCGGCCCTCCGGGGCATGCTGGAGGGGGCGGACACCCGGGAGATGGCGGGCATCGGCCTGGCGGCCGCGTCCCTTTGCGCGGAGGCGGAAGGGGCCGTGAACCGGGAAATGACCTGGGAGCGGGTACAGGCCCGCTGCCGGAATGCATAAGATCAGGAGGAAGAAGAACATGAGCAGCGAAGCATTGAAACAGTATCTGAGCGTCTCCCCGGAGGTGCAGGCGGCCCTGGACAGCGGGAAGCCCGTGGTGGCCCTGGAGTCCACCATCATCTCCCACGGCATGCCCTATCCCCGGAACGTGGAGACAGCCCTCAACGTGGAGCGGATCATCCGGGAGCACGGCGCCGTGCCGGCCACCATTGCCATCATCCGGGGCAGGATGACCGTGGGCTGCACCAAGGAACAGATCGAGTACCTGGGCAAGCGGGGGCTGGACGTGCCCAAGGCCAGCCGCCGGGATCTGCCGGTGCTCCTGGCCCGGGGGGAGGACGGCGCCACCACGGTGACCACCACCATGATCGCCGCGGCCCTGGCGGGGGTGAAGGTCTTCGCCACCGGCGGCATCGGCGGTGTGCACCGGGGCGCGGAGACCACCATGGACATCTCCGCGGACCTGGAGGAGCTGGCCCAGACCCCGGTGCTGGTGGTCTGCGCCGGCTGCAAGTCCATCCTGGACATCGGGCTGACCCTGGAGTACCTGGAGACCAAGGGGGTCCCGGTGCTGGGGTACAAGACCAAGGAGATGCCCGCCTTCTACACCACCCACTCCGGCTTCCGGGTGGACTATGAGATGGCCTCTGCCGAGGAGGTGGCGGCAGCCTTCCGGGCGAAGCTGGCCTGCGGGCTGAAGGGCGGCATGCTCCTGGCCAACCCCATTCCGCCCCAGTATGCCATGGACCTGGACTACATCAACGCCAACATCAACCAGGCCCTGGCGGAGTGCGAGGCCCAGGGCATCAAGGGCAAGGCCATCACCCCCTTCCTGCTGGACCGGATCCAGCGTCTCACCGGCGGCGCCAGCCTGGAGGCCAACATCCAGCTGGTTTACAACAACGTGGCCGTGGGAGCGGAAGTGGCCAAGTGCCTGGCTGAGGGCTGATTTCCACCGAGGACTGATATCCACCGACTGAAAAACCACCGGGTGCGCGGCCCGGTGGTTTTCGTATGGCCCGGGGAGGGCCCGGCGGGGCATCAGAATTCGCACTCGCCGGGGGTCCGGGGATAGGGGATGACGTCGCGGATGTTCTCCACGCCGGTGAGGTACATGATCAGGCGTTCGAAGCCCATGCCGAAGCCGGAGTGGACGCAGCCGCCGAAGCGCCGCAGGTTCACATACCAGTCCATCTGCTCCTTGGAGATGTGGAGCTCGTCCATGCGCCGGCAGAGGAGGTCCAGGCGGTGCTCACGCTGGGGGCCGCCCATGAGCTCGCCGGAGCCGGGCACCAGCAGGTCCACGCCCGCCACGGTCTCCCCGTCGTCGTTCTGGTACATGTAGAAGGCTTTGATGTCCTTGGGCCAGTCGTAGATGAACACCGGGCCGTGGAAGTACTCCTCCGTGAGGTACTTCTCGTGCTCCTTGGCGGTGTCTCCGCCGTATTTGGGCTCAAACTCGAAGCGGTCCTTGACCTCCCGCAGGATGGTCATGGCCTCATGGTGGGAGATCCGGGCGCACTTGGCGGTGGCCAGGGCCTGCAGCTTCTCCACAAGGCCGCCGCCGCTGAATTTGTCCAGGAACTCCAGCTCGTCGGGACACTTGTCCAGCACGGTCTGCACCACGGCCTTGAGGAAGTCCTCCTCAATGTCCATGAGCTGCTGGATGTCGCAGAAGGCGATCTCCGGCTCGATCATCCAGAACTCGGAGGCGTGGGTCTTGGTGTTGCTGTTCTCTGCCCGGAAGGTGGGGCCAAAGGTGTAGATCCGGGAGAAGGCCATGGCGAAGGTCTCGCCCTCCAGCTGGCCGGTGACCGCCAGGGAGGTATCCCGGCCGAAGAAGTCCTCGGTCCCCGGGGCGGTGGAGCCCTTGGGCAGGGTGGTGACGGTGAAGGTGTTGCCGGCGCCCTCCGCGTCGTTGGCGGTGATCAGCGGGGTGTGGACGTAGAGATAGCCCCGGTCCTGGTAATGGGGATGGATGGCCATGGCCGCCACGCTGCGGACACGGAACACCGCCTGGAAGAGACGGGTCCGGGGGCGCAGATAGGCGATGGAGCGCAGGAACTCCACGCTGTGGCGCTTGGGCTGCAGCGGATAGTCCTCCGGGCTGTCTCCCTCCAGGGTGATGCTGAGAGCCTTCACCTCGGGGGTGGAGGGATCCCGGTAGGAGGGCACCACCGTGCCCGTCACGGTGATGGCGGAGCCCACGTGCAGGGCGGAAATCTCGCTGAAGTTCCCGATGCTGTCGTCATAGACCACCTGGGGATTCTTGAAGCAGGTCCCATCGTAAAAATCGATGAAACCCATGTTCTTCTGTTTCCGGTGGTTGCGGATCCAGCCCTGCAGGCAGACTTCCTGTCCCAGCAGGGTCTCCAGGTCCTGCTTGAGCTCCCGGGTGGTGATGACTTTCATGGCGCATTCCTCCAATATTGTGGAAATGGATCAGTCGGTGATCTTCTCCGTGGCACGCCACAGGGGGTGGTAGATCAGGCACAGCCCGACGGTGGTGACCAGGAGACAGGCGAGGCAGATGGGGCCGACGTGCCCGCTGAACCAGGGGTCGCTGCTGAATTTCCATGGCTTGTCCAGCGCGTACTGGGCCAGGCCGTTCACCAGCAGGCACAGGAAGGTGAGGATCCAGGACCAGACGGGAAGGCGCCTGCGCCGCCGCCTGCCCCTGCTGAGCTGCAGCCCGGCGTGGACGATGAGCCCCACCATGATCAGCGCGCAGAACACCTGCTCCACATGGACGAAGAAGAAGATCATGGATACGGCCCGGGTCAGCTCCAGCACCATCTGAAAGGCGCAGAGCAGGAAGACGCAGCGCCGGAAGCGCAGCCCCTCCCTCCGGCAGCGGTACGTCAGGGCGCAGACCAGGCAGATCAGGGCCGCCAGGGCTTCCAGGGTGGAGATGGCCAGCCACCACTCCCGCCACTCGTTCTGCACCGCCAGGGGGAAGAAGGTGAAGGGTGAGCCTTCCTCAAGATAGGGGAAGCCGTAGGTGTTCAGCTCGCCGAGGGCGATGTCCCCCAGAAAGATCTCCCCGAAGCGGATGCCGGCGATCATCAGACAGCCTGCCGGGGCAAAGCAGTCCAGCACGGCGGCGCTCTTTTCCCGGCAGAGTTTTGCCATGAGCAGGACGGCCAGCACATAGCCGGCGCAGCCGGTGACGAAGCAGAACCACTCGGGATTAAGCTGGATCAGGGCCGCGGCGCCGTATTGCCCGAACTGCTCTTCGGCGTTGAAAACCAGGTAGCCCAGCTTGGCCGCCAGGAAGGCGAAGGCCGCGCCGGGGATCAGGCTGGACAGCGCCAGGGACGCTTTCAGCCCCTTCCTCCGGAGCATCAGCCAGAACAGCGCCGTCCCCAGGATCAGCCCGGCCAGGGCGGACCAGAGGTAAGCCTGCGGATTCTCAGTCAATGGAGCTCACCTTTGCTTTCAGTCCTGGGCGGCGGAGGCGAAGTAGATGATGTCCTGGAGCTTTCGCTGGCTGGAGGTGCCGCCGTTGAGCCGCTTGCCCCCGAAGTAGAGGATGGTGGAGTCGCCGCCGTCCAGGTTGTAGGCGATCCGTGCGCCCTGCTCCGCCGCCAGCTGGGCGAAAACGGGCAGGGTCATGCCCGGGTTGCCGGTGGAGGGGCCCGCGCAGCAGAGCACCATGTAGTGGAGGGTGTCCACCTGGCCGATGCACATGCGCTGACGCCCGGTGGAGGCGGCCATGTCGATCCAGCGGTCGCTGCCGCCGTAGTTGGTGACAGCCTGCCCGTCGTTGACCAGGATGGGGCCGAAGGAGAAGGCGTTGAGGATCCGCTTGCCGTCCACGGTGTTGTAGACGGTGTCCTTCTCCGGCTGGTAGAGCACGTGGAAATCCCCGTCCTCGTCCACCAGCAGGACGTCCATCATCTTGCTGTCCCAGCGGCCGGCGGTGTCCAGGTTGTTCCGGAACATCTCGCCCTGGCGGATGACGAAGCCCTTGCCCCGGCGCTCGGAACTGGCGAAGAAGTCGCCGTTGATGGCCACCACCGCCTGGGAACGCTGGCACAGCCGCATGGCGTCCATCTGGGCGGAGGAGTCGAAGCCGCCGGCGGAGAGGGTCCGCAGCTGGGAGGGGTCGGAGACGGTGATGTCCGCCACCCAGTAGGTGCAGCCTTCCACCCGTCCGGTCCGGATGGTCACCCGGATGGTGGGATCCTCATAGACGTCCTCGTTCAGGAAGGCGCTGCTCCGGGGGGTCACCGGGCTGGTGAAGTCGATGGGCAGCGCATAGCCCTTGTCCGTGAAATCCTGGGGCGGGAAGGAGGGCAGGGGGAGGGGGGTCGGCCGCGGCGCCGGGGTCTCCTCCACGGGGAGCACCTGCAGGGTCTCCAGCTCCTCGGGTTCCGGGGTGGCCACGGTGTTGATCCGGACCTGACTGCCCTCAGCCAGGGCCATGGAGCCCGTCAGGAGCAGAAGCGCCAGCAGCAGGGCGGTCATACGGCGGAAGGTTCGCATGGATTGTATCACACTCTCTCTCAGTTATTCGGCGCGACGGTGAGCAAGGAGGTGCCGCCCTGCTGAGTCCCGTCCTCCGGAAGGGGGATGCCGGCGGGCTCCCCGGCCGGTTCGCTCTCCGTCAGCGGGAAGCTGTCCTCGAAGGGGACGTATTCATACTTGGGCTTCAGGTGGTTCTCTCCGAAGGTGTCGATGATGGCCTGGTAGTGGGGATGCCGCTTCTTCGACGTCACCATGCGCCAGGTGCCGTTGGTCCCGGAGTGGGTGTAGTCCACCTGGGTGTCCGGGAGGCTGGCCTGGAGCTGGCGGCCCGTCTGCTTGGGAATGTCCTTGCCGGTGGCCTGGTAGATCCACAGCCGCTTCAGCCAGGTCATGCTCTCCAGGGGGGAGAGGTCCTTGACCTTGTTGTTGCACATGTTCAGGTCCATCAGGTGGGTCAGCCCTGTCAGGGGCGTCAGATCCTGCACCCGGTTCTTGAACAGCTCCAGATACTCCAGATCCTTCAGGGACGCCACCGGGGTGAGATCCTCCACCTTGTTGGCGGCGATGATCAGCACCCGCAGATGGGGCAGGTCGTAGAGGAAGTTCAGGTCCGTGACGCCGTTGTGGCCGATGTCCAGCGCCAGGAGGTTCCAGCAGTACTTCAGGATGTGGAAGTCCTCGCTGGTGTGGAGGCTGCTCTTGTTGTTGTGCAGGGTGGACCAGGAGGTGTAATCCGTGCGGATCAGGTGCTTGTGATCCCGCCCCTGCAGTACCATGGTCCAGCCCCATTTCACGCCGGGGAAGCGCTCTGCCAGACGGTCGCACTGCTTCGCGGGGATCTCCGTGGCCCACATGTCCACCTGCCGCAGGTTGGGGAACTGGGCCAGGAAGCTCTCCAGGGCGTCATAGTCCTTCACCACCGCGGTGCCCAGGTCCACATAAGCGGCATCCTCCGGGTAGCTGTGCCCCATAAACTCCACCTCGGCCCCGGCGGCCAGGGCCCAGCACAGCAGGATCAGCATCAGCAGGGGGAACACAATCTTTCTGGTCATGGTTTCCTCCTCGGCAAACAATGGGTCGGCGCTGCCTTTTTCTCTGGCGGAGCCCGGTTCGGCGGCGGCCCGGAAAAAGGAACAGGAACAGAGCCCATTATAGCAGATTCAACCAGGGCTTTCAATACTAAAGAGGTAGGGAATTGTAAAACCTGGAGGCAAATCGCGGCCGGGAGGGCAGAAAGGAGCAGCGCATGAAAAACCCCCTCCCTTCCGGGAGGGGAGGAACAAGGGGAGTCATTCGATGTGTGCCTCGCTGCCCAGTCTGCGGGGACTCTTGCGGACCACGATCTTCCGCTCGATCCGGCGCTGCAGGTCGGCCACGTGGGAGATGATGCCCACCTGGCGGCTGCTGCCGGAAAGCCCCTGGAGGGTGGCGATGGCGCGGTTGAGCCAGTCTTCGCTGAGGGTGCCGAAACCCTCGTCGATGAAGAGCGTGTCCAGCTGGATCCCCCCGGCGCTGGACTGGATCTCGTCGGAGAAGCCCAGGGCCAGGGCCAGGGAGGCCTGGAAGGACTCGCCGCCGGAGAGGGTGACGGAGCTGCGCTGGGTGCCGTTCATGCTGTCCAGCACGTCCAGGTCCAGGCTGGTGTCCCGGTTCCCCTGCTGGCCAGTGGCCCGCACCAGGGTGTACTGACCGTCGGACATGCGGCGCAGGTGCTGGTTGGCCCGGTGGAGGATGCGGTCGAAGAGGCGGAGCTGGACAAAGGTCTCCAGGGTGATCTTCCGGGTGGTGATCTGCCCGTTGGCGGTCTTGTTCAGGGCATCCAGCCACTTCAGGCGCGCTTCCTTGGCCTCCAGGGTCCGGAAGCCGGATTCGAGCTTTTCCCGGGCCCGGCGGTTGGTGTTCAGCCGTCCCTCCAGGGAGGCGGTCCGGTTCAGGGCCTGCTGATGGGCCTGGCGGGCGGCCTCCCGCCGGGCTTCCGTCTCTGCCACGGAGAGGGCGGGCAGTTCCCGCAGCCGCTGCTGATCGGAGGCCAGGGCGGCACTCCGGGCGGCAAGCTGCTCCTTGGTCCGCTGCAGCCGCTGCGCTGCCTGATCGAGCTCCTCCTCGATCTGTCCGGCGTCGCGGAGGGCCTGCTGCTGCCTGGCGATCAGGGCCTGGCGGGTGGGGAAGGGGAGCTGCCGGCGGAGGGCGTCCAGCTGCCTGGCTGTCTCATCCAGAACGGTCTGCGCTTTTGTCTCCGCCTGCTGGGCCCGGTGAAGGGCCTCCCGGGCCTGCTGCTCCTGTTCGGCCAGAGCGGGAAGCTGCTGGCGAAGCGCTGTCAGACGGGCCTGCTTCCCCTGCCATTCCCGGTATGCGTTCGCCGCGTCCAGGTACTGTGCCCGGGTGTGCATCAGGAGCCGGTCCAGATCGGCGGGGGCCGCGGGCGTGGGCAGGTTCGCGCGCAGGTCCTCCGGCAGGGCCTGCAGATCGGCCTGCAGGGCCTCCTCGGTGGTCCTCCGGGCCGCGCCGGCCTCTCCGGCCTTTCTGGACGCGGCATCCCGGAACTCCCGGGCCGCCTCCGCCTGTTCACGGGCCAGCTTCAGGGCGGCCTCGTCCGGCACATCCGCCGGGGGCGGCGGGGCAGGGTGAGGGTGTGACGGGGACCCGCACACCGGGCAGGCGACCCCCTCCCGGAGCCTGGCGGCCAGGATGCCTGCCTGAGCATCATTGTACAGCTGCTGCAGGGCTTCATCCCGCTGATGCTTCCCCCGGTAGTCCTCATCAGCCCGGAGATAGGCCTCCTGTGCCCTTCTCTCCTCTCCGCGCTGTCGCTCCAGCGTCTTCGCACCGTCGCAGACCTTCTTCAGATCCTTGCCCAGCTGCTCCAGTCCGCTCTGCCTTCGCGCGGCCTCCATCAGCCGGTCCGGCACGTCCCGGAGGCTCTGCTCCTCCTGCAGGGCGCCGCCGTGCCGCTGCTGGACATCGGAGAGACGGGCTTCGTACCGGCCGGCGTCTGCCTTCAGATCGCCCAGGGCCTTCCGCTGCCCGGCCAGCTCCCTGTCCAGCTGCTCCACCTGGTCGAACCGGGGGAGTTCCACCCCCAGGGCGGAGGCTTCGCTCCGGAGGGCGCGGGCCTCATCCTGGCGGCCCTGGGCCGCGGTGACGGCGGCCTCCTGAGCACCCCTGTTCTCCGTCAGCTGCCGGATGGCGGCTTCCGTCTCCCGGATGGTCCCGCGGAGACTCTCCGCCTCCCGGGCCTGGTTCCACAGGAGCTCCGCCGTGGTGAGGGCCTCCCGCTGCGTCTCCTGCTGCCGCCGCTGCCCGACCAGGGCCTCCTCGTCCGCGGCGATGATGCTTCCCACCAGGTCCAGGACTTCCGCGGGAAGGCGGCCGGGATCGGTGAGCAAAGGCGCCTGATCCGCCAGGGGATGATCTGCGGGGATCTGCACGGAGTCCTTCTGCGATTTGATCTGCGCCCGGAGGGCTTCCACGTCCTCCCGGGCCTTCCGGGTGTCCTCCTTCAGCCGCTCCTGGAGGCGCACATAGAACTTGGTGTCCATGATGTTGCGCAGGATGGCCTGGCGTTCATCCGATTTGGTATGGAGCACCTCGTCGAACTTCCCCTGGGCGATCATGATGACCTGTTTGAACTGGGCCGCGGTGAGCCCGAGGGTCTGGGTGATCTCCTCCTTGACCTGCTCGATGCGGGTGATGATCCGGCCGTCCGGACAGGTCAGCTCCACCGAGGCGGGGACAGTCCGCGTGCCGGTTCCCCGGCGCTTGGTGAGCTCCTGGGCAGGCTTGCGAATGACCTCCCACTGCCGCCCCTGGTGCAGGAAAACCAGATGGACATAGGTCTCTGTGTCCTCGCCTGCATACTTGGAGCGGTGGAGATTGCCGGTGCCGGCATCCTCCCCGTAGAGGGCGTAGGCGATGGCGTCGAAGATGGTGCTCTTGCCTGCCCCGGTCTCACCGCAGATCAGGTAGAGGCTGGCCCCGGAGAGCTTCCGGAAGTCCAGCTCCTGAAAGCCGGCGTAGGGACCGTAGGCCTGCATGGTCAGCTTGACGGGTTTCATGCCTGATCCCTCCTCAGCTCGGCCAGCACGGCCTCCAGATAAGTCCGCTGCTCCGGGGAGA
>JAEEGL016953675.1_pt1 | contig 12837 bp, 11 predicted proteins | sample 9134231 | NCBI WGS metagenome assembly JAEEGL01 (sample SAMN16246548, study PRJNA631951) | gut metagenome | biome: gut microbiome; feature: rumen; material: fiber-attached | host: Bos | place: Iran: Karaj | collected 2018-10
AGCCCCCTGAACGGGATTATTATCGGAATCCACAGCCAGGATGCCGACCTTTGTCAGGGTATGTTCGATCAGGAACACGCCTTTGTCTTTAGGTCCGCTGTAGGATACCGTCCCGTCATTCCCGATCGTCAAAGTGTAATCAAATGCGGTCACAAATCCTTCGGGGCACGTTTTCTCAATGACGGTGTAGTCGCCCGGCGCCAGGTCCGGGGTCGTATGATCAGACTCTAAACTGGAGGTCCAGTAATCCACTACTGTCTTGTTTTTATCCACAAGTTCGAAGCCGGCGCCCGCGATTGCGTTCCCGTCCTCATCTACTGCGCGGAACGTTGCTGATCCCGTCGCGCTGCCGCTGCTGCCCCTTACCTGGAATTTTGTTTCCGCGGTAAGACCGCCGGCGAACAGCACACCTAATGTGTGCTCGCCTTCAGAAAGTGTCTTCAGATAGTCTTCTTTCAGTGTCAGTTTGACGCTGCCCTTTACAGCGGTGTAGTTTTCCGGATCCACCGTTTCGCCGTCCACGGTGACGCCCTGGAAGTGTTCAAAACTGGCGTCGGTCTCCCCGGTCTCTTTTATTTCGAAATCCAGGCCGCCCGAACCTTCCCACTCGGAGGGAGTCTCCGTCCAGTTGTACTCCGGCGCTTCGCCGACCCATTTCCACAGATATTTGATCGTGAAATCTTTCGTTACATACTGAAAGATACCCATGGGCGGCTGCGACCGGTGGCCGTCGATCTCCAGCGCGTCGAATTCCATTCCTTCCGGCGCCTTTACGATATCTTCCGTGGGTTTGTCGATCGTCCAGGGCTCTTCGTTGTTATGGTAGGATTTCCATACATAATCCACCCAGTTTGCACCCTTCGTTCCGCCGTTCGCGTCGAAGGTGATCTTGTACATATCCTTCCACAGATACTTGATCGTGAAATCCTTCGTTATATACTCTGAGATGCCCATGGGCGGCTGCGACCGGTAGCCGTCGATATCCAGCGCGTCGAATTCCTTTCCTTCCGGTGCCTTTACGATATCGTCCGTGGGCTTGCCGATCACCCAGGCCTCGCCGTTGTTTTTCAGCGGCTTATCGACGGAATCCACCCAGTTCTCGCCCTTCTCGCCGCCGTTCGCATCAAAGGTAATTGTGAACATTTCCTCGGCGAATGTGGTCAGGCGAAGTCCCGGCAGCAGTGACGTAAGCATAACTGAGACCAGCAGTAAGGCAAACAGTCTACTCTTTTTCATAACCGCCTCCATTTTGAAATGTATAAAAGATCAGGAAAACACAGGAAAACACAAAGTACAATTTCCGCTGGTTTCATGGAAACGCAGGGGAAACTGTACTTATACCGTTAAAATTATAATGATTATAACACTAATAATACTGTATGTCTCCTGCTGCCGGCAGAAGATGCGTTTTCTCAGCAGCAGGTGCTTTTCATCGCGCTGCGGATCAGGCTGTCGAAAGCATCTGCCTGCCAGGCGGCGCGGCCGACGTACAGGCCGTCGACAGACGGCAGCGCGATCAGCTGGTCCGAGTTGCCCGGATTGACGCTTCCTCCGTACAGTACCGGGATCTCTTCCGATCTTTCGCCGAAAAGTTCCCGGAGACACGCTTTGATCTCCGCGTGCATTTCTTCCGCGTATTCCGGCGATGCCGGTGTTCCCGACACGCCGATCGACCAGACGGGTTCGTAGGCGACACGGATCATTCCGACCGCTTCCGGCCCGACGCCGAAAAGCCCGATCTTCAGCTGCTTCCGGAGCACTTCCCGGCTCACGCCGTATTTTTTGTCCTCCGCGGTCTCCCCGATGCAGAGCAGGGCCGTCATCCCATGGGCGATCGCCGAAAGAACTTTCCGGTTTTCTTCCTCGTCGCTTTCCCCGAAAACATGGCGCCGTTCGGAATGGCCGGCCATCACCAGGTCCAGGCCAAGCTCCCTCAGCATCAGCGGCGAGATCTCGCCCGTAAACTGTCCCTGTTCCTCCCAGCACATATTCTGGGCGCCCAGACGGATCAGCGCGGGATCGACGGCACCGGCTGCCGCCTGCAGCGTCGTGAAGGACGGCAGGATAAAGAGTTCCATCTTCGACCGGTCGATATCTTTTGTCAGCTCTTCCAGTCTCGTCAGGTAATCCACCGTTTCACGGATGGTCTTATACATTTTCAGATTGCTTCCGAAATACAGCTTTTTCATATTCCGTCACCTTTTAAGCGTTCTGTGCACAGGGACCCTGTCCGCCGTCACGGCCGTTCCATGTCGTACCTGACAAATTCGTCGACCTTCGGCTGGGACGCGCAGCCCGGCACAAATTCATTCGTGAAGAATGCGTCCGTCATTTTTTCGCGCACTTTGCTGCCGGTCGTAAACGCGCCGAAGCAGATGATATTGGCATCGTTGGAAAGCCGCGCGCGTTCCGCGGAATAAACGTCCGAGCAGACCGCCGCGTATGCGCCTTTTACTTTGTTGGCGGCGATGCTCACACCCAGTCCGGTCCCGCAGATCAGGACGCCGCGGTCATATTTGCCGGACGCGACCGCTTCTCCGACCGCGATGGCGACGCGCGCGTAGATCGGGTCTTCACTTCCGAAATCGGTGATCTCTCCGTAGTTCTTCTTTTGAATATAGGCAATCAGTTCTTCCTTCGCCGCCTGGGCGTTGGGATCACAGCCAATCGCGATCTTCATAACCGGTATACTCCTTCTTTTTATTCCGGAACGAAAGGCCGGCACTGTTTACAGGCCTTCGTCCCGGGTTCTGTCTGTTCTGTCCGGACCGCCGTTCAGTATCAGAAAAACAACGATTCATCCTGCAGGATGTTGTTGTCGTTCTTGTACAGGTTGGTGACTTTGTACTCGCCGTCCTTTAATTCCACTTCCAGGCAGGAAGCATTCGGAATGACGATGCGGCGGAATTCTTTTAACGGGATGGTCCTGTCGATGTTCATGACGACGGACTGGATCGGCCCGCGGTGGCAGGCCACCAGGATCTTTTCCGCCGGCTGTTCTCTTTTCAGGTCTTCCATAAAGCTGCCTACCCGGTCGATCATGTCCTGATAGCTTTCCGCGCCGGGATGCGGGACGAATTTATCCGGATGCTTGATGAAGTCGATCGTATACGGATCGTCCACCAGCATGCTGGTATGCGCCAGGTCCCCGACGTTGATCTCTTCCAGGCGTTTGTCAACAATGAACTCGCTTCTCTTTTTCCCGGAAACGATCTCGCAGGTCGTGAGCGCCCTGTCCAGCGGGCTGCAGTAGATCAGATCGTACGTGATGCCATGGGAACGCAGCAGATCCCTGGTCTCCTCCGCCTGCTTCATCCCTGTTTCATTCAGCGGGATATCGTTGTTTCCCTGGATCAGGCTCTGCAGGTTGTAATTGGTCTGTCCGTGGCGGATAAAATAAAGTATCATGTTTTCCCCAGTCCTTGCCCTTTCCTGTTTACACCGTCTTTTTTTCGTGCTGTTTGCAGGCATATTCGGAAACGACCTTCGTGGACTCGATCATGCTGACGCAGTCCGCGATGCCTTTGCCGGCGATATCGAACGCGGTCCCGTGATCCACGGAGCTCCGGATAAACGGAAGGCCGAAGGTCAGTGTGACCGACTTTTCAAAGTCGAGCGTTTTGCAGGCGATGTGGCCCTGGTCGTGGTACAGGGAAAGGATCGCGTCGTATTTCCCGGATTTTCCGATATGGAAAACAGAGTCCGCGGGGCAGGGGCCCACGCAGTTGATGCCTTTTGCCTTTGCCGCTTCGACAGCCGGGCCGATGTCGGTGATCTCTTCCGTTCCGAACAGGCCGTTATCGCCGTTGTGCGGGTTTAAGCCCGCGACCGCGATCAGCGGATTCTCGATCCCGACGTTCTTAAGCTCGTAATCAATGTCGATCACGTCCTGCAGGATCACGTCTTTCGTCGCGTAATGGCAGGCGTCCACCAGGGACATATGGCGGCTCACGAAGAAAACGCGGAGCTTGTGGCAGGAGAACATGGTCAGCGCGTAACGGGAGCCTGTCATGTGCTGATAGATCTCGGTATGGCCGGGTTCCTTGACGCCGATCAGTTTGATCGCCTGTTTGTGGATCGGCGCGGTGGAAACGGCGTCGACTTTGCCGGCCAGGCCCAGCTCAATGGATTTAATGATAAAATCGTAGGCCATCTGGCCGCAGAGCTTCTGGACCTTTCCCCATTCGATCGAAACGGTATCGTAATCTCCGGTCTCGATCACGTCGAACGTGCCCGGGACGTACTTTGCTTCCGACGGGTCGCTGATGCGGTTGAACTTTACTTCTTTTCCCAGCACCTTCGCTGCCCTGTCCAGGATGTCGATGCTCCCGATCACAAAGGGCCGGCAGACTTCATGGATCTCCTCGCTCAGCATGGTGCCTACAGTGATCTCCGGGCCGATACCCGCGGGATCGCCCATCGTGATCGCCGTTACCGGCCTGAATTTCGTTTCACTCATATCTACCTCCGTTCCGTACCCTCCGTTCAGGGACAGAAAGGGCGCGCAAACTCCTTTTCGGGCAGTCTGCGCGCCCTGATCATCAGGAATTGGTTCTTAAAACCTTCTCTTTATGCTGCTTTGGGATTATTTCCAGCCGATATCCTCCAGGATGGTCTCGACGTCGGCCTTGCTGTTGTCAAACAGTTCCTGGAACTGAGCGGGATCCTTGTAAACGACTTCAAGATACATATCCGCCATCTGCTGGATGTATTCCGGATTCTGGGTCGCCTGCGCAACTACGTCGACAAGATAGTCGACCAGCTGCTGGTCGCCGCCCTTCGGCATCATCAGGCCGCGGGCAGAGTGGGAAGAAACGGCGATGCCGGTCACTTCTTCGAAAGTCGGAACGTCAGGCCACAGCTGGGAACGTTCGTTGTTGAAAACGCAGACAGCGCGCAGGCCGTCGTCGCCCAGGTTCTTCGCGGTGGAAGCAACGTTGTTGGAATATACGTCAACGTGGCCGCCGATAACGTCCGCAACCGCGCCGGAGCTGCCTTCAGAGGAAACGACCAGGCTGAACTGCGTGCCGAGTTTGTTGTTCATCAGATAGATAACGTTCGCGTCTTCAGAACCCAGGGAAGAGACCGAAACGGTAACTTCGTTTTCTTTCGCATAGTCGATCAGGCTCTGCAGATCGGTCCAGCGGTCTTCGTTCGCGCGGCAGGACAGGGCGGAGATATCGACGACCTGGCAGCCCAGCAGCTGGAAGTCTCTGGAAGTAAGGGTCTGGGGAGTCTGAGGATTCAGGCCCGCGAAGTCCATGGTATCGTTGACCATGATCCAGGAAGTTCCGTCGGGAGCGTCGTTCTGATGCGCGATCCAGCAGATGAAGCCGCCGCCGCCGGATTCATTGGTGAAGGTAAAGGTCGCGCCCGTCAGCTCTTCCAGGAAGGGCTGCATCAGACGGACGCCGGTATCCGTGGAACCGCCCGCACCGGAGCAGACAGCGATGTTGACGGTCTTGCCGGCTAACGGTTTGTACTCGCCTTCCGGAGCGGTCTCAGCGGAAGCGGGGGCTTCGGCGCTGGCTGCGGGAGCTGCGGGAGCAGCCGCGGGAGCAGCGCAGCCTGCCAGGGAGATGGCGGAAAGGATCCCGGCCATTGCAAGTGCGATGATCTGTTTTTTCATTGATATTCCTCCTTTTATATTTGTTTTTATATTTGTTGTTTTATTTATTGACGACTTTTTTCTTCAGGGCGTTCATCATGACCGGCGCAAAGATCGCGGCGATGGTCAGGATAAAGAACAGCCAGCAGATCGGGCGTCCCATGAAGAACTGGATCAGCGGGACTCCCTTCTTCATCTGGATCGAGGAGTACAGGCTCCGTTCCGCCATCTTTCCGAGGATGATCCCGAGGACCACCGGCGCCGTCGGGAAGCCGAGCTTGCGCATGAAATAACCGATAAACCCGAAGCAGACCGTGACGCCTACGTCAAACATGGAACGGTTGATGGAGTAAGAGCCTACCAGCGCCAGGACGATGACGATCGGAAGGATCGCGTTCATCGGGATCCGGGCGACCATGATGACTTTCTTCGCGACAATGAGGCCGATGACCGCCATCAGGATATTGGCCGCGATATAGCCCAGGATGATCGGATAGGTCTGGTCGGCCTGGTCCGTGAAAAGGCTCGCGCCGGGAACCAGTCCGTGCATGATCAGGCCGGTCATCAGGACGGCAGATGCGCCGGAACCGGGAATGCCCATGGTCAGAAGCGGGATGTACGCGCCGCCGCAGACCGCGTTGTTTGCCGTTTCGCTGCCGAGGACGCCTAACGGCTCGCCGTGCCCGAACCTGGATTTATCCGGCGTGCTGCGCTTTGCCTCGTTATAGCCGACCCAGGAACCGATGTCGCCGCCGGCGCCGGGCAGGATGCCGATCAGGACGCCGAGGACGGCCGCCCGCAGCATCAGCGGAAGATTCTTCACAAATTCGGCGGGTCCCATCAGGAATTTCCCGGAAAAGGTGATGCTGGAATCGATCACCTGGCCTTTTTCGATCGCGCCCGGGGTATTCATCCGTTCCATCTGCACGAGCATCTGGGAAATGGTGAACAGGCCGAGCAGGACCGGGACCATGGTAAAGCCGTTCATCAGGTGAAGATTTCCGAAGGTATAGCGGAGATACCCCGTACTCTGTTCCATCCCGACCGCGCCGATCGCGAGGCCCAGGATGCCGGTCCCGAAACCTTTGATCGGTTCGTCGCCGGAAAGGCTGCCGATGATGGTCAGGCCGAAGATCGCGATAAAGAAATATTCGGGGCCGCTGAAACGCAGTGCGAGCTTTGCCAGCTGCGGAGCGATGAACAGCAGCGCCAGGCCGCCGAACACACCGCCGAACAGCGAACCCTGGATCGTCATGCCGAGCGCTTCCAGCGAACGTCCCTGTTTTGTCAGTTCATAGCCATCCCTGGCCGTCGCGGCGTTGGAGGACGTTCCGGGCGTGTGCAGCAGGATCGCCGTAAAGCTGCCGCCGAAAGTCGCCGTCGTATAAAGAGAAGCCAGCATGACCAGAGAAGCAACCGGGCCCATCTTATAAGTGACCGGGATCATCAGGGAGATCGCCATGGTCGCGCCCATGCCGGGCATAATGCCGATCGCCATGCCGATGATCGTTCCCAGAAGCAGTGCCAGTATGACGTCCGGCTGCAGAAGTGCCGCAAAATATGCTGCCATTGTTTTCCTTTCCTTTCTCTTCTATCTGCCGCGGACGGGTCTGTCCGTCCGGCGTTGTCCGTTTACAGGATCTTCTTCTCCTTACGGCAGCTGGATCTTCAGCATGATGATGAACATCCAGTACAGGAATCCGTTCAGGACGAGATCCGTTACAACGATCTGGATCGGATTGCGGATCCTTAAGAACAGCATCATCACCGGGACAAAGATCAGGGTCGCGGGGAAGAAGTGGATCGTTCCCATCAGGACCGCGTATCCGACGATGATGGCAAAGCCGGCCAGCACATATCTAAACTTTTCCCACTGGATCGGGGAGACCGCTTCTTCCCCGGCAGCGTTCATTTTCCGGATCCCACCGATCAGGACAAGGACCCCGATCAAAATGAAAGCAAACGAGACAAACAGCGGGAACCTTCTCGGGATCTCCGGAAAGCCCAGTGCCATTTTTCCCCAGACCAGCGCAAAAACGATCATGACAGCCCCGGCGATCACATCGGCGTGCAGTTTCTTTTTCATTTTGTCCTCCATACAGACTCCATCAGGATTCTTTCGAAACCGGTTTTGTTACCTTTTGTTTGCGGTATCATTTACTTTCGATTATTGTTTATTATATCTATTATATGTCGTTTTTCAACCCCTCAATTTCGTTTATTTTGTTTTTCGTAAATCTTTTACAATCTTCCGAAAGTCAAATTGTAAATATTGCCAATATGCCAAAATAAACAGATCTCCGTCCAGGCCGCTGAAAGCACATAAAAAATGCCCGGGCGGCGGATCCCGGACATTTTCCATAAAAATTCTTTGTTCCAGATAATCAGGTCCTGCGCAGGCAGCAGAAACCGTTTTCTTTATTCCTGTGCAGCCTGCCGGCTGCTGGCTGTTCCTGTTACTCCGCCACCACCAGCGGGATGTTCTCCTTCCTCGCTCTCTCCAGATATTCCGGCTTCACCTTGTTGTCTGTAATGATCTGATACGCGCTGTCCATGGCGCCGACAACAAACAGGTATCCGCCTTCAAACTTGGAGCTGTCGGCAAGAACGTACACCCTGTCCGTCGACTTCAGGATCGCTTTCTTGATCTCCATCTGCGGCGCAGCGATCGACGTAAAGCCAACATCCATATTAATGCTGTGAACACCGATAAATGCCGCGTCCACATGCAGCCCTGAAATAAAATGAGCCGCTGTTTCCCCGAACGTTGCGGCATGCCGGCCGCCCACGGAGCCTCCGACCATATACAGATCGACGTGCTTTGCCCCATGAAGCAGTACGCCTACCAGAAGTGAGTTTGTCACGACCGCCACCTGCTTGTCCGGATTATCCCGGATCATCATGGCAAGGTAATAGCTCGTCGTGGCGTCGTCGATCAAAATCATATCCTGCGGTTTGATCTGACGGTAAGCATACGCGGCGATCTCCCGCTTTTCTGCCTCATGTCTGTGCAGCGTCGGGTCATCCGGCAGATACTGTTCCTCTGAAGAAGGCGTTTCCGGCCGGATCGCGCCGCCGTGGACCCTGCGCAGGAGCCCGGCCTCATGCATGGCCTGAATGTCATTTCTTATTGTTACTTCCGAACAGTCCAGCATCCGGCTGATATCCGCAACACGTACCGTTCCGCTTTTTTCGAGCTCTTCCAGGATCTTTTTCCTGCGTTCTTCAAGGTACATTTCAATTCCTTTCGTTTTATATCGTTTACGACATTTCCGATATGATACAACAACCTGTGAAAAAGCGCAAGCACCGTTTCCGGCTTATCTCACCCTTTATACGTATTTTAAACTTTCGAAAAATTAATATCAAAATTTAACGAAAGATATTGAAAGCGTCATTCAATCGTGCTACACTCCGAGACAACAAATTGTTTTTTCGATTCGAAAGATATCGTAAGTACTTGAAATATCAGGTGTTGTCGGAAGGAGAAATAACATGAAAGCAGTCATTCTTCACGGTCCGGAAAACTATCCGAACAATTATGAAGTTACGGATATTCCGCGCCCTGTCTGCGGTCCGGACGATCTGGTTATCAAAATGCGCGCTGCAGCGCTCTGCGGTACAGACAAACGGATCTTCACCGGCGCCAAGACAAAAGGGATCCGGCCCGACAGTGTCGTCGGTCATGAGATCTGCGGTGAGATCACGGAGATCGGGCAGAATGTGACAGGCTATACCGTTGGCGAAAAAGTGGCGATTGCAAACGTGATCCCCTGCGGCCACTGCCCCGCCTGCCTTTCAGGTCATGAAAATGCCTGTATGGAACGGAAGGCCATTGGCTATGAGTTTAACGGCGGTTTCGAAGAGTATATCCGGATCCCGGACGTCTGCATCAAAAGCGGCAACGTCGTGAAGCTGCCCGAAAACGTCAGTTTTGACGCCGGCGCACTGATCGAACCGCTCGCCTGCTGCATTCGCGGACTGAAAAATACAGGTACCGGGTTCGGCGACACCGTCCTGATCATCGGGGCAGGCCCGATCGGCCTGATGCACCTCGAGCTTTCCCTTCTCGCGGGCGCGAAAAAAGTATTTGTCAGCGAACCGGATGCTTCAAAAAGGGAAATTGCCGCAAAACTGGGCGCTTCCCTTGTGATCGATCCCGATCATGAAGATCTGGAAAAAATCATCATGGAAGCAACAGATAACGAAGGCGTCGACCGGATCGTTATGGCGATCGGCGTCAACGCACTGGTCAATACTGCTTTCAAACTGGCAAAACGCGGCGGCACCGTATGCCTGTTCGCCGGCTTCCCGAAAGGAAAAATGAGTGAGATCGACCCTTCCGTCATCCATTACAACGAAATCCGGGTGACCGGCTCCACTGCCTATCAGAGAATCGACTATCTCCAGGCCGCGGATATGGTCATCGAAAAGAAGATCGACCTCGACGCAATTGTTTCCCACCGGTTCTCCCTCGATGAATTCCGCAAGGCACTGGATATTCACATGGCAGGTACCGGCCTGAAAGTAGTGATTGAAAACTGAACAGGAGGAAAATCAGATGACAGAACCGATGTATGCAATGGGAAAAGCCGTCAGGCTTTCAAGAATGGTAAATCCACTCAGCAACAAAATGATGGCCATCACTGTAGATCATGCAACCAGCAGAGGCATCGCCCCGATGACCGGGATCCAGGACATTCAGGGCGCCATCGATAAAATAGCGGCCGGGCATCCGGATGCCATGACCATGACCGGCGGGATCCAGAAACGCTGCTGGGGCCCGCACGTTGCCTCCGGTATCTCTGTTCTTCATAAAATCTCGAATTACGGACCGACCTATCCGACGAAAGACTGTGTTTTCGGCTCCGTCGATGCAGCAGTCAGAATGGGGGCTGATGCCGTTTCCATGGGCTGCATAACCCTCGGCGATTATCAGGACGAACAGTTCGAACGTATTGGGGAAGTTTCTGAATACTGCGACCTGACCGGCATGCCCCTGATCGGGCATATCTATCCGAAGGGAGAAAGCGTTCCGGCCAATAAACGTACCGCCTGGGAGAATATTGCCTACTGCGTCCGCAGTGCCTGCGAACTGGGCATGGACATCGTTAAAACGACCTATACCGGAGATCCCGAGAGTATGGCAAAAGTTATTTCCTGTGTTCCTTCCAGCTTCCGGGTCGTGATCCAGGGCGGCGACACGCCGAAAGGCCTGGATAAAGATGCCCTTCTGGATTATTACCTGACCATGACCCGGGAAGCGCTGGACGCCGGATGCGGCGGCGTGACCATGGGCCGCTGGGTCTGGGATTACAAAGACGTGACCGCACTCGTGATCGCGCTGCGCCGCCTGATCCACAAAGGATACAGCGTAAAGGAAACAAAAGAATTGCTTTCAACTGTCGAAAGTGAAAAGAATTACTCGGATTATCTGGTACTCTGATGACAAACTGGTATCTCCTCGGAATCGATATCGGAACGACGTCCCTGAAGCTGGCGGTCCTGGACAGCTCTTCGAAGATCGCCGCCCGCGTCTCGCGTCCCTGCAGGGTCCTTTCTCCCGCAAAGAACGAGGCGCAGCTGGACGCAGCTTTCCTCTGGAACAGTCTCCTGTCCGGACTTCAGGAGCTCCGGGACGGGAAAGGGATCGACCCCGGCAGGATCGCCGGTATCGGCATTTCCTGCCTCTGCCCGGGGTTTGTTCCGCTTTCCGGTGAGGGGGAGGCCCTTCTGGATCCGATCCTCTATTCCGACCGCCGCAGCGTGGAAGAAGCGGATCTCATCCGGGAACGCGTCGGGGAAGACAGGCTTTTCGCCATTACCGGAAACGGTTCCATGGCAGGCGCTTTTTCCGGCTCTTCCCTTCTCTGGGTTCGGAAACACCACCCGGATATTTACCGGTCCGCACGATATTTCGGGCATCTTAACACCTGGCTTGCCGCGAAGCTGACCGGGCGGTTCGGCATGGATCATACCAACGCCTGTTACACGAACTTGTTCGAAACGGCCGGGCAAAAATGCTGGTCTGACGAGATCTGCGGCCTGCTGGATATCGATCCGGCAAAACTGCCGCCTCTCATGGAATCTTCCTCCCCGGTCGGGACGCTGAAGAACAAAGCCTTTCTGGATCTGGGATTCAGGGAAGACACTCCCGTCGCGATCGGCGGCGCGGATACGCCCTGCGCTTCCCTGGCCGCCGGCGTCGTCCGTCACGGCGACGTCTGCGAATCCGCCGGTACGACGGACGTACTGACGGTCTGTCTCGACCGTCCGCTTTTCGACAGGCGCTTCATCAACCGGTGCCATGTGGTCCCCGGCACTTATATCTACCAGGGCGCCATGTCCTTTACCGGCGCTTCCAACCAGTGGTTCCTGAATACGCTCTGTCCCGATCTTACCGCGGCGCCTGCCGGGGCTCATACTGCCGCTCATACCGCTCTTACCACCCCGGCCCGGGACTCTTACCGTCTCCTGAACGAAGAAGCCGCGTCGGCTCCCGCCGGCAGCGGCGGCGTTGTTTTCCTGCCGTATATGCAGGGTGAACGCAGCCCTGTCTGGGATCCGGACGCGCGCGGCGTTTTCTTCGGCCTGAACCTGAAAACGACCCGGGCCGACATGAACCGGGCCGTCCTGGAAAGCTGCGGCTACGGGCTGAGGCAGCTTAAGGAGATCGCCGAGGAGAAGCTCGGTATGCCGGTCACACATTTCCCGTCCTTCGGCGGCGGCGCAAAGAGCGCCGTCTGGTCAAAGATCAAGGCGGATATTACCGGATGCCGCATCGATATCCTGGAAGAAAACGACCTGGCGCCCGTCGGGGCCGCCCTTCTGGCCGGTACCGGCGCAGGCGTGTTCCGGGACGTTTTTGAAGCGTCGGAAAGTTTTGAACGGAAGATCACGAACACCGTCCTGCCGGACCGTTCCGCGGACGGTGCATATGAACGCGGCTACCGCGCCTATACGGCGCTTTACCCCGCTCGGAAAGACGTGTTTGCATTTTACAGCAGGCCTTTGTAATATCTTTTCCGGTTTGCCGATTCCAGGACCGCGACCGCGCCGGATCCGAGAAGACGGTAGACGATCCTCTTCAGTTTTTCCTTTGACGTATAGTTCCTTTTCTGCAGGGGCAGGTCCTTCCATCCGGCTTCTTCCACGCATTTTTTCCACAGTCCGGAATAAGGATTCAGATTGTTTTTATACCAGGGCCTGTCAAGAACCGAATAGACCAG
>JAEEGL017303370.1_pt1 | contig 12837 bp, 7 predicted proteins | sample 9134231 | NCBI WGS metagenome assembly JAEEGL01 (sample SAMN16246548, study PRJNA631951) | gut metagenome | biome: gut microbiome; feature: rumen; material: fiber-attached | host: Bos | place: Iran: Karaj | collected 2018-10
ATTTTTTATTCAAATTTATTTTTTTCTTTGTGCTGGATTTGGACCTGACTTTTTTTGCCAAAATTTTTTTTTTTTAAATTAAGTTTTTTTTTTTTTTAAAAAAATTTTTATTATTTTTAATAAATTAAATTTAAATTTAATACATAAAATAAAAATAAAAATAAAAAAAAAAATCAAAAAAAATAAAAAAAAAAATTTTAAAAAAAAAAAATATAATTTCATTTTATAATTTTTAAAAATTATAAAATTTAATAAATGGAATCTCAAACAACAAATGAAGAATCAAAAAGAGAATATGGAACAATAGTAAAAGAAGCAAATAGTATTTTATTAATAAAAAATTTTTAGATTTGGATAAAACAAAATATAAAATTATTTTAAAAGCAGTTCCGCCAGCACAACAATTTGTATATCAAAAAGGAAAAGATTTTTTAGAAGTCCAATTACCTGGAGATACAACAATTGCTTTTTTAATTCAAAGATTAAAACAACAATATAATGATTATTTAAAAGATAAATCTCTTATTTTATATTGTGGAAATAATTTTGCAATGTGCCCGAGTGCTTATATTAAAGATATTTATGAGAATTTTAATGTAAGTGGAAAAATTATTGTTAATTATGCAATTTCTGAAGCTTGGGGTTAAAATAATTTAAAAATAAAATTGTATAAAAATAATATTTATTAACTTAAAAACAAAAATTTAAATTAATATATAATTTACTTTTTTTTTTTAATTTTTTTTTTCCTTATTATGAATTATATTATTTTATTTTTAAATTATATTCTTTTTTTTTTATTTTAATTAATTTATAATAATAATTCATAATAAGTATTATCATTATCTTCTTCATTAATATTATTATTTTCTTTATCATTGAAAACAGTATTATCAATATAAGGAGAAAGTTTATCTCCTTGAATAATAAAACCAAATTTAATAAGAAATTTTTTAATAAAAACATCAAAACAAAGAGAAAATATAACACAAATAAAAAGAGACATTACAAATTTTAAATCAAAAATAACATTACTCCAATGTCCAGTTACCATAAAATTATAATATTTAAAAGATTCAAATTTTTCTAAATAAGAAAAAATTAATATAGTTAAATAATACAAAATAATACTTCCAAAAATAAAAAAAACACTAAAATAAGAATGATTATTACTATCAATTAAAATTTTTAAATTAGCAACATTAATAATAACACAATAAATAAATTCTCCCATAATCCAATAATCATAACTAAATCCTTTTGAATTAAAATTTTTAAAAGTAAAATTCATAACAAAAAAATGAATAAAAGACTGAAAAATTCCAATAAAAATATTAATCCAAAAAATTTTAGTATTAAACAACAATTTATAAATACCTTGAATATAAAATTTACTATTATTAACAAGAAAAAATTGATTAAATTCCAAATCAAAAACACCAAACCAAACAATTGGCAAAGCGGTATAAAAAGTATTATAAAATTGATGTATATAAGGATCATAAATAGTCATTCCAGAAAAAATATTTAAAAAACCCATAAAGAACATAGGAAAAACAAATAAAACATTTTTATAAAAATTATAAATAACAACATAAGAATTTTTTCTATAAAATTCTCTTCCATGAAATAAGAGTAATTTTCTTAAAAAAGAAAATTGTGTAATAACATAATCAGAAGCCCTTGATGCTTCAGTGCCTTCTTTTCCATAAATTCCAATTCCAATATTAGCTTCATTTATCATTCCAACATCATTTGAGCCGTCACCAATTGCAAGAGTTATTGCATTATTTGAAGTCTTAATTAAATTTACTATTTCTGCTTTTTGCTTTGGTGATATACGAGAAATTACAACACTAATACATCGATTTGATATTTTATAAAATTGTTTTAATAGATTAAAATTTTGAAATATTTTTGTTAATATTTCACTTGATAGTAATAAGGAATATTTTATTTTTTTATTTTTAAATTTTGGATTTTTTATTATGTCATTTAATTGATTTTGTAATGGAATATTATTATTAAATGTTATTATTTTCATATTTGAATCAAATAATTTACAAGAAAATGCAATATTTTTTGCTGTTTCTAATTTATCTCCTGTTAACATCCAAATTTTTATTCCTGTTGATAATAAAGAATTTATTACTAAATCTACATCATCTTGTAATTCATCTTCAATTGCAGTTGAGCCAAGTAAATTTAAATTTGATTCTATTTTCTTTTCTAATATTTCTTTATTTAAAATATCTTTTTTTATATTTTTTTTTATTTTTATATATTCTTCATTCCATTTTTCATATTCTAATAATGGAATTTCTTTATATGATATTAAAAATGTACGTAAACCTTTTATTGAAAATTTATTTAAATATTCTTTTGTTTTTATTAAAATATTTGAATTTATGTGTTTTTTATGTAAAAGTGATTCAATTATTGAATCTGCACCTTTTGAATATAAAAATATTTTATTTGATTCTTCATCTTTACATATTATACTCATTCTCATTCTTTCACTTGTATATTCTAATTCATTTAATATTTTATATATTTTTTTTATTCCTTTTATTTCTAAAATAATTTCATTTTTTATTGTTCTATCTAAAAAAATATATCCTTGACTTCTTGCAAAATTAACTAATGCCTTTTCATCAGGAGAAGATGATTGATATTTAATTATTTTTTCATTTTCAAATTTTTTATGATCAATAATAATAGAATTACATAAACATAAACAAATCATAAAATGATGAATAATTTCTAAATTATTATTTAAATCATTATTAAATTCATTATTAATATCATAAAAATTAACATTTTTAATAAAACCATATTTATCTTTAATTTTATTATTTTTAATATTTGACTTTTCCATATTACCATAAATTTTATCATTAATAGACATACATTTAAATTGCATATAATTTTTAGTTAAAGTACCAGTTTTATCACTAAAAATAAATTTAACTTGTCCTAATTCTTCATTAATTGTACTTGTATGTACTTTAGTACCAAAATCTCTTTCAATATCAAACATTTCAATATCCCAAGATATAAATAAACCTTGTAAAAATTTTATAGTTTCCATTGTCACTAAAAGTGAAATTGGTACAAAATTAGTAAAAACTATTACCCAAGTTCCACTTGATTTAAAAAATAATTTTAATATTGTTATTTCTTGTTCTTTTTTATTAAAAAGATATTGTAATTTATCTTTTAAATTATAATAATATATTATATGTAAAATAGATGCACATGAAGCAATAAATAATTGAAAACAAAATATAGTAACAATTTGAATATTCATTAAATATTCTAAATTTGAATGTTTACTTCTTACATTTGGAGAATTTAAATTACTTTTTGTATTTTCTCCAACATAAATAACACATCCTAAAATAAATTCTGTTTGTTTTAAAGTTGAACCTCTTAATAAAAAAGACTTTTCGTCAATTAAAATAAATTTTTCTTTATTTTTTAAACCTTTATCATTATATTCATATAAAGTAGCAGAAAATTCATAAATAAATTCATTTGGTTGTTTTGTTATACAAACATAATTAAAATTTAATAAATCATCTTTACTTTTAATTATATTTTTAATGTCATTATTAACTTGTCTATATTTTAAATTAGTTTCTCCATCAATATTTTTTGTTTCTATGTAACAAATTCCTTTTTGATCTGATGAATTTAATAATAATAAATCAGCGGGAAATGGTTCATCATTATTAATTTTAACTATTTCTCCTAATTTTATATCTTTCCATTTTTTTTCAATAAAATCATTTTTTTCTTTATTGTATACTAAAGTAATTTTATTATTTTCTTCAGTGTCACTTTTTTTTCTTTTAAAATCTTCATATAAATCTTTTATTCCATTTAATGTAATTACAAAAGATAATGGAAATAAAATTAAAGGAAGCCCATCTGAATAAGATAAATCTCTGATTGATTGTAATATTGCTATTATTAAAAAATAAATATTTGCTAAACGAGAAAATTGAACCATTAATAATTTTGGAAAAAAATTATTCCATTGAAATTGTGATGTATGTATTTTATTTTTTTCTGAAGGATTAAGTTTTGGCGAATTAATAAATATTAAATAAAGATCATCATTATCTATATTTGTTTGGTTATTTTGCATTATGAAAAATTAAATATAAATAATTTTTTAATTACAAATTATTATTTTTTTGTTTAAATTTTTTATCTATTATTTTTTATTTATGGAAGATAATAATGGAATTTTATTAGAAAGTAAAACTTTGTATAATTATATTAATTCATCAAAAAATGAAATTCTGAATATTTCAAATGTTTGTAAAAATATATATTCACAAGGAATGAATTTTTATTCTTCTTTAAAAAGTACAATTAATAGTTTTTTTGATGAATCTAAAGTTTTTGAAGTTAATAGTTTAATGGGTCAAAATTTAACTTTCTTTTATCAATCAATATTAATTCTTTTAAAAAGTTTGAATGAAACATTTCAAAAGTTTAAATTAATATTAATTGAACCAATGGAAGAATATAAAACAAAATTAAATAATTTTAATAATTCAATCTTAACAGATTATAATTTATTAATAAGAAAATATTTGAATACTAAAGAAAAAGTTTTAATATCACAAAGACAATATTATTCTTCTATTATAACATATAATAAAAGTAAAATAGAATCAAATGAAAATTCTAAAAATTCTTTTAATAATCAATTAAAGAAATTAAAATCAGAATCAGATAATTTTAAACAAATATATAAATATCAAATTTTATCTGCAAATAAATCGTATTTTTATTATAATACAATTTATAATCATTTAATGAAAAAAGTAAAAGAAAATGAAGATAATAGATTATATTTCTTAAAAAATATTTTAGACATTTTTTCTCATGAAACTGAATCAATTTCAAATAAAACAAATACATTTATTCAAGAATTTACTTTAAAATTAAATTCATGGAATATTGAAAGAGAAAACTTAATTTTTAATGGAGAATTTATATATTCTAATAATGAAAAAAGATTTATAAATGAAGAATTTCATCCCTATTCAAAAGATAATGTAACAAAATTAAATCAAAAAATTCAAAATAATAATAATCAAAATAATCAAATTTTCCAAAAAAAAAATTCAAAAAATACAAAAGGAAGAATTCAATTTATTAATTTTTCCTATTCAGAAAATGATGAAGATATATATGACTTAACATCACATAATAATATTGAATATCAAAAAATGGTAATTCAAAAATTATATAAATATATAGATAGTTCAGATGAACTTCCATATGAATTAATTACAGTTTGTAATTCTTTAATTTCTGAAATAAATGAATTTTCAAAAATATTAATTAAACAATATTTAGATATTCATCCAAATGGTTATAATAGATTTAAAAATTATAATAATATTCTTCATTTTTCTCATTTATTAAGTAATGTTTTATTAAATTCTCATCTTGATAATGATACTATGATAAATATAAAAATGGCACTTATTTTCATTTCTCAAAAAACATATGTTGTTCATAACAATAGAAAATTATTTTTATGTGGAATTATGAATAAATATCAAATTTTTAAATCTAGTTATTTTTGGTATCAAATTATTGAATTTAAATTAAGACTTAAATTAATTAATGTTGTTAAAGAAACTACTCAAAAATTTAATATTGAAATATTAAATGTTAATAATAATGAAAATAAATTTAATAAAAATACAATTTTAAATATGTTTCATAAAAATAATTCAAATGATAAAAAAAAATTTACAAATGAATTTGCTAATTTAATGAAATTTGATTTGTTTGATAAATTAAGTAGAGATACACATAAATTTTTTTTAGATTCATGTTTTAAACAATTTCATTTAATTTTAAAAGAATATATTCCATGTTTTATAAATTTTAATTTTGGAATTGATAATAGTATAAATTTCATAGTTGAATTATGTAATAAATATAATGTTAATAATGAATGGATTAATTATTATATTGTAAGATTAAATTCTTGTTCTTATTCAATTATGCAATATGGAAGAAATTGTATTCATGATTTATCAATTAAAAATAAAATTGAAGATATAAAATCTGAAAATTTTGATTTAATTTTAGAAAAATATTCAATAAAGAAACATATTGAATTATTTAAACCTAGAGAAAAGATAATAATTTTGTCAAATACAAGTAAATATTTAAATAATAAAGAAAAATTAAATTTACTTTATCTTAATAAAGAAATAAATAAAATTTTAACAAAAAAAATATATAAAAATATTCTTCAAAAACTTCCATGTGATTCAAATTATAAAAATAAAATAAATGAATATAATATTAGAATATCAATTTGGAAAAATTTATTAAAAATAAAAGAAATAAAAAAGAAATATCCTTATATTTCTAATAGAGAAAAATCAACTGCAATTAAAATAAAAAAATATGATAATAGTAATATAAGTATAATTGATTTGGATTGTCAAAGAACATTTTTTGAAAATGAAATTGAAGAAAATAGACAAAAAATAAATAATATATTAAAAACAATTGCTATGTTAATTCCAGAAATAAATTATTGTCAAGGATTTAATTTTATTGTTGCATTTCTTATTAGAACAACAAATAATGAAGAAGAGACCTTTTATTTAATGATGGGATTAATTTTAAATACAAATTTTGGAGAAATTTTTTATAATGATTTATCAAAATTAAGTACTTATTTTTCAGTTTTAGAAAAATTAATTTCTTTATATTTACCTGAATTATCTAATTTTTTTAAAAATAATTCAATTATCACAAATTTTTATGCTAGTCCTTGGTTTATTACTTTATTTACAAGTACAATGAATAAAAATATTAAATTAGAAATTATAATGAAAATATTTGATAATTTCTTTTTAGATCAATGGAAAACTATTTATAATACATCATTAATTCTTCTTGAAAGTAAAGAACAATTAATTTTAACTATGAAAAATGAAGCTATTTTGCAATTTATAACTGGAAATTTAATTCTTGATGAATTATATGGTGATAGTTCTAATTCATTTTTTAGTAAAATAAATAAATCAAGTCAAATAAAAAATAAATTAATTCAAAATATATTTAATGAAATAAAATATGATAATGATTATGATAAAATTATAGAAAATAAAGATTCAAATAATAGTAATATTAATAATAATAATAAATAATATTATATAATGTTTTAATTATAAAAATTTAATTTTTTTATAAATAAATGGAAGTAAAAAATTTTAATCAATATACTATAATAAATGAAAATGATCAAAAATATCTGAAAAATAGAAAAACATTAATTTTAGAAAGAATGAATGTTATAAAAAAATTAGAAAATTTGTATAAATTTGATTATAATAAACCTAGTAAAAAAATTACTATTGAAACAAATAAAAATGAAGAGATTCAAAGTTCAAAAAATTTATTTAATCCTTTGATTAAAAATAAAAATATATTTTTAAACAATTCTCAAAGAAAATTATTTTCAAAAAAAGATTTAATAAATCCAATTTTAATCGATAATATAAATTCAAATAATATAAAGTTTGATAAAACAAATTTACCAAATAATGAAAATACAAATCAAAAAAATAATGAAATAAAAAATACAAATCTAACAAATATTGAAAATATATCAAAATCATATTTAGAAAATCAAAATATAACCAATTCAAATTATGAAAATACAAATAATTTAACAAATTTTGAAAGTATTAATTTAAATATAACAAACTTAAATAATAATATTTCATCAAATTTAAGTAATAAAATTAAAAATCAATTAGAAAGAAAAAGTATGTCATTATTTTCAAGTCCAATGACTCTTTCAATAAATAGAAGAACAACTCAACGTAATTCAGAAGTGTATAATACTAAATTATCATATAAATTATTAGACTCACCAAAAAAAAATCTTAAAGTACCTAAAAAATTTTATTCAAATTTAAATCCAAAAAATTATAAAAAATATATAAATGATAATAATAATCAAATTAATAAATATAATTTAACTGAAAGAAAAGTTTCAAATGCTTTTGAAATTTCTGAAGATGATTTAATTTTTGAAGAAATGAATAAATTTAATGAAGATGGAAAGAAAAAAAAAAATAAATTAAATAATAAGAAAAAAAGTCATAGTAAAAGTAAATCAAATTTAAATGAAAAATCTAAAATGAATCAAACAAAAACAACTATATCATCTCATAAATCAAGTTTAAGTCAAGATAATAAAATTTTAAGTTATATTTATAAATATCCAATTGATTATTTTCAAAGAATTTATGAAGCAAAAAAAGCAAAAAAAAAATTGAATTTATTAAATTATCAAAATAATCTTTTAAATATTATAAATAAAAATTGTTCTAAAGATGCATATATTAATTTAGAAAATAATTTTCAAAAAATAAGAAGTTTTAGTTATCAAAAAGTTATTCTTAATAGAAAATTTATTGAAAAAATGGAAAAAAAAGAAAAGAAAATTGTTAAAAAAATTAATTTTGCAAATAAAAAATGTGAAAAAATGTTAAAAACAGCTGATAATTTTTTCAATTTTAAATCTTTTTCTTTACCTAAAGTTATTTTTTATAAGGTAATAAAAAAGAAAAATGCACATTTTTTTCAGCAAGATTCAGATGAAAGTGAAAATAATTAATAATCTTTATTTAGATTAAATATGTTTTTATTTCAATTGAAATGTATATTTATTCTAATTATAAATAAATTTTTGAGAAAATGATGATTTATATAAAAGAAAATATTTATAAAATTTTTTGAAATTAACTTAAACAATTAATAAATAGGATTTATTTCTCTATAATAAATGTTTTTTTAGTTATTTAATATGGATATAAATCTCTAAATAAATAAAAATGGTTTCCTTAATTTTTTTTATCATGAAATTTTGATTTTAATTCATTTTTTTTAAATAAACCATATAATATAATTCAGCATTAATAATATTTTTTAAATTGATATCATTATAATTAATATTTAAATCAGTAAAAAATTGTTTATATAATTTCCTATTTTAAATAAATTTTAATTCAATATAAAATTTTTATGAGAACCAAATTATTCATTTGTAATTATTTTTCTAGTAATATATTTATTTATTGTTTCAATAATTAAATAATTTATTTACTTGTTAAATAAATTGTAAAATTTGGGTTAATACTTTAGTAAAAAAGTCATAAAAATAATTATTATATGAAAAAAAAATTCATATATTTAGAATAAAAATAGATTATAAATTTTATTTTATAATTTTTTTATATTATATATTTCGAAAGAATTTATTGGAAATATATTTAAAAAAAGATATCAAAATATAATAATGTTATACAAAGAAAAAATTGAAGAATCTGATTTGAATAAAAAAAAATTAAACACAAACTTACAAAATAAAGAAATAATTTCTCAAAAAACATCAAAATTTCAAATGTCAACAATTAAAAAATTTATTGTGACAGAAAAAATTGATTTTGGATTAACCAGTTCATTTTATTCAAATTTTAATTTAAATTTAGAAAATCTAAAAAATATAGTAAACAAAACATCAAATCATGGATTAACAGGTTTAAAAAATATAGGAAATTCATCCTATATGAATTCAATAATACATTGTTTAAGTCATTGTCAAGATTTAGTTTATTATTATATAAGTGATTTATATTTAAATGATTTAATAATAAAACCAAAACTAAATTCAAACTCAAAAAATGTATCACAATCTTTTTCTTTAATTTTAAAAAAATTATGGATTGAAGAAGAAAAGTCAATAAATCCTATCGATTTAAAATATTCTATCTCAAAATATTTTTTGAGATATAATAATTCAAATCAAAATGATTCAAATGAATTTTTATTAAGTTTATTAAGTTGTTTACATGAAGAAATAAATAAACCAGTATTAAATGGAATTATAAAAATTAATGAAGAACCAAAATTAGAAAATGAAAGTGAAATAAATTGTTCAAAACGTTTTTGGAATTTATTTAAAAAAATGAATAATTCGATAATTACAAATTTATTTTATGGTCAAATTAGAAATATAATGAAATGTTTATCATGTACATTCAAACAAACAAATTTTGAAGTATTTAATATTTTACCTTTAGAAATTCCATATTTAAAAAAAATAAATATTTTACTTATTCCTTATAATAATATTAAAACTCCTATTCAAATCAATTTATTTATTTCAGATTCTGCTTTATTTATTGATATTGGAGTTTATATTAAACAATTTATTAATTCTGGATTTGAGAATTTTAAAATTTTACTATTTAATTATAATAATTCAAGTATTAAATTTGTTAAATTGAGTGAAAATATATTTAATATTTCAAAAAAAGGAATGATTATTTTATATGAAATTTCAGATTCTATTTCAAATGATAATGATAATAAAGAAAAAGAAAATGATGATAATGAAAATAATATTCCCTATGAATATTATCCTTTTATTTCTTTTTTTAGGTATAAAAATTTGAATGATAATATAAATAATAATTTAATTACTTATCCAAGATTATTTTTCGTTAATTCTTTTAATAAAGTTAAATCTTTAAGAATAATGATTTTTGGTTTTCTTTTAAATTTTTATCCTTTACCTAAATTTTTTGAAAATGATATTAAAGATATTGAAAGAATCAAATATAATTATATTGAAAGGAATATTGAACCAAATGATTTTGAATTATATAATATATATCAAAATATATATAATAAAGTTTTTAAAAATCAAGATACTGAAAATGATGAAATAAAGGAATATTTAGATAAATTTCCATTTAAAATTTATCTTATTTCAAATAAAAAAGAAAATGAAGAAAAATTATTTTTATCAAATAATTATAAAGAATTTCAAATTGAACTTCAAGATAATACATCGATAAAAAAATTAATAGAATTAATGAAACAAGGATATAAAATAATAATAAGTATATCAAATAAAGAAATAATCGAAAAGTTAAATAAAATAACAATAATAGAAGAAGATAAATCAGAAGAAAATGAAAAAATTCCAAATTTAAATGATTTATTCATTCATTTTTCTCTTTATGAAAAAATGGATAAAGAAAATGAATGGTATTGTCCAAATTGTAAAAAATTAACTAATGCATATAAAAAATTAGATTTATTCTATTTACCAAAATATTTAATTTTATGTTTAAAAAGATATAATAAAATCAATTTATCAAAATTTAAAATTCAATTATCAAAAAAAAAAGATTTAATATATTTTCCAATTGAAAATTTAAATTTAGATAATTTTGTTTTTGGACCAAAAATTCCAAAAAATAATTATGATTTATTTGCAGTATCTCAACATTCAGGAAGTAATGAAGGAGGACATTATTTTTCTATTTGTAAAAATTTTAACTCTTGGTATATGTTTGATGATGAAAATTTTTTTAAATGTGATAAAGATATAATTTGTTCTGATGAAAGTTATATTTTATTTTATAAAAGAAAAAATGAAAAAAAAAAAGAAAATATAATAATAAATAATTAATAATTTAAGTGAAAAAGTATTAATTTTAAATTTATTTTTTTTGTTTAATAAAAAAATGAGAAAAAGTAAAATCTAAAAATATATATGTAATACATATTTATCAATATCAAATATAACAGTTTAATATTTTTTTGCAAATTTAATAATCTTTACTTTTTATATTAAATAAAGTAATAAAGAATAATGATTTATATAATATTAAATTAAAAAAAAATCATATTTTATTTTTTATATAAGAATTATTAAATAATCTATTATATTATATAATTATTTATATAATAATATAATAAAATTTATTTTCTATTTTTTTATTTGAGAATAATACTTTTTTTAAATATTATTTATTTAAAAAAAAAAATAAAATAAAATTAAAACGTTTACATTAATTAAAAAACAATATATAATTTTTCCTAAGATAACAAATATAAAAAAAGTATTGAAATACAAAAATTTAATTTAAAAATGAATTTTTTAATTCATCAAACATTTTTCTAATATCATTTTCAATTTCTTTTTCAACAGTTTTACAAATATTATTTAAATGTTTTTTAGAAGAGCCACTTTCATAATCAAATTGAAAATGTTCATCTTCTTCTTCATTATTCATTTCTTTAATAGTAACAATAGTAGATTTTCCTTTATCTTCATTTAAACCACTTAATTTAACTTTAATTTCACAATCATAAATAAATTTTATTTTTCCTCTTGAGAAAATAAAATAAGTCTAGAAATTAAAAAAATAAATTAAAAAAGAATATTCTTACATCTCCAGAATAAGAATTAAATTCTTCAAAAAAAAAAGAATCTTTATAATTTTTTTTATTTTTTTCTATATAATTATTAAAAAAGTCTTCAAGTTGTTTTTTTGTTATTTTTTTTTCTTCCCAAGTTCCTGCTTTATTCCAAGCACTTCCTATTTTATTTGGATTTTCATCTATTTTTTGATTTGTTTTTTGAGGAGAAAATCCTTTATGATCTGCATTCATATCACTTTCTCTTTTCCAATATGTGTATGATGGTTTTTCAATTTCTTCTTCTTTTTCTTTTTCGTTTTCTATGTCTTTACTCATTTAAATTAAAATTAGCAAACGTTTATTTATATTTTTTTTTAAATATTTAATTTTTTTTTTTATTTTTTTTTTTTTAAATTTTTTTAATATTTTAAGGTTTTTTTTATATTTTTATTTTAGTTATTATAAATAATTTTATATATAAATAAGTAAAATTAATGTATATTTTAAAATTATATTTTCAAAAAATTTATGAAAATCATGGGGATTGGGGATTGGGGA
>JAEEGL011779783.1_pt1 | contig 12836 bp, 10 predicted proteins | sample 9134231 | NCBI WGS metagenome assembly JAEEGL01 (sample SAMN16246548, study PRJNA631951) | gut metagenome | biome: gut microbiome; feature: rumen; material: fiber-attached | host: Bos | place: Iran: Karaj | collected 2018-10
AAGCTCGAAGAACGTATCGACGCTGCCAAAGAGAAAAAAGAGGAGCAGGAAGAACTCACCGAAGAGATCCTCGATGCAGTGGGGAAGATGTCGATCAAGGATCTGGATATGTCAGATCCCGAAAGTGAGATCAACAAGCTCATGAGTAAACTCAAACTCATAGAGTATGATGTCAAGGGAGCGGTCGTTGACGAAGAGGTATGACTGTCAGCTATGATGTGTTGTACACATTTATCATAAGCAGCACCCGGTTTGCGAACATGCGACCGGGTGCTGAAGTATTTCACAGAGGGGTTTTGGAGTGCGATCATGAAGTTTGCGATATGTGATGATGAAAGGGATATAAGGAATTATATAGAAAAGTGCGCCCGGGAGATCTTTTCGGATCTTGAGATCGAACAATTTCCGGATACAAGAGACATCCTTAAGTCCGGCTTTGATGCGGATATCCTGTTTCTTGATATCCAGATGCCCGGAGTTGACGGAATGAGGGCCGCACGGATACTTAGGACCACCGGATCCGATACGGTCATAGTTTTCGTGACTGCAGTGGAAGAACTGGTCTTTCAGGCATTTGATGTAGATGCGGTACAGTATATCGTTAAGCCGTTTGATAAGAGCAGATTGCAGGATGCGATAAGAAAAGCCGTAGCAGCGGCCAAAGAGCGGGAAACCATCAAAAACATCCTGACCTCGGATGAAGACGATCCCAGATTCTTTGTTGTAAAAAGCGGAGGCGTCAATACGAGGGTCATCCTGTCTGAGATAGCCTATGCGGAGGTTTTTGACCGGAGGGTTGTTCTTCATATGCATGATAAAGAATGCATAGAGTACTACGGAAGAATGACCGAACTCGAACAGGTTGCCGGAAATGACTTTTTCAGGGTCCACAGGGCTTATCTGGTGAATCTGAAGCATGTGAGTTCATATGACAGCAGATATGTCTGCGTCCTCGGAAATGTGATACCGGTAGCCAGAGGCAAGTATCCGGAGCTGGTTAAGGCGTATATGTCATATTACACAAGACAGGAGAAACTATGATCGAAAACATCTCGCCCGATTTTTTTGATAACTTCATGGCTGTGGTCCTTGAGATATTCTTTGCGGCTACAGCCGTTCTGTATTGCTATTGGATAACTCCTTTTGTGATGAAGAAAAGGGCCGTGTACGCAGCTGCCGGTCTGTACTGGCTGATCGGACTGATCGGAAGATATGCGGATGCTCCGAAATGGGCCGGCATGCTGATGTCCGTAGCCGGACTTATGGTGCCTTGCATGGTGCTTTATTTTCTGGATGAGCGTCGTAATCTTTTGCAGAAGATATTCCTGTGTTCGGTTTTCTCGCTTATCTGGTGGACCATGCTGGAAATGATGTCGGAATTAGGTTTCTATGAGAGAGATATAGCTCTTTCCCATGAAGCGTATCTGACCAGCGTGACCGCTGCCGTGATCGAATTCGTTGTATATAACGTGCTTTTTTACAGCATCGCTACAGCGATATTGTTCTTTTCTTTCAGACTTGTCCACAGGACGTATAAAAGAAAGCATGAGGAGCTGACATGGAGAGAGTTCATCATGCTTCTTGCTCCCACCGCGTCTCTTCTGGTAGTCAAGCCGATCATCCGCTCATACTTTTTTCTGTGGATGGACGGGATCAAGAACGGGAGCATTGAGGAGAATATCCCCGGAGATCCGTTCCGCATCATCTTCTGCTTACTGTCATATGCTTCGATCCTGGTTATCATAATCTTTTATCAGCAGATCAAGGACAAACAGGAAGAAGAATACTCGATCAGAGAACTCGAAAGACAGACTGAAGATATGCACCGGCATATGGAGCAGATCGAAGAAACATACGAGACGATGCGTGCCATGCGTCATGATATGGGGAATCACATGGCAGTCATACAGGGGTTGATAGAGAACGGAGACAGAGAAGCTGCGACAGAATATATAGGCGCCTGGAAGAAAAACTTTGACAACCTGAACAATTCGGTCAAAACGGGAAATCCTTTTACCGATGCTGCCATATCCGGGTTTGCGGACAGATTCGCTGAAGCGGGCATTGCGTTCGAACAGTCCTTTATATACCCGGAGCAGACAAGGATCGATCCTTTCGATATGTGTGTAGTGCTGTCCAATGCCCTTCAGAATGCGTACGAAGCGTCGGTGAGCATCGAAAAAGCGTCCGTTTCACTGACATCTGTAGTAAGAGGCAGCACATTTATCCTGAACGTAAAGAACCGCATCAACATCAGACTGTCTGACTTTACCGAAGAAGGCATTCCGTATTCTTCGAAAAAGGGAGACGGTCATGGATATGGTCTGAAAAATATCCGTAATATCGCACACAGATATAATGGCGAGATCGAGATCCGGCAGGATGAGACGGACCACGGACCTGAGTTTATCCTGAACGTGATGATGATAGGATAAGATCGTTTTACATCAATATATATGCGGTTCACGGCATATCGCTTGTATATTCATCTCAACATCCGATACTGAAGATAGAGGCGCAGGAGCGCATGAATAAGCGCTGCGATCTCAAATATCAGCGTAAAGGAGGTGAAGGCGATGATCAGGTTAAGTAACTACAGTAATATCTTTGGGAATACCAATTCGATCTACAACAGTCTGGCTCAGCTTAACAGTGTGAGGAGAGGTACATACGGTAAGGCTCTTAAAGCGTACTATGCAAAGGAAAACATCTCTTCTGCATCGAAGAGTTCTTCAGGTTCGAAGAGCAATCGATATAAGTATTCGTCATACTCGGCAGATTCAGGTCTTAATGAGATTCAGACACAGTCCGCAAAACTGACGGAATCCGCAGCTAAACTGACCGACAGCTCTAAGAAGGGTCTTTTTGCCGATAAGGATAATTATGATGCGAATGCAGCATATAAAGCAGTCAGCGAGTTTGTTTCGGATTATAACGATACGCTCAGTGCGGTAAACAAGACAACGAACACCACCGTGACAAATGCTGCTAAGAACATGACCAGAATGACAGGGATCATGAGTAACAGCCTGTCAAAGGTCGGTGTGACCGTTGGCAAAGACGGACGATTATCCGTAGATGAAGAAACTTTTAAAAATACGGATATGGATAAGGTCAGATCCGTGTTTGGCTCGAGCGGATCATTTGCGAGGTCAGTCAGTTCGTATTCCACCAGACTCGGAAATGCCGCTAAAACACAAAGCCTGCAGACAGCGAACAATACCGGAACATACGGCAGATACGGCACGTATAACAATAACTATTACGGAACCGGTAACTATAATTGGTGGTTTTAATGCCCAAACCTGTCTCATCATGAACTGCAAATAAAACCCGAATCCGAGGCGATTCGGGTTTTTTGTATCCGGAAGGCCCAGATATGATATGATATTTTCGTACATAAGATCGGCTTTGACGACGAAAACCATATAATATCTATGTGGGTGGAAATAATAAATGTTTTCTGAAATACTTAAAAAGACGCTTGTGCCGATCCTCAGCACTCTCATGGTCTTCCTTTGCTGCTCGTGCGCTTCCGGTACATCGTCGGCCCCGGAAAGTTCAAATACGGAAGAGGTGCGTCATTTCATCATCGATACCGATACGGGGGCGGATGATGCGTGCGCGCTCATCTATGCGGCCGAGAGCGATAACGTGGTAATAGAGGGCGTTACTGTCCTTGCCGGTAACGTGGAACTTGAGCAGGGGACGAAGAATGCGCTTATGGCACTTGAACTTGCCGGTTCGGATGCACCTGTCTACAAGGGCGCCGATCACAGATACGGAGGAGAGCGTATCGATGCATTCAGTGTATTCGGAACCGACGGAATGGGTGATGCCGACCTGATCCATCCCGCACGGACGGCTGAAGACGGAGACGCGATCGACTTCATCCTTGATACAGTCAGGGCAAATCCCGGCGAGATCGAGATCCTGTGCATAGGACCTGCGACCAATATCGCCCTGGCGATAGATAAAGATCCCGAAACCATGAAACAGGTCAAGATGATCTGGTCAATGGGAAGTGCGGGACTCGGACCCGGCAATGCCACTCCCGTGGCAGAGTTTAATGTTTATTCCGATGCAGATGCATATAAGAAAATGCTTGATTCGGGACTTCCCGTGACCATAGTGGGCCTTGATATGTGTGATGGTGCCGCGCAGTGGACCGATGATGATTTTAAAGCGCTTTCTTCCAAAGGTGAGCTGGGACGGTTTATCACCGATTCCTTCGGATCGATCAGGGAATTTTATCGCGGAAACGGATCTTCGACAGTCATGAATTGTGACCCTGTTGCCGCATTATGCGCGATCAAAACCGGGTTCACAAATGAAACGGTACAGTGTCACGGAAGCTGTATCACCGACCCCGGTGAAACCTACGCCCAGGTTATCTTTTATAAAGAAGGATTCACATATGATGTGGCGTCCAACGATTTTGACTATAATGTCACGCTTGTGACGGATGTGGATAAAGAGGAATACTTTAAGGATTTTCTGAATGTAATAGAGTGAAAGACATCATTACGAAAGGACTGCTTATGGATTACAGCGATATCATTCAGGACAGGTTTGCAGAGCCGGCAGCTATCCTCTCATATAAGGATGGCACGGTCAGCGTTATGGAGATCAACAGCAGATACATTCCGGAGTTGTGGATGAATGTATCCGAAGAGGATTATCTGGGCGCGAATTTCCAGAAATCCTATGATGATGAGAATCTTAAACTCTTCAAAAATGCTGTCGAAAAGTGCGTCGAGACCGGTGAGGATCAGACGGTTGAAACCTGGCGCTCACTTTTCTCGGATTGCTGCGGATACGATAAGATCTGTCTGCTCAGCAGGCTGATACTGGTAGAGAAGACAGGGGACGGAGCTGTCATCTACGAGGGCATCCGGAATATCTCGAATGAGAAAAGAGCCCAGGAGACCCTCACTGATATCGAATACAGGTACAAAGCCGCCAGTGAGCAGATCAACATATACAACTGGGAGTATGATGTGGCGACCAAAGAGATGCGCCCCTGCTACAGATGCATGCGTGATCTCGGATTGCCTGCGGTCGTTACCAATTATCCGGAACCGGCCATTGACGCCGGGATCTTCCCTCCCGACTATGCCGATATGTATCGGGATATGATGCGCCGGATAGATGAGGGTGCACCCGAGCTTGAAGCCGACATCCCTCTTACGGTCGGACGCGTACCTTTCCGAGTGAAATATACTACGGAATTTGACGAGCAGGGGAAACCTGTCAAGGCGTTCGGTTCCGCGACTCTGATCTCCGAGACCGAACTCGGTCATATCAAACTCGACAATCAGATCATAGGCACTCTTGCCGAGGGCTATGCGGGTATCTATCTTGCCGATTTCATCAAGGATGAGGTTCAGGTCATCAAAGCCGATGACATTTTGAACATAGCTCCGGGAAGCAGATGTACGGATCTGGCAACTGCGATCCGTATGATACTTGAACGGATCGATTCTGATGAAAAAGGACTTCTGAGTGATATTGATCATGTCCGGGTCGAATTGTTCAGGGACGGCGATATCCGTGAATTCGTATATAAGGATGAAGGCACCGACAGATGGGTCAGGATCGCGGCGCACCAGATGGAGAAGGGCAGTCTGGGGACCGAACGTATGCTGGTAACTGTTTCCGTTATCGATGATGTTCGTGCACAGAAAATGGATGCGGACCGTCTGATCGCTACGCAGAAGGACGAACTCGAAGACAGACAGGTCAAGCTGCTCAAAGCGATCGATGAAGCCAATCGTGCCAATAAGGCCAAAACGGAATTCTTTTCCAATATGTCCCACGATATCCGTACTCCGATGAATGCGATCACCGGTTTTTCAAGGCTGGCCAAAGATGAGATAGACGACAGAAAACATGTGGAGGACTATCTGGATAAGATCGTCTCGGCGGGAGATCATTTGATGAGCCTGATCAACGATATCCTCGACATGAGCAGGATAGAGAGCGGCAAGATGGAACTGTCGCCGGTTCCGGTCAGGATAAAGGACCTGATAGCTAACTGCGCAGACATGATACGCGTTAAGATGGACGAGAAGAAACTGGATTTCATCGTGAATGCGTCTGAAGCGGGAGATGATATCGTAGCCTGTGATAAGCTCAGATTCGATCAGGTCGTCCTGAACCTTCTTTCAAATGCATATAAATTTACTCCCGAAGGCGGCAGGGTATTCCTTGAGGCTGCACTCAAAGAACGTAAGGACAAGTTCATATATGAGATCCGCGTGCGTGATACCGGTATCGGCATGTCTGCAGAATATAAGGATCATATCTGGGAAGCTTTTACCCGTGAGAACTCGGCGACCGTCAACGAAACACAGGGAACAGGTCTGGGCATGCTCATAGTCCGTAACATCGTGGATATGATGCACGGTAATATCGAGCTGATCACCGAAAAGGGCAAAGGTTCCGAATTTATCATCACGCTTCCTCTCGAGCCTTCGGCTGAGACCGGCTTAGCTGCGGAAACCGACACAAAAGCGACGGATGCGATGAACAGGAAATATACCGGAGTTACCGTTCTGGTTGTAGATGATACGCCTCTTAATCTCAAACTCGCGGAGCGAATACTTGAGACATTTGATTTTACGGTTAAAAAAGCGGAGAGCGGAGTTGCCGCACTTGATATGGTGAAAGCGTCCGCACCCGGCGATATCGATCTGATACTTATGGATGTTTGTATGCCTGTCATGGATGGTCTTGAAACGACCGCAAAGATCCGTGAACTGGATAACGCCGGTCTTGCACGGATCCCGATCATAGCCATGACGGCCAATGCATTTGAAACTGACGTCGAAGCGGCGCTTGGGGCCGGCATGAACGCACATATAGCCAAACCTTTCAAAAAAGAAGACCTGATCGCAACGATCAGCGCCTACATTCCCGAATAATGCAGGTGACGGATCAAACTTATGGGAAAAAGACCTACAGTATCCTTTAAGTTAATACTTGCATTCGCAATCCTGATGATCATCGTATCCGTGGGCAGTATCGTGGCCATGCGGCTGATCATGGCCCAGATCGGTAACACGGGTGTCACTCAGAACGATCCCTATTCCAAACACTACGCTTTCATACACAACGGGACGGGAGAAGAACTATGGTCAAATCTCTATCAGGCTGCAGCTGCCAAAGGCGAGACCCTTGATGCCTATGTTGAGGATTTCGGGCAGGACCTGACAGTGGCATATTCCGCTCCCGAGCTGGTCCGCATTGCGGTAGATGCATCCGTGGACGGGATCATCGTAGACGGCGGTACCGATGAGGAAATGGCAGAGGCCATCGCATATGCGAGTGCCGCTCATATTCCGGTAGTCACGGTCTTCAATGACTGCGCGGATTCCGACAGGATCTGTTTCGTCGGCTTCAGTAATTACAATATCGGACGTCAGTACGGAGCCGAGATGTTAAAGACCCCTCCGGAAGATGCACTGAAGGTCTGCGTGGTGATGGACAGCGAAAATGCCGGCGGTTCGAACCTGGTGATCTCCGGTATATATGATGAATTTGCCGAGAACGGCTACGCCGACAAATGCGAGATCGAAGGCGTGTATGTCAACAACGAGACTGCTTTTACCGCTGAAGAGGACATCAGGGATATTTTCTTGAACGGCTCTCTTCCCGATGTAATGGTCGCTCTTAACTCCGTTTATACGAGATGCCTTTTCCAGGCTGCCGTAGACTATAACAAGACAGTCGGTATAGCTCTCTACGGATTTGACGATGCCGATGACATACTCGAAGCGGTCGGCAAGGGACTGCTCGAAGTCACCGTCACCGTCGACGCTTCACAGATGGGCGAGTCGGCCGTCGAAGCTTTGGACGAGTACATAAACACCGGTTACGTTACTGCATATATCGCACAGGATACCGAAGTGATCACGGCTGCAAAAGCCGCCCAACTGCTTGCCGATGAAACTGAAAAGCCTGAATAAACTTGTCCGCAGGGACAACAGAAGCATACAGCATAAGCTGCTGACGATCTTTTCCATCGCCCTGGTATTCATCATAGGCGTCAATATCGCCATGTTTGTTAATATCAGCACCATGATGAACTCTCTGGAAAGGATCTATGTCAGTAACCTTAATCTGGATGAACTCTTAAGTTCGCTGGGTGAAGTCCATAACTCGATGACCGAGTATCTGGATACCAAAAGCTCGGATTCTTTGGACAGGTACTACAGGGCAGACCAGACCTTCAGACAGTATCTGGACATGCTGAATACCCGGACCGTAGATGATGAGATGCTCATGGCAGAGAAGAACATCTATAATCTTTCGCAGAGTTATCTGAAGATAGTGGAAGAGACGGTCAATGCCAAGCGAGGAAGGGACGTTGAGAAATACAGTGAGCGCTATGAGATGGCCTGCTCGCAGTACAGCGTGGTCGAGACCTTCATCTACAGTCTGAACAACGCACTTTTCCGCTCCAACAACCGCGAATACAATGTGCTGCTTACTTCCCTTAAGTATATAGAGCTTGTGAACATCGCGATCCTCATCGCGGCTACGATGCTTGATATCATTCTGGTATATGCTTTTACCGGAAACATCATCAGGCCTCTCAGGAATCTTTCGGATGCCGCCAAGCGCGTGTCCGAGGGTGACTTCGATGTTGAGATCGAACAGAGTGCCGAGGGAGACGAGATAGGCATCCTTTCGGGCACTTTTGCCCAGATGCTCAAATCCATCAAGGATTATGTGGCCAGGCTTTCCGAATCCATACGTAACGAGAATGCGATGAAGGAAAAGGAACTCATGATGGAGAGCCGTGTGAAAGACGCGCAGCTTAAATACCTTCAGGCGCAGATCAATCCGCATTTTCTTTTTAATACATTGAATGCGGGCGCGCAGCTTGCGATGCTCGAGGGCGCGGACAAGACGACCGTGTTTATTGACAACATGGCCAGTTTTTTCAGATATAATATAAAGAAACTTGATGAGGATACCACGATCGGTGAGGAGTTCAGCCTCGTCGATAACTACATATATATATTGAACGTTCGTTTTGCGGGTGAGATACATTATCAGAAGAGCGTGGATGAGAGCATGCTCGGCGTGAAGGTTCCCAGCATGATCCTTCAGCCCATAGTGGAGAATGCGGTCAACTACGGTATCAGGGATATCGACCGCGAGAAGATGATAGAAGTGTCGGGCACCGATCGGGGCGACCATTACGAACTGTCCGTATGGGATAACGGCAAGGGCATGAGCTCGGAACGCATCGAGGAAGTCTTGAGCGGTGTTTACACTCCGGGAAAAAGCGCTTCGGGTCCCGGTTCGAACGGTATAGGTATAGGAAATGTATGCGGCAGGCTCGAACTGTATTTCGGCCGGTCCGATCTGCTTGATATAAAGAGTGACGGAGAAGACTCCGGTACGGAGGTCATAATCTGCATTCCGAAAACCGAAGAGTAAGAGGTAAATATGTACAGGATCATGTTGGCAGATGACGAAGGCATAGTCATCGATTCACTTAAGTTCATAATCGAGTCCAGTTATCCGGATCAGTTTGAGATAGAGACGGCCAAGAGCGGGCGTACCGTTATCGAGCTGGCGGAGCGCTTCAGACCGGATATCGCTTTTATGGATATTCAGATGCCGGGCATCAACGGCATCGATGCGATGCGCGAGATCAAGAGGACCAATCCTTCGATCATATTCATAGTGGTCAGCGCATATGACAGGTTCATGTATGCCAAGGAGGCTATCTCCCTCGGCGTTATGGAGTATATCAACAAGCCCTTTAACAAGCAGGGCATATGCGAGGTGCTCGACAAGGCCATGCGTCAGATCGATCTGCGCCGCGAGCAGCACCGGAACGATCTGATCATCAAGGAAAAAATGGAGAATGTCATTCCCGTGATCGAGAACGGATTTATTTTTTCCATATTGTTCAGGGAATACTTCGAGGAAGACATCAACCGCTATAAGGAACTGCTCGACATCCACACGTCAAACTGCTATATGATGGCTTTTGTCTTCGGTGATACGCAGGAAGGCAACTACATGACCAATGCCGTCGGTTCCAGCATCAGGACCATCGACAGCTTCCACACCATATCTGACATCATCAAGGAGAGTTTCGGATGCTTTGTCGGTAATATCATGTCCAATAAGATCCCGGTATGCGTTCCGACCGACGAGCCCTCCATGGATTATGAGGAGCGTGTCGAACTCATCGACAAGTGCAGGGCATTAAGTACCAGGCTTCATAAGGAGACAGGCATCAGTTTCCGTATCGGTATCGGAAGCATAGTTCCTTTTATAGATGCGATGGAGTCCTATCAGGATGCGATCAAGGCGCTTATCAATTCCACCGGACGCGTCGGCCACGTCGACGACCTGGCCATAGGCTGTGACTATGCCGACGATTATCCGATCGCTCTTGAGAAAAAGATATTTGACGAACTTAAGGACGGACATGTTAACGAGTGCATGCAGGCGTGCGGAGACTTTTTTGAATGGATGGAAAGGACCGAAACGGGTGACATCAACAACATCCGTCTGAAATGCCTCGAGTTCGCGCTGCGCGCCGAGTCTGAAGCATACTTGAGCGGCGGCATGACCTACCGTTTTGAATCCCGGGAAGACTATCTGCCGCAGATTATGGCAACGAATGACCTGGCCGAGATCCGTAAATGGTACATGGACAAGATAGGCGAGGCCTGTCACAACGTGCTGGTCAAGCGCGGTGAGAAATCCAACGACATCGTTGACAGTGCCAAGAAGTATATAGATGAGAATTACAATAAGGATGTTTCTCTTGATGACATCTCGCGTTCAATGAATTTAAGCCCGTATTATTTCAGCAAGCTGTTTAAGGAACGGACCGGTGAGAACTTCGTTGAATTCCTGACCCGTGTAAGGATCGACAAGGCCAAGGAGATGCTCGAGTCTCCGGAGAAGTCCATCAAGGAGATCTGCAGCGAAGTCGGATACAGCGACCCCAATTACTTCAGCCGGATATTTAAGAAGGTCGTGGGGATCCCGCCGACGGAATACAGGGACATGAAGGGTTGATCTTATGTTTGATACAGATAAAAGACAATTGATCCGCAGATTCATCAGTCTGATCATGTGCCTGATCATGGTCGTTTCGGTCACCGCCTGCGGGCGGAGCGAAGACATGGTCCAGGCTGAAGATGATGACGGTACCATAGAGATCGGATTTACTTTCGACTCGTTCATAATAGAGAGGTGGGAGCGTGACAGGGACGTGTTCGTATCACGCGCTCATGAACTCGGCGTTGAAGTCAATGTGCAGAATGCAAACGGCGACGTGGATACCCAGATATCCCAGATAGAATATTTTATCGAGAAAAGAGTAAATGCGATAGTCATCGTGGCGGTCGACTGTGAAGCGCTCTCGGGAGTTATAGCCAAAGCGCACAGAGCCGGGATCAAGGTGATAAGCTATGACAGACTGATAAGCGATGCCAATACCGATCTGTATATTTCTTTTGATAATAATGAAGTCGGTGCGCTAATGGCCGAATCGATCGTATCTCAGGTGGGCCCCGAAGGAAACATACTGGAGATCAACGGTCCGCTTACCGATACCAATGTTCCTACGGTCGTCGAAGGATTTGAAAAAGGGCTGGCACGTACTAAGATAAATGTCATGGATGTATATCATTGCAACGGCTGGCGTCCCGAATACGCTTTTGACTATATCAACAGATATCTGGCCGAGCATCCCGATGAGGTTCCGGACGCGATCATGTGCGGAAACGATTCGATCGCAGGTCAGACTATCAAGGCCCTCTCCGAGCATAAACTCGCGGGCGATGTGGTCGTGACCGGACAGGATGCCGATGTTGAAGCGTGCCAGAGGATAGTCGAGGGAACACAGTACATGACAGTATATAAGCCCGTGGAGAAACTTGCGGGCCGTGCCGCCGATCTCGTGGTCGAACTCGTGACCAAAGGATATGTGGACATCAATGATACCATATCAGACGGAACATATAACGTTCCGTATGAGAAACTGGACCCCATTGAGGTCACCGCTCAGAACATGGATGAGGTCATAATAGGAACATTTCACCAGAGAAGTGAAGTATATCTTAATGTAGACCACTAAATATGGTATAGTAGCACTATTTTGGCACAAAATATAGATAGGACAAAATTGTGCTATCATCATCCCCCTCCTCCCGGGTCAGTCCTGACCAAAATATACAGAAGGTAGCAAGTTTGTCCTATTTACTTCGTGTTATATTGGTAACATCGAGGGGCCGGGCATAGTGCCAGGTCCAAATAAGAAAGGGAGGAATTCCAAATGAAGAAAAGAATTTTGGCAGCACTTCTTTCAAGTGCAATGGTTGTAACTCTTCTTGCCGGCTGCGGTGCTACCGGTGCAGAGACAACATCAGAACCTGCAGCAGCTACAGAGTCATCTGACGCAGGTGCAGGTGCATTCGGCAAGGTTGGCGTTTCAATGCCTACCAAGGATCTCCATAGATGGAACCAGAACGGTGCTAACATGGAAGCTGACCTCAAGGCAGCTGGTTATGAAGTAGACCTTCAGTATGCATCAAACGACGTTCAGACTCAGGTATCCCAGATCGAGAACATGATCTCCAGTGGCGCTAACGTACTCGTTATCGCAGCTATCGAGGGTTCTTCACTCGGTGAGGCTCTTGACATGGCTAAGGAAGCAAACATTCCTGTTATCGCTTATGACCGTCTGATCATGAACTCTGACGCAGTCAGCTACTATGCAACCTTCGATAACTACAAGGTTGGTACAGTTCAGGGTACATATGTAAAAGATACTCTTGATCTTGACAACGCTG
>JAEEGL012433622.1_pt1 | contig 12836 bp, 12 predicted proteins | sample 9134231 | NCBI WGS metagenome assembly JAEEGL01 (sample SAMN16246548, study PRJNA631951) | gut metagenome | biome: gut microbiome; feature: rumen; material: fiber-attached | host: Bos | place: Iran: Karaj | collected 2018-10
CGCATCTCTCCACGAGCCAGCTCATCGCGATCCCGATGATCGCCACGGGTGTGGTGATGTGGCTCCGCGCAAAGCCGAAGCTCGAAGCGGCCCCTGCGGTTGAAGCTGCGGTTGAAGCCCCTGCGGTTGAGGCCCCCGAAGCGCCTGCCGTCGATGCAACGGCCTCCGAAGCCCCGAAAGCGGATCCGAACGATACGCCCGCCCCCTGATGCAGCCCATCCTCTTTCATTTGGGCGAAACGCCCGTTCACAGCTACCCCGTCCTCATCGGCCTGGGCTTTTTGCTCGGCCTCTGGCTCGCCGTTCACGCCGCACCCAAAGCGGGCATCGATCGCGGCGTCGTGACGGATCTCTGCTGGTGGCTCATTTTGAGCGGCCTCGTGGGATCGCGCATCGCCTTCATCATCGTCAACTGGGATCAATATTATTACCCCTGCTTCGACTACGCGCGCTTCAACGCCCTCTACCCGAATCAGGCCATCGACGGGCCCGACTGCCTGCGGCTGTTTCGTTTCTGGACCGGCGGCCTCGTGTTTTTGGGCGGCGTCATCGGCGCCATCGCGGTGATGATCTGGTTTTTGCGGCGCGAGAAGATCTCTTTCTGGCCCATGGCCGACGTGATCATCCCCTCCCTCGCGCTGGGTCAGGGTTTTGGGCGCCTGGGCTGCTTTTTGGCGGGCTGCTGCTTCGGGCAGGTCTCGCAGGCTCCCTGGGCGATCGCCTGGCCCCGAAAATCGCTCTGTTTTTTGTATCAATGGCGCCAGGGACTCATCGACGCGCAGGCGGCCCAGAGCCTTCCCGTGCATCCGGTGCAGCTGTACGACGCCGCCTTTGGATTCCTGCTCTGCGCCTTTCTCTGCTGGCTTCGGCGCCGCAAACGCTATGACGGACAAGTGTTTTTGAGCTGGCTTTGGCTCTATCCCCTGGGGCGCAGCGCGATCGAGCTCTTTCGGGGCGACAGCGACCGCGGCTTTTTGTGGCAATGGACGCTCCCTGCGCTCAATCGCCTTCTGGGGCTGCCGGAGCAGACGGTAAACCTGCTTTCGACCTCGCAGGCGCTCAGTCTGGGAATGGTGGCGGTGGCGATGGTGCTGTTCTGGCGGATGAAACGGCGGGATCAGAAGAGGTAGCTGGCGAGACGGCGGCGGGCCTGAACCACGACGGGCTCTGCGGATCCGATGAGATCGAAGAGGCTGACCACGGCTTTGCGTCCGGCATCCTCGCGATAGCTGCGATCGCGGGCGACCACGGCCAGAAACGCTTCGAGGGCTTCTTCAAAGCGACCTTTGCAGGCGAGAGTGGCGCCCAGGCGATAGTAGGCATCGGCGCTGTCTTCGTCGGCCACGCGCTTCCGGAGCTCCAATTCATCACCCGCAAATGCGCTGAATGCAAAGACTTCTTTCAATCGCTGGGCGGCGGCATACTGGGCGTCTTCCTCGGGGATCTTCTTGATCCAGGCGTCCGCAAGCTCGGTATCGCCGCGGCTGAGGGCGATGCGCGCCAGGGCGAGATGGGCTTCATGCTGATCGGGGTTGTCGGTCAGGGCGTCGGTAAAGCAGCGTTCGGCCAGATCCAAATCCCCTGCGGCAAAGGCAGCGCGCCCCGATTCCAGAGGATCGGCTTCCGGAGGCGTCACGTAGCTCGACAAAAACCCGCGCGCCTGCTTTTCGTCCTGCATGCCCACAAAGCCGTCGAGGGGCTGACCTTCTTTAAAAAGATAAGTGGTGGGCAGGGATCGCAGGCGCAGCATCATCGCCAGGCGCGGGCAGGCTTCGACGTCCACCTTGGCAAACTCAAATGCACCCTTGAATTCTGACGCCAACTTTTCCAAAACCGGCATGAGCTGCAGGCTGCTTTGGCTCTGCCTGGACCAAAACAGCACCAGAACCGGTACCGTGACGCTGCGATCGAGAACCCTGGCTTCAAAATCCGCCTCGGTGACATCAAAAATGAAGCTTTGAGCGTTTTCACCCTGCATGATCATCTCCTTAAATCAGTTGCCGCACTGTAGTCACGAATCCACTCAACGCAAGCATTGACAATCGCGGCGCAATGCGGTTGACGCATTCCCCGAACGCACCCATTCTTCTGGCCATGCCCATGGATGAAACCAAACGCCAAGCGCAAGCGACCATGCTTCAGAACCGCCTGCGCAAAAATGCCCGCCACCGCCTTCGCCAAGCCGCCCATCAGGGCATCGAAGCGGTGCGCCTTTACGATCGCGATATTCCCGAATTGCCCCTCGCCATCGATTGGTATGCGGGACGTCTTTATGTAGCGGGATTTCAACGAGAAGATGAGCAGCAAAGCGATCCCGATTTTGTGGCCCAGATGGCCAGCGCGGCCGCCGAGTTGCTCCAGGTTCCCCAGGATCAGGTCTTTTTACGCCACAGGCAGCGCCAGAAAGGCGCAAACCAATATACCGCCCAGTCCCAAAGGGATCCGCGCTCGCGGTTTACGGTGCTCGAGTCGGGGCTCAAATTTTGGGTCGATTTGAGCACATACCTCGATACGGGGCTGTTTTTGCATCACCGCATCACGCGCTCCCTGGTCGAAGCCGAGGCTGCAGGTCGCGATTTTCTGAACCTCTTCGCCTATACCGGCAGCTTTACGGTTTACGCCATCCGCGGCGGCGCCCGAACCACCACGACCGTCGATCTCTCGCGCACGTACCTCAACTGGGCTCTCGACAACGTCAAGCTGAATGGCCTACAAGGCCCCGCGCATCGCTTTTTGCAGGGTGATGCCCGCGCGTTTGCAGAGGATGCCGCCACGAGGACCCCATGCTACGACCTGGTTGTGGTCGATCCGCCCACGTTTTCGAACAGCAAGCGCATGGAAGGCACCTTCGACGTCATTCGCGACCATGTGCCCTTGCTGCAGGATATTTTAAAGGCCACCCGCCCTGGCGGGGTTGTTTATTTTTCTAATAACTCCAAGCATTTCCGGCTATCACCCGAAGCGGTTTTGGGTTGCCAGGTCGAAGACATCACCGATAAGACCACACCGCCGGATTTCCAAAGCCGTCGGCCGCATCGCTGCTGGCGCATCGTGAAACCAAAATGAGTGAACCTCTCCTTCGTCGTCCTCCGTTTTTAAAACCGCGCCCGCTGTTTGCTACCTGTGACGCTGGGTTAGAAGAAGTATTAGCCAGTGAGCTGCGCGCTCAGGGCGTAGAGAACCCGATCCCGGAGCACCGGGGCGTGGGCTTTATGGGCGATCCCAAAGCGATGTGGCGCGCCAACCTGGAATGCCGCGTCGCCAACCGCATTTTGTTGCCTCTGGCCGAATTCAACGCGGCGACCCCCGACGATCTTTATGAAGGCGTACGCCGCATCGACTGGGCGCAATGGATGCAGGTGGGCCAAACCCTGGCGATCGACGCTTCGACCAATCGCAGTCAGCTGGAGAACACCGCCTACATCGCGCAGAAGGCCAAAGACGCCATTTGCGATCGGTTCCGCGAGGAATGCGGGCAGCGCCCCAGCGTCGACAAGATGACCCCCGACATCCGCATCAACATCCATCTCGAAGACGATCACGCCATCGTATGCCTCGATTCGAGCGGCGAGCGCCTTCATCGCAGGGGTTATCGCTTAGAGACTGGGGATGCACCGCTCAAGGAGACCTTAGCCGCCGGCATTCTGTTGCTTTCGGGCTACGACGGCAAACACCCTCTGCTCGATCCGATGTGCGGGTCGGGCACGTTCCCCATCGAAGCCGCCTTAATCGCACGCAACGTCGCGCCGGGTCTGATCCGTCTTCGCGAAGGCGGGGCCGGGTTTGGATTCCAGCGGTGGCGCAGCTTCAACCGCGCGGCCTTTGAGGAAGTGGTGGAGGACGCCTACGACCGCATCGTGCCCTCCGATCACCCCACCATCATGGGGAGCGACATCGATCGCGAGGTGCTCGAGAAAGCGAAGCGGAATGCCGAGCGCGCCAACGTGGCCAACGAGCTCACCTTCGAGGAGCGCAGGCTCAGCCAGGTCAGCAGCGTAGGCGACAAGGGGCTCTTTGTGGTCAATCCGCCTTACGGGCATCGTTTAAACCGCGGGCTCACCCTCGAAGGCCTGTACGAAACCCTGGGAGATCTCCTGAAGCAGCGCTTCACGGGCTACAGGGCCGCCATCCTCGCGAGTCAGGATGCACCCTACAACTGCATCGGGCTTCACAGTTCCCTCAGGCATCCGCTCCGCAACGGGCCCATCGAATGCCTCCTCCTCGGATACGAGGTTTACGAGGGATCGAAGAAGGGTGCGCCGCATGGGGATCGCTTCGAGGGGCGAAAGCAGGGTTACCCGCGCTCATCGAAGCCCGGCATCAAACCCTTTAAGAAGGGTTACCCCAAATCGAAGCCGGAGCCTCAGGACGAAAGCGCACCGTCAGAAGCGTCCTCTCCCCTGCCTTCACCGGATGAAGAAGCATGAGCCCGACCTATGCCGCAGAGCTTCAGCTGGCCATCAGGCTGGCCGATGAAGCCGCAAGAGAGATTGCAGCGATCGCGATCGAGGGGTTCGACGTGGAGACCAAGGGGGACGGATCCCCTGTGACCCAGGCCGACTTAAAGGCGAGCGCCCTCATTTGTGCGGGACTCAAAGCCGCGTTTCCGCAGGATGCGCTGTTAAGCGAAGAGGCACCCTTTGTTCCGGGAGAGAGCGGGCGCGTATGGATCATCGATCCCCTGGACGGAACCGGTGATTTTGCGGGTCACAGCGGCGACTATGCGGTGATGATCGGGTTGCTTTGCCCGGTAGACGGCCATTTATCCCCCGTGCTTGGCGTCGTCGATGCACCCGCATTGGCGCGGGCCTGGTGGGCATCGCCGCTGGGCGCCTTCCGCCGCGATCCCTTTGGGCATGTGGAGCAAATTGCATGGCATGCCACCACCCTCGAGCATCCGCGCGCGCTGATCAGCCGGGGACATCTGGTGCCGCAGGCTCTGGCCGATTTAAAGCGCATCGGAGCCTTAACGCAGCGGAGGGGCAGCGTCGGTGTCAAGATAGGGCTCATCGCCGACGGTCACGCCGAGCTCTATTACCATCCGGCCACGGGGACGAGCCTTTGGGATTGCGCCGCACCGCACGCGATCGCAGCCGCTTTGGGCTTAAGCTTCACCCGCGCAGACGGTACCCCCATCGATTACGACGCCCTTGAAACGCCCTCAAACCCCAGGGGGATCGCCGCCGGTCGCGCCGATCTCTGCGCTCAACTCTTTCAAAAAGCCGCCTCATGATCGATCTCAATCGACGCAGTTTCATCAAGGGGAGCCTCGCAACCCTTGCGGCCCTGCTCTGCCCGAAGTCGCTTTGGGCCATGGGTGAGGAGGCGCAGGTCGCCATCGCCCTTTTGGGTGAAGAGAACCTTCGGCCTACGGCGGTGGAACAGCTGATGTGGGAGATCCGCAAGCGGACTTCCATGGATGTCCGCGAAAAGCCCGTCCTGATCCAGCCCGAGTCTCCCCATCTCTACGAATATCCGCTGCTGGTCTGGATCGGCGATGGCCCCTTTGAGCCTTTGAGCGAGGCGCGGCGTCAGGCGTTATCGCGTTATTTGCGGGCGGGGGGCACCCTCTTCATCGACGACGCGTCCTTACGGGGCGACGATCGTTTCGACCAGGGCATCCGCAGTGAGATCGCCGCCTTGTGGCCAGACCGGCCCCTCAACAGGACGTCGAACGATCACACCATCTTCCGCAGCTTTTACCTGCTCGAGCATCCCTATGGGCGCATGCCGCGGCAGCAATATCTGGAAAGCGTCGAGTACGACGATCGCACGCCGTTGATTTATGGGCGCAACGATCTCTTCGGGGCGATGGGCCGCGATCCTTTGGGTCACTGGCTGTTGCCGATGGAGGGGTCGGAGCATCAGCGTGAGCTCGCATTCCGCATGGGGCTCAACCTGCTCATGTACGCCACCTGTTCCCATTACAAGCGCGACCAGGTGCACACATTGGCGATCATGCGTCGCCGTCGCTGGCGCGTCGATCCGTAAGCCATCTCCCTCTCTGTCACCATGCTCCAACAAGTCTTTGACCCCGAGGGCGCGTTTAATCAAGCGAGCCTCGTCCTGCTTCATCCATTCAGTACGGCGATCTGCACGGCGGTGTTTCTGCTCGCCGCTCTGCTCGTCTGGCTGGCCATCAGAAACAGTCGCAGCCTTTCCTTCAAACGGCGCGCCTTCTTAGTGGGCTTAAGGGTCGTCACCCTTTTGCTGCTGCTGGGGTTCTTTTTGCAACCGGGGTTACGCCTGGAGCAGGTGAGCCGCATGCGCGATCACGTGGCGGTGCTGCTCGATCTCTCGCGAAGCATGTCGCTTCCGGGTGAGGGTCGTCAAAGCCGCATGGAGAGCGCGATCGAGACGCTGCGCGAAAGCGATACATGGGCAACATGGCAGAGGGAACATCAGGTGGACGTCTACGCCTTCGATCGCAAGCTCTCTCCCCTGCCGCAAGAGGTGAGCGAGGCATTGCAGGCGCCCAAGAAGCTGGATCCGCCGATGGGTGAAGCCACAGACATTCAGTCGGCGCTTCAGGCCCTCGATGTGCGGTATCAGCCGCAGGATTTGGCAGCGGTACTGGTGGTGAGCGACGGATCCGACAACGCGAGCCTGAAGGGCGCAACCGAGCCCACCGCAAGCTTACGCGCGACGGCCGAGGCTTTAGGCGCACCGATCCATGCCCTCTTTACGGGGCCAAAGGATCCCCCAAAGGATGTGGCGCTCCTTCACGTGCAGCACGACAGCTTTGCATTCGTGCGCAATGCCCTCACCATCGAGGCCGACGTGCAGGTGCAGGGTTATAAAGACATCGCGCTGCCCGTCACGCTCTATCAGGGCGAGAAGCCGATTCAGAGCCGCCTCCTCCGCGTGACCGAGGGTCAGTCGAACTACCATTTCGACTTCGAGTTTGTGCCCGATCTCCTCGGCAAAGACCTCTTTACCCTCGAAGTGGGTCAGGCCCCCGATGAAACGATCGTGGAGAACAACCGCCAGAGCTTCTCGATCCAGGTGCTGCGCGACAAGATCCGGGTCCTTCAGGTGGTGGGCCGACCCTCGTGGGACGAGCGGTTCCTGCGCAAATTGTTGGAGGAGAACCCCAACGTCGATCTGATCTCGTTCTTCATTCTGCGGACCAACGAGAGCATCGATCCGACGCGCTCCGACGAGCTCAGTCTGATCCCCTTCCCCACCGACGAGTTGTTTCATGAACAGCTGGGGAGCTTCGACCTGGTCATCTTCCAGAACTTCTCCTATCGCGGTTACCGCATGCGTCAGTATTTGCCCGAGATTCGCGATTACGTTCAGAACGGTGGGGGATTCCTGATGATAGGGGGTGACCTCGCCTTTGCGAGCGGGGGTTACAGCGATACGCCCATCGCCCAGATCTTACCGTTTGAGTTGCCATCGGGCAAAACGGATCTCATCGACACCGCTCGCTTTACGCCGCGTTTAACCGAAGCGGGGCTGCACCACCCGATTACCCAGATTACGGGGGATCGGGGCGAAGCGTTGCGGCAGGCGTGGGAAGGCTTACCGATGCTGACGGGGATCAACCGCACGGCGGGTTTAAAATCCGACGCCATCGTGCTGCTGGAGCACCCGGGGCTGACGGCGGGCGGTGCGCCTGAGCCCGTGATGACGGTGCGAAACTACGGCCTGGGACGCGTGCTGACCCTGACCACCGATACGACCTGGCACTGGGGCTTTCAGAGCTTTGCCCAGGGCGGCGACAGCAGGGCCTATTACCGCCTCTTTGGAAACGCGATCCGCTGGCTTTGCCGGGATCCCGCGCTGCAGCCGATGCAGGTCAAAGCCGATCGCGATCGCTACGCATTGGGGAGCGAAGGGAGCATGCAGCTGCGGCTGACCTCTGACGACGGGGCGCCGATCGAAGGCGGCGAGGTGACGTTCAGGGTCTTCGAGTTTAAGGGCGAGAGCCACGCGAACCCGCTGGGGAGCGAAGGGGGCATGCCCATATGGACCGAGACCGCAAAGACCGACGCCCAGGGCACCGCCTTTGCGCGCTTTAAGGCCGAGAAAGAAGGCACATACGAGCTGGTGGCCGAGGCCACGCGGGGTGACGAGGTGATCTTTGCAAGCGATCTCTTCGTGGTGGCGGCGAATCCCCTGGAGCTCAGCGAGACGAAGGCGAACAGCGACGTGTTGAAGGCCGTCACCACCGCAGGGGGCGGCGAGTTTCGCACGTTAAAGCAGGGGATCGACGATTTGCCCTTAAAGACCGCGGCCGTTTTGCGGGTCAATCGCCGTCACGATGTGCCCCTCTGGTCGCATTGGATCTGGCTGCTTTTAGCGGTGCTGTTCCCCTGCATGGAATGGGGATTCCGGCGCCATTACGGTCTCCTGTAATCTCAGCGCATTAAGGACGGAGCCTGAAGATCATGAGCATCCATTTAGACGCAGCGCCAGGGCAAATCGCGAAGACGGTGCTCTTACCCGGCGATCCCAGGCGGGCTGCCTTTATCGCCGAGCGTTACCTGCAGGATGCGCAATGCTACAACCAAACGCGGGGGATGCTCGGGTTTACGGGATTGTATAAAGGCGTCCGCGTGAGCGTCCAGGGCACCGGCATGGGGATGCCCTCGATGGCGATCTATGCAGAGGAGATCCTGCGCGATTACGGGGCGACGCGGCTCATTCGGGTGGGGACCTGCGGCGCGATTCAGCCTCACGTCAAAATCCGCGATCTCGTACTGGCCCAAAGCGCCTCCACGGATTCAGCGATGTTAAGCGGGTGGCTGCCGGGCCTTTGCTATGCCCCGACCGCATCGTTTGCCCTGTTAAAGCGGGCAGCAGAGGAAGCCGATCGCCTGGGGCTCCCCTACCATGCGGGCAACGTCTTTACGTCCGACAGCTTCTACGACCCTCAAAACCGCTGGCAGCAGATCGCGCAATATGGAACCCTCGCCTCCGAGATGGAGACCGCGATCCTTTACGCGCTGGCGGCCCGTTACGGGGCTGAGGCCCTCTCGATCCTGACGGTGAGCGATCACATCGCCTGCGGCGGGGCCTGCACGTCGGTGGAGCGGGAGCAGAGTTTTAACCAGATGATAGAGCTCGCCTTAGCGTTGGTTTAAGGGACGGGCGCATACGGAACAGCAACCCACCGCGATGGAGCGGAGAGAGGGAGAACGCAAAATGGCAAAGCAAGCACCAAAGAAGCGCAGTTCATCGAATAAGCGAAAGAACACCAATCACCCGCAGTCGGCGCCCATCTCGCAGGGGGCGAAGTTCAGCGGGGCTACGTCGTTAAAGTACATGCTCCTTGGGGCCATCATCTTTGGCCTGCTGGTGGTGCTGTTTTTGGTGCCCTTCAACGGCAAGACGCCGTTCAGCCATTTTTTGGGGCTCTTCCCCAAGGCTGAAGAGACCGAGGCCCAGAGCCAGGATGCAAAGCCTCAGGGTTCGGCGCAAAAGAACGCAAAGCCGGCCGGGCAGGCTCAGAAGCCGGTGCAGAAGCCCACGGTTGCAGCCAACGTGAAGACCGCATCGCCGCTCGAGACCTTAAAGGCCGAAGAGGAAGACGCCCTCGACAAGCTCATCGAAGAGAAGACGGCCAGCGCCAAATAAGCGGCTGAAGGATCGCGTGCATGGATCAGGCAGGATCGAACCCGGCCCCCAATGAAGGCGGCGCCCGCAACAAGCGCATGTGGGTGGGGCTCCTTTTGCTCTCGATCCTTTCGGCGCTCTCGACGCTGCCCCTGATGATCCGCGATGGGGGGCTGCAAAAGCGCGAGCAGGCCCTGATCACGCTTCGGGGGCATCCCTTTGGGCGCACGTTAAAATCGAGGCTCGATCCGGCGCTCGGGTTAAACGATCAAACGGCGCTCGAATACAGCCTCGACGGGGGCTATCTTTTTCAAAGCGTGCAGGTGACCTTAACCGCATGCCCCAAAGACAAAGCGCAGGAGCAGGGCTGCAGGGCGTACCGGTTTGAGGTTGCGGGAGAGGAGATCACCCCCCTCGATCAGGCCACAAAAGATCTCATCACATCGCTCCAGGCGCTCTAAGGCCCCGCGACGCTGTAACGGCGCATCGGGAAGCGGACAAAGAGCGCAAGAAGAGAGGCATCCAACAAATGACAGAGACTCCCAGACAACGCAGGTTTGACGATCTCTTTCGCGGCCCCTGGCCTTACATCATTGGAGCCGCCTTGCTCGCGGCGCTGCTCTGCTGGCTGCCTTATTGCCTGCTTTCGGCGCGCGACATGCGATACCGTGAAGCGTCGAAGGGATCGGGTGAGACGCTCTATGTGCCCGATCTCCGCCTGATCCGGTTCATGACCTTAGGCTACGATCAGGCCGCCGCCGATCTGATGTGGCTGCGCTCCATCGGTTACTTCGCCCGTCACTTCAACAGCGACCGCAACTATCCATGGCTTGAGTTCCTGCTCGACCAGGTCATCGCCCTCGACCCCAAGTTCAGGCGGGTCTACCACTGGGCCGGCGCCAACGTGCTTTACGGGCAGACGTTCACCAACCCCAACGTATTGAAGTCGAGCCGCTTCTACGAGCTCGCCCTGCAGCATTTCCCTGACGATTACGAGGCAGCGTACCGGCTTGGTCTGAACTACTACATCGAGATGAAGAGCAACGATCCGGATGAGCTTCGCGGTTACAAGGAGAAGGGCCTCGGTTATCTGGAGCTCGCCGCCAACATCCCGGGCGCGCCGGCCAATTTAAGGTCGCTGGTCGCTTCGATCTCGCGAAAGCTCGGCAAGGAGCAGGTGGCGCTTCAATATTACATCGACCAGTACATCCAGACCGATGATCCCGGCACCCGCATCTTCTTAAAGAACCGCATCGAGGAGATTCGCAGGAAGACCTCTGAGACCGACGATTTTGCAAAAGAGGCACAGGATTTTCAGGCGCGCTGGCAGGGCCGGTTCCCGTATCTTTCGCCCACCCTGTTCACGCTCATCGATGCACCGGATCCTAAGGATTGCGACTGGCGCCAGCTGATCCCGGGCGTCGAACTCGATTCATCAAAGTAAAAGGAAGAGGCACATCATGTTGGAAGGCCAAACCATTCTGATCACCGGCGGCGCTGGCTTCATTGGGAGTGCATTGACCCGAAGGCTCTGCCCAAAGAACCGGGTCCTCATCTTCGACAACCTGCACCGCAATGCGATCGCGCATACCGGGCTTTTGCAAAACAGCAACGTCGAGCTCATTCGCGGCGACGTGCTCGATAAAGCCTCATTGAGCGCTGCCATCTCCCGGGCGGATTACGTCGTCCATATGGCGTCGATTGCAGGCGTCGACACCGTCATCAACAACCCCACGCTCACCATGCGGGTCTCGCTTCAGGGCACCATGAACGCCATCGAGGCGGCGGTCGAATCCGGCCATTGCAAGCGCTTTGTCGATTTCAGTACGAGCGAGGTCTTTGGTCAATATGCCTACAAGGTAGCCGAGGGGGACGTGACCGCTTTGGGCGCTGTGGGTGAGGCCCGATGGACGTACGCCGTATCGAAACTGGCGACGGAGCACCTGGCATTGAGCTATTACAAACAGTTCGGATTCCCTGCCGTCGGGTTGCGCCCCTTTAACATCTACGGGCCAGGACAGGTGGGCGAAGGGGCCGTGCACCATTTCATCCGCCGCGCCATCAACGACGAGCCGCTTCAAATCCATGGCGACGGTGCCCAAATCCGCGCCTGGTGCTACATCGACGACATCATCGACGGGGTCATCGCCGTTCTCGAGCGTCCCGAAGCCGTGGGCCAGAGCTTCAACATCGGAAACCCCAGAAGCACGGTCACCATCTATCACCTGGCCAAGCTGATTGTCGACTTAGCCCATTCAAAGAGCCCCCTCGAGTTCCTGAACATCGATCGCACCGACGTCGAACTGAGGATCCCCAACATCGACAAGGCCCGCAGGCTCCTCGGCTATGAACCCCGCATCAACCTCGAAGAGGGCTTAAGCCGCACCATCGAATGGTACCGCCAGAAGGATCGCGAGCTCGCCTGAACGCGCCGATTCCCCATCCTTTCCGCCATAACCGATCACCTCAACGCCATTCACCCGCAGAGCCTTTAAATTGAGCGTCAACGTCAATAAACCGATCCCCCACCCCCAAAAAATTGGGGGTACAGGGTCAAAACGCTGCGATCGCTGGTCAATTTTTAATGAAGGCGATCGCGATTTTTTGAGGATACAGGTTCAATGCGTTGCGATCCATATGGCGGCGCGGTGACAGAGCTTGCGATGCGCGTTGATGGCAGAAATCACCGGGGCAGCAACCCCTGCCTCTCTATTGACCCCCACCCTGCGGCGCAATGAGGCTGCAGGCCCAGCTGATTGAAAAGGAAACACCCGATGGCGCCCTTACAAATCTCGGTCATCGTCTCGCTCTTAAACGAAGAGGGCTCCCTTAGGGAACTCATGGCCTGGATCGCGCGCGTGATGCAGGCCCATGACTTCACCTACGAGGTGATCTTCATCGACGACGGCAGCACCGGTCGCTCATGGGAAATCCTCCGTGAATTAACCACCGAGTATGAGCAGGCCAAAGCGGTGAAGTTCCGCCGCAACTACGGTAAATCCGCCGCCTTATATACGGGATTTGCCAAGGCAGAAGGCGCGGTGGTCATCACCATGGACGCTGACCTTCAGGACTCCCCCGATGAGATCCCCGAGTTATATAAGATGATCACCGAAGACGGTTACGATTTGGTCTCGGGCTGGAAGAAGAAGCGCTATGACCCGGTACTGACGAAGAACCTCCCCAGCAAGCTTTACAATGCGACCGTCCGCATGGCCACCGGGATCCAGCTGCACGATATGAACTGCGGGTTGAAGGCGTATCGCAATGCCG
>JAEEGL013172000.1_pt1 | contig 12836 bp, 11 predicted proteins | sample 9134231 | NCBI WGS metagenome assembly JAEEGL01 (sample SAMN16246548, study PRJNA631951) | gut metagenome | biome: gut microbiome; feature: rumen; material: fiber-attached | host: Bos | place: Iran: Karaj | collected 2018-10
ATGAATAATGAAAAATGAATAATACAAAGCGAAAATCCCGCCGCTTCCGTGACAGGATTTTCGCTTTGGTACGAATATCGATAACGGACTTGATTTTCAGCCAAGTAATCAAACATCACCACAGCTTTGCGGTGAGTCAGTGCGCAATCATGATAAATCTCTCGTTCTATACTTTGTTTCATTCAATAAGGATATGAATTTGAGGAACCGGGCATTTCTTGTTCCGGATAATCCGAGAAAGCGTGTTGGGCGAAAAACAAAAAACTTGCCGAAAACAATTTTGGTTAATAGCCCGGATGTATATAGCAGTATATAATACTCATCGATTTTTCTCCCGCCAACACAATTACTCTTATGCCCTGCTAATTCAGAATAATTCTTCGCGCACATATCTAATTCAATTTTGTGCAAATCACCTTTATTGTCTTTGTAAATAATCGAATCAGATTCGTTCTCTTTTTTTGATCTGTTAATTGCAACAACATCGGTATCATAAACGATGATACAATCATTTTGAACCATAAATTATCCCTCCAAAGAAAATCGAGTATCCATAACTCAAGTCCGTTATGAATACTCGATATGGTCGAGGTGACAGGACTTGAACCTGCGGCCTCTGCGTCCCGAACGCAGCGCTCTACCAAACTGAGCCACACCTCGATATATTAAATTTTCTTATATCTGATTTATTGTTTGCTTTTTTCTTTTCGCGCTGCGGCGCGGATAACACTCCGGTAATTTTTTATAATGTCTAAAGTCTAATATCTAATGTCTAACGTCTAATACGCCATATCATTATATATAAGCAAAATCGGTTTGTCAATAAGTTTTTTGAGCAGATTCGGTAAATTTCCGGAAAGGAGGCGGTTTTATTAACTTTTTTATTGAAATATTGTTAATTATATGATATACTTTATAGGTATAATAATTTTTTAAGTTTATATATAATAATATTAAATATGGGACGGAGAAAAAAATGAGAATAAATTCCATAAACGATGTATGGAACGCGGTTTGCGAGGAGTGCAAAAAAACAGTATCCGAAGTTGCGTTTGATACCTTTTTCAAATTCTTAAAGCCGGAAAGCTTTGACAGTAACGAGTTTATCCTTTCAACCGAAACGGAATATCTTAAAACCACGGTTGAGAATCTTTATAAAGACATTATAGCGGACGCTATCCGCACGGTCATGGGTATTCCTATAAGACCAGTATTCGTTGTCGGCGATAATGAGGAATCGATAATAAAAGCCGAGCAGGAAAGCGAGGGTCTTACATTTGAATCCTTCTTTACGTTCGATAATTTTATAGTCGGCGCTTCAAACGAGTTTGCTCACGCCGCGAGTCTTGCCGTTGCGGATACGCCGAACATAGTATATAATCCGCTCGTTATATACGGTCCCTCGGGCGTAGGAAAAACACATCTTCTTTTAGCTATTAAAAATCATATAAAGCGCAAATTTCCTTATAAAAAGGTTGAGTACACACGTTGTGAGGATTTTACAAACCAGCTTATAAAATCGCTCAACGAGGGTAAACTCGGCATGGGTACGATAGACGATTTCCGTAACAAGTACAGAAACGTCGACGTTCTTCTTATAGACGATATTCATTTTATCGCCGGCAAAGAGCGCACACAGGAAGAGTTTTTCAACACCTTTAATACTCTTTATCAGAGCAATAAACAGATAGTAGTTACGATAGACCGTCCTCTAAAGGAAATAAAAACTCTTGATGAGCGTATTCGCTCCCGTCTTTCCGCCGGTCTTTCCGCCGATATACAGCTTCCCGATTTTGAAACGAGAGTCGGTATAATAAAGAAAAAAGCCGACCAGTGCAATATATCGCTTGATGAAAATATCGTTTATTATATAGCGGAAAACATAAAGAGCAATACCCGCCAGATAGAAGGGCTTATTATAAAGCTTCAGGCATACATAGCAATTCAAAAGAAAATGCCTAATATATCAATAGCACAGAATTTTATAAAGGACGTTATCGCCGATACGAGACCCGAACCTGTAACGGTTGAAAAAATCATAGAAGAGGTCGCGCGCTCATATAACGTTTCGGAAAGCGATATAATTTCAAACAGAAAGACCGCAAAATTAGCCCTTGCCCGTCAGGTTGCCATGTACATCGCGAGACAGACTACCGAGCTTTCATATAAAGCCATAGGGGAAAAATTCGGCAGAGACCATACCACGGTTCTTTATAACTGCAACCGTGTTGAAAGCTTTTTAGCGGACAAGCCTAATGAAAAAGAACTTGTAGACGATATAATCAAAAACTTACAGCGCGACAGATAAAAATTATCAACATAATTAACAGCTTTTAATTAACACTTTTCCACATTATTAACTTTTTCATTTTCAAGGCGTTTTTTATAAACTTTTTCATCACATTTTAATTAACACAAAAAATTCAGTAATTAAGGCTTTTTTTTAGGTTACTGAACGTTTTAACACAACTTATTATTACTGTTAAAAAATACTTATCTTTTTTTATAAAAAGATGAACGGAGGACAAAAAAATGAAATTTACAGTCAGCAGAGATTCTTTTCTTGAAGCAGTAATTAAGCTTTCAAGGGTGGTAGGAAGCAAAAGCACCATGCCGGTACTTGAAGGAATACTCATTTCGGCGGAACAGGGTAGAATAACCCTTGTCGCGTATAATCTTGAAATGGGTATGAAAAAAGAAATTTACTGCGACTGTGAAAAAGAGGGAGATATTGTTATAAAAGCGCGTCTTTTATCCGATATTTTAAGAAAACTCGGCGGCGCGCAGGTTGAAATAGAAGTTGACGAAAAGCTTATGTGTCATATAAAGAGCGATGAGACCTCATATGACATTATGGGTATGGCGGCGGGAGATTTTCCTGAAATGCCGGGAGTTGCCGACGGGGAAAGAATAGAAATAGACGGAAAAGTTCTCTGCGACATGGTAAAAGGAACAATATTTGCCGTTTCCCAGATAGAGGGAAGCAGACCTATTTATACCGGAATAAACATATCTACCGACGGCGGAGTTATTCAGTTTGTGGCTATTGACGGTTACCGGCTCGCGATAAGAAAAGAAAAAACAGAAATAAAAAAGAATGTTAATTTTGTCGTTCCCGGGAAAGCGATAAGCGAAATAGTAAAGATAGCCGAGGAAGAGGGAGAAAACGCGGAAATAGTAATAGGCGCGCGCCTTATATCCTTCCTTATAGGCGGATATTCTTTTATAGCCCGTCTTTTTGAAGGAGAATACGTTGATTTCAAAAAGGTACTTCCTGAGGATTTCAAACAGTCCGTAACGGTAAATAAAAATGACCTTATAAACACGGTGGAGAGAGTATCGCTTCTTATAAACGACGCGTTTTCAACCCCGGTAAGACTGCTTCTTGACGAAAACGAGGCGACGCTCAGCTGCGCTACATCAATAGGAAAATCAAAAGAGACTTTTCCGATAAATCTTTCGGGATCGCCTTTTGAAATAGGACTTAACAGCCGCTATCTGCTTGACGCGCTGAAAGCGTGCGACGACGGGAGTATAAATATAAAATTCAACGGACCCAACGCGGCGGTAACAATAGAACCGGCGGATGAAAGCGACGATTCGTTCCTTTATCTTATAATGCCGTTGAGGTTAAAATAATGGATAAGGAAATAAACGTAAAAGAGGAATATATAAGGCTTGACAGCGCGCTTAAGCTCGCCGGCTTCGTAAGCACCGGCGGACACGCGAAAATGGCGGTGCAGTACGGCGAGGTGAAGGTAAACGGCAGCGTATGCACAATGCGCGGAAAAAAGCTTTATAAAGGCGATGTCGCCGAATACGGCGGCAACAGGCTCGTTATAAAAAATGCAGGTCGATAAATTAAGATTAAAGGATTTCAGAAACATAAAGACCGCCGATTTTGAATTTGACGGCAAAATGAATGTCATTTGCGGCGAAAACGCGCAGGGGAAAACAAATGTTATTGAAAGCATATGGCTTTTCTGCGGCGCAAAAAGCTTTCGCGGCTCGAAAGATTCCTCTTTTGTACGTTTCGGCGCCGAAAAAGGAGAATCTCATCTTGATTTTATTTCGGGCGGAACGCTTCATAACGCCAAAATGATTTTCGATGACCGGCGGACGGCGGTTTTAGACGAAAAAAATCTTAAAAACCCCGGAGAACTCGCGGGGATATTCAACGCGGTGGTATTTTCACCCGCCGACCTGTCGCTCGTAACCGGCGGACCGGAAAAAAGAAGGCGTTTTTTAGACCTCTTTATAGGTCAGATATATCCTAATTATATTGACGTGCTTCGCGGTTACGCGCGCGCGGTAATGCAGAGAAATAAAATAATAAAAGATTATAAATACGACCCGTCGGTTTCTATTATGCTGGACGTTTTTGAAAACGAAATCAGCGAAAAAGGAAAAAAGATAATAGAATACCGTAAAAAGTTTCTCGGTATGCTCAACGGCTATATTCCAGGCATTTTTTCGGGGCTTTCGGGAGGAAAAGAAGAAATAAAGGCGGTGTATGTCGCAAATTGTGACGCTATACTGCTAGGCGACGAGCTTAAAAAAGCGAGAAAGGAAGATTCCTTTTCGGGCGTTACCTCAAAAGGTCCGCACCGCGACGATATAGATCTTCTCATAAACGGCATATCGGCGAGACAGTACGCCTCACAGGGGCAGAAGAGAAGTATCGCGATTACCCTTAAACTTGCCTGCCTGAACGTGATTTTCGAGGTGTCGGGCGAATATCCGGTGTGTCTGCTTGACGACGTAATGAGCGAGCTTGACGAGCACAGGCAGAATTATATTCTTAACCATGTGAGCGGCTGGCAGACCTTTATTACCTGCTGCGACCCTTCAAGTGTTACGCGGCTGCTTTCCGGCGGCGTTTTCAGAATAAAAGACGGCGGTGTTTTCTGATGTATATACATTTAGGTAATAACGCGATAGTAAAAACAGAAGAAATAATAGGTATTTTTGACCTTGACAATACCACCGTGTCGGCAAGAACGCGCGATTTTCTTAAAAAAGCGCAAAATTCGGGCAACGTGATACTTACCGGCACCGATTTGCCGAAATCCTTTATAGTCGCGGCGACAAAAAAGGGCGAAAACAAAGTTTTCATATCCCAGCTTTCGCCGGCAACGCTGAACCGGCGCAAAGGATATTAAGAGAGGAGAAGAGGGTTTGCAGGCGCAAAAGGCAGGAATTATTAACCCTTTGCAAACTTAAAACGGATATTAAGAATATAAAGAAAGATAAAATGTTAAGGAGACATAAAATGAGCGATCAGAAATCTTTGCCTGTAATGGAAACTTATGACGAAACCTCCATACAGGTCCTCGAGGGACTTGAAGCGGTACGGAAAAGGCCGGGTATGTACATCGGCTCTACCGGCGAGCGCGGACTCCACCATCTTGTTTACGAGATAGTGGACAACTCGATAGACGAGGCGCTTGCGGGCTACTGCGACAAGATACTTGTGGAGCTGCTTGACGACGGAGTGGTCCGAGTGACCGATAACGGCCGCGGAATACCGGTCGGTATCCATCCGCAGAAGAATATGCCGACGGTAAGCGTGGTATTCACCATTCTTCACGCCGGCGGCAAGTTCGGAGGCAGCGGATACAAGGTCGCGGGCGGTCTTCACGGCGTGGGCGCCTCGGTAGTGAACGCGCTCTCGGTCTGGCTTGAAGTGGAGGTGCGCGACGGTAAGCACGTTTATCATCAGCGCTATGAGAAGGGTAACATCGTAGACGACCTTAAGGTTATCGGCGATACTGACGAGACCGGAACGGTAGTCTCCTTTAAGCCCGACCCGTCCATTTTCACCGATACCACGCATTACGATTATGAAACGCTGCTTACCCGTCTTCGCGAGCAGGCGTTCCTTAACGCGGGTATCAGAATAGTGCTCAAAGACGAGAGAAAGGATACCGAAACGCCCGACAGGGAGGACGACCTGTGCTTCGAGGGCGGTATCCGTTCATACGTTGAATACATACTCGCAGGCAGTAAAAAGGAGCGGCTCAATAACGAGGTTATTTACCTTTCGGGGCAGGATAAGGATTCCACCGCCGAAATGGCGCTTCTCTGGAGTACGGGGTACGACGCGAAAATACTCTCCTTTGCAAATACGATACACACCGCGGACGGCGGCACGCACGAGTCTTCGTTTAAGACAAGTCTTGCGCGAGTGGTAAACAAATACGGAAGAGCGTTCAAATTCTTAAAAGAAGCCGACAGCAACCTTAAAGGCGACGATATTTTCGAGGGCCTCGTGGCGGTGGTAAGCGTCAAACTTACCGACGCGCAGTTCGAGTCGCAGACCAAAGCGAAGCTCGGCAACACCTCGATAGGCACGCTCGTCAATAATATCGTGGCGGACAAGATGTATCACTATCTTGAAGACCACCCGGCTGAAGCCAAGATAATACTTGATAAGTCGATAGCGTCGTCCAACGCGCGCGAAGCGGCGCAGAAGGCGCGCGATTTGCAGAGAAGCAAATCGGGCATCGGCTCTAAATCGAGAATGCCCGAAAAACTGACCGACTGTATCTCGAACGACCCGACCAAGACCGAAATATTCATCGTGGAGGGAGATTCCGCGGGCGGCAGCGCGGTAGAGGGCAGAAACTCGACCTATCAGGCGATACTTCCCCTCTGGGGTAAAATGCTCAACGTCGAAAAGGCGAGGGTGGACAAGGTCTACGGCAACGATAAGCTGACCCCCGTCATAGTGGCGCTCGGCACCGGTATTGCGGAAAACTTCGATATAACCAAGCTCCGTTACGACAAGGTTGTTATTATGGCGGATGCCGATGTAGACGGCTCGCACATCAGGACGCTGCTTCTCACCTTCTTTTTCAGGTATATGCCGGAGCTTATAGAAACGGGGCATATATATCTCGCACAGCCTCCGCTTTACAGAATATCCAAGGGCAAACAGCATTTCGACGCGTTCACCGATGAGGAAAAAGCGGAGTATATCGAGCGTCTCGGCGGCGGAGCCGACGTTCAGCGGTATAAGGGTCTCGGCGAAATGAACCCCGAGCAGCTCTGGGAAACGACGCTCGACCCCGAAACGCGCACAATGCTTCGCGTCACGATGTCAGACGCGGCGCTTGCCGACGAGACATTTACCGTGCTTATGGGCGAGGAAGTAGAGCCGAGGCGTAAGTTCATTGAAGAGAACGCCATCTACGCCACCGATTTGGATATATAACGGCGCAAGCGGTCTTACGGATTTGTTCCGCGGCACAGTACAGACTGTACCGGAAACTTTATTAGAAGCACAAAGAAATACAAATAACTATCAAGGCATAATTAGTTTATAAGGAGAAGAAACATAAATATGGCTAAGCAGGAAAACGTATACTGGCCCGAAAGCGAACAGACGAATATAGTCCCCGTTGAAATTACTGACGAGGTAAGGCAGAGTATGCTTCAGTATTCGATGTCGGTACTGGTGGGACGCGCCATACCCGACGTGCGTGACGGACTTAAACCCGTTCACCGCAGAATACTTTATACGATGTACGATAACGGTTATACGCCGGACAAGGCGTACGTAAAATGCGCCAAGACCGTAGGCGCCGTGCTCGGTAACTTTCACCCCCACGGCGACGCCAGCGTTTACGACGCTATGGTGCGTATGGCGCAGGATTTTTCGCTTCGTTATCCGCTTATCGACGGTCACGGAAACTTCGGTAATATAGACGGTTATCCCCCCGCGGCATACAGGTATACCGAGTCGCGTATGAACCGTCTTTCGCTTCATATGCTTGACGATATCGAAAAAGATACCGTAAATATGCTGCCGAATTTTGACGACAGTATGAAGGAGCCGGAGGTTCTTCCGGTAAGATTTCCGCAGCTTCTCGTAAACGGCTCGTCGGGTATCGCCGTAGGTATGGCGACCGAGATACCGCCGCATAATTTAGGCGAGGTTATAGACGCGATGTGCTGTCTTATAGATAACCCGGAGGCGGATATGAGCGAGCTTTGCGCGCATATAAAGGGTCCGGATTTCCCGACCGGCGGCATTATAATGGGCAGAAGCGGCATTCGCGCCGCCTACGCCACCGGCAGAGGCAGAATAGTGGTGCGCGGCAAGGCGGAGATAGAGGAGACTTCAAACGGCAAATTCCGCATAATTATTTCCGAGCTTCCATATAAGGTGCGCAAAAAAGACCTCGTAAAGCATATTTACGATTTGGCGAGCGATAAAAAAATAGAGGGAATAGACGACGTTGTGGACTATTCCTCAAAGCGCGACGGCGGCATACGCATAGTAGTTGACATAAAACGCGACGCAAACGCGCAGGTGGTGCTCAACAAGCTTTACTCCTACACCTCGCTTCAAACTACCTTCGGCGCGATACTGCTCGCTATTGTGGACGGTAAGCCGCAGGTGCTCACCCTTAAAGATATGCTTCAAAGCAGTATTGATTTCCAGTGCGATATCATACGCCGCAGAACGATTTTCGACCGCAACAAGGCGGCGGAGCGCGCGCATATACTCGAGGGTCTTAAAGTTGCGCTTGATTATATCGACGAGGTAATAAAGATAATCAGAAACTCAAAGACCATACCCGAAAGCAAGCAGGCGCTGTCCGACAGATTCGGGCTTGACGACATTCAGACCACCGCGATAGTGCAGATGCCGCTCGGCAGACTCGCCGGTATGGAAAAGCAGAAAATACTCGACGAGCTTGACGAAAAGCACGCCTTTATCAAGGAGTGTGACGAGATACTCGCCGACCACTCGAAGATACTTGATATCGTAAAGACCGACGCGTTAAACCTCCGCGATAAATACGCCGATGCGAGAAGAACCGAGATAAGCGACGTCGCGGGCGAGGTGGATATAGAAGACCTTATACCGCAGGAGGAGTGCGTTATCACAAAATCCACCGCGGGTTACATAAAACGGCTGCCTGCCGATACGTATAACGTACAGCACAGAGGCGGCAGAGGCATTACCGGCATGACGACGAGGGAGGAAGACAGCGTAGAGAATATGTTTGTCTGCTCCTCGCACGACAGGATAATGCTTTTCAGCAACTTCGGCAGAGTTTACCGTATAAAGGCGTACGAGATACCCGAAAGCTCGCGCACCGCGAAGGGTATGAACCTTGTAAACGTCATACCGCTAATGCCGGAGGAGAAAATCAGGATAATCATCCCGGTGACCGCCGAGGATGAGGACGAGCGCTACATCTGCATGATAACCCGCAAGGGCGTGGTGAAGCGCACACGGCTTTCGGATTTCAAGAACACGAGAAAGAGCGGCATTATCGCCATCTCGATAGACGAGGGCGACGAGCTCGCGCACGTCCGCATGACCGACGGCAGCGATAACCTGCTTGTCGCGACGCGAAACGGCAAGGCGATAAAATTCAACGAGAGCCAGGTACGCTCGATGGGCAGAACCGCCCGCGGCGTTAGGGCGCTTAATATGAGCGAGGGCGATATAGTCGTTGATATGGCGCTTTGTAAGGATGACACCCGCATACTCACCGTGACCGAGACCGGCTACGGCAGAATAAGCCCGATTTCACACTACCGTTTGCAGTCGCGCGGCGGCAAGGGTCTTACCAACTACCGCACCGAGAAATACGGCAAGGTGGCGGCGGTGCTCCCCGTTGAAGATAACGAGGATATCATAATGATAGCGTCAAACGGTATAATAATAAGGATATACGCGGGCGATATTTCCGAATTCGCGCGTCCGGCAAAGGGCGTTCGCGTAATGCGCGTAGCCGAGGGTGAACGCATACTCTCGGTTGCCAAGGCGGAGCACGACGAGCAGGAAGTAAACGACGTGCCCGAGGCGGCGGACGCCGACGCCGGCGATGTCGGAAACGAACCGGCGGAAGAAACCGAAAATAAAGAAGTGGAGTAAAAAAGTGCAAAACTTCAATTACTACCCGACCCCGGAAGAGGCCCAGGCGAACCTTGCCGAAACGGCGGAAAAAAAGAAACTGCTCCGCGCGGCGATTGCCGTGACGGTACCGTGTTTCGTGTTTTTCCTGGTTACCGAGTTTTACAGGCAGATAGTTTTGTTTATCGGGTCAAGTCTCGGCTTTTCGCAGGAGCAGACGCTTACCTTTTTAAGGGATCCGTACGTTTTACAGACGGTTCAGATAGCGATGTCGCTGACCGTTATCGCCTTGCCGTTTGCGGTTTGCGCAAAGATTTACGGCTTTAACATTTCGCGCTTTGCGGCGCTGAACAGGCCGAAGAACGGCACCCGACTGCCGTATTTTCTCTTCGGCGTGGGCTTTTGCGCCTTTGCGAACATCGCCGTGACGGCGGCGGGCAGGGTTTTCGAGAGATTCGGCTTTAAGGATACGGGCGTCAAAGACGTAAATCCCGACGGAGTATGGGGGCTTCTGCTTTCGATAACGGCTACGGCGATAGTGCCCGCGCTCGTGGAGGAGTTCGCCTTCCGCGGAATAGTGCAGGGCATACTTCTGCCGTTCGGCGAGGCGTTTTCGGTATTCGCCTCCGCGGCGGTTTTCGGTATGGTCCACGGCAATTTCGAGCAGATACCCTTTGCCTTCCTCGTGGGTCTTGTGGTCGGCTTTATAAGGGTTAAGACAGGCTCGATCGCGGTCTGCATGGCGGTTCACGCGGCAAACAACCTTATCGCCGTACTTGCCTCCTACCCGGGAGTTTTGCCGGTTGCGATATCGAATATAATCTACACGGTTTATGTTCTTTTGGCGCTTACGCTTTCGATTCTCGGCGTGGCGCTCATTAAGGGCGAGGGCAAATTCAGTTTCAGCGAGCATACAGGCGCGCTGAGCGCGAAAAAAAGATACGTCGGCTTTTTCTTCTCGTTTCCGTTTCTCGCCGTTTTCATGGTTTATCTGTTTCGCGCCGTAAGCAGGCTTCTGTAAAAAAGCGCGGTTTTACCCACGGCGTCTTTTCTTAAAATTATTGCTTTTCGGCGTAGTATATGCTATTCTTTAAGCACAAAGGAGAATTCGTATGTTAAAACTGGAAGATTTCGGTATAACCCTGCGGCGGGTGACCGCGCTCGTCTGGGCGGGCGCCGCCTGCGCAATCATTACGGCGGCGGTCGCTATTCTTATCTACTGCCTTTTCGGAATAGGACTTGCCCGAATCGCCAAAAAGTGCGGCGATAAAAAAAGCTTTTACGCTTATCTGCCGTTTTTGCGTTATATCGCGCTCGGTAAGCTCGCTCCGGGAAGCGAAAAGAACAAAAAAACATTTTCTCTGCTGTTGCCCGTTTTGTGCGCGGCTCAATTCGTGATACTTACCGTGACCTACGCAATGCTCACCGTGGCGGCGGCGGGACTCGTCTTTGCGGCGGAGAACAAGCCGGGCAGCGCGATAGCGCTCTCCGCGCTTTATAAGTTCCCGGTGGCATACTGTATCGCGGCGGTGATAATCACCGCGGTCATTATGCTGGCGACAAAGGCGGCTTTTGTGATATGCTATTACGGCGCGTTTACCGCGGCAATGGGGAAAACGGCGAAAGCCACCCTGTTTACGGTGCTCGCGGCGCTTTGCTGTCCGCTCGGCGAGGTGCTTTTGTTTATCGCTTCACGCGAAAAGGAAGAGAACGCGGCTCTCGCTGAGGATACCGCGGCGGATGCGGAAACGCAAGCGGATAAGGAGTAATGGACAGCCGCTTTATGTCCCGCGCGATAGAGCTCGCCCGTGTCGGCGGCGGGCAGGGAGAAATACCCGTGGGCGCGGTGATAGTTAAAAACGGAGTGATAATAGGCGAGGGCAGAAACCTTCGCGAGGCGCAAAATCGCGCGCTTTCCCACGCCGAAACCGAGGCGATAGAGGCGGCGAACAGAACGCTCGGCGACTGGCGGCTTGACGGGTGCAGCTTGTATGTGACGCTTGAGCCGTGCCTGATGTGCGCCGGTGCGATAGCGGCGGCAAGGATAAGCGAGGTAGTGTTCGGCGCTTATGATAACGAGCGCGGATATATTGTAAGCCGCGCGGATATAAACCGGCTTGCCGGAAGCAAAATAACCGTCTTCGGCGGTATAAAAGAGGACGAATGCAAACAGCTCCTCGACGAATTCTTTAAGAATATAAGACAAGAATAAATATGAGCATAAAATTAAAAGCGCGAAGATAATGCCACGGGTGGAAAGGGAAGTAATTTCAAAACAATACCGTAGCATCGTAAAGGCAAAGAATAACGCTCAGAAAGGCGAAATGCTTTTCCGGGCGTTTTTTCTGTTGTTATAAATCCACACATTCGATTTATTTCTTGTTATCGCCTGCAATATAGGAAAAGGAGGCGAGAACTATGAAAAAAATACTATTACCTGGACGATTTTGAGCACAGATTACCGGTCGGGTGCCTTATGACGGCACGGAAACGCTCGAAGCGAAAAATCAGCTGCTTTGGGTGCAACGGATGAACGAAGTGCGGGAAACGGCAACGAAAACAGTCAATAATGATTTGATATACACATAATAAATGGACGGCGGCGGGGATTTCCCGCCGCCGTATTGCTTACTTGGATTTTATTTCTTCTGTACGATAGATGAATTTGACTTGACCTCTCATATCATCGCTGATGCCGGAGAAATTTCGGTAATTCTTTGATACGTCTATCGTTGCCTTCAAGCGAGTAACAATACCTTTCATATCGGTATCCACAAGCTCAATAATCTTTTGAACGCCTTCCTCGTTGAACTTCTTCAGACCGTCACTTAACCGCATTGCTCCGTTTTTCAGCTGAGATACGCCGTCAACTAAAGCAGGGGCTCCGTTTTTTAACTGCAGGATACCATCGAAAAGTGTAGCGGCTCCGGCTTTGAGCTGAGCCGTGCCATCCTTAAGA
>JAEEGL013700313.1_pt1 | contig 12836 bp, 7 predicted proteins | sample 9134231 | NCBI WGS metagenome assembly JAEEGL01 (sample SAMN16246548, study PRJNA631951) | gut metagenome | biome: gut microbiome; feature: rumen; material: fiber-attached | host: Bos | place: Iran: Karaj | collected 2018-10
GGCAAAGAAGAAATACATGGTTGCAGAAAGATAACAGAGTCTCTGCGCAAAAGTCAGACCTTTTCCCAAAAGAGGATTGTCCAGTCTGAAAATCTGAACCATTCCACGTGCCCAGCGGTTACGCTGCTGCAGATGCAGAACAAGTCGCTCGGTTGCAAGACCGCCTGCAAGAATATGGTCAAGATAGGCAGTTTTCCAGCCTTTACGCTGCAGTCTTAATGCGGTGTGAGCATCCTCGGTAACCGTTTCAACAGCAAAACCATTGATTTCATCCAGAGCTTTACGTCTGATTACAGCACAGGAGCCACAGAAAAAGGTTGCGTTCCAGTTATCATTACCTCTCTGAATTGGGCCATAGAACAGGTCGTTTTCAGCTGGAATGTCTCTGCCTAAATACAGATTTCTCTGAATAGGATCTGGAGAGTAGAAATGGTGAGGTGTCTGCACCAGTGACAGCTTAGGATCTTTTAAAAAGGCGCCTACAGTTGACTGCAGGAAGATTTTTGTTGCGATATGATCGCAGTCAAAAATAGCAATCAGTTCACCGTCGGTCAGCTTCATGGCATGGTTTAGATTACCGGCCTTAGCATGATCGTTTTTAGTTCTGGTGATGTATCCAACATTGGCCTCGGTGGCAAAGGATGCAAATTCTTTTCGTTTACCGTCATCGAGGATGTAGATCTTCATCTTGTCTCTTGGATACTCCATACACTGAGCAGCAAGCACGGTGTCCTTAACCACATCTAAAGACTCGTTGTAGGTAGGGATATAAACATCTACGGTAGGCCAGAGGGAGGTATCCTTAGGCAGAGGAACAATCTTTCTTTTAAGAGCCCAGGACAGCTGGAAGAAGCTTAAAAGCAGAACTATATAGATGTAGATTTCTGCAAAGAGCAGCAGATATCCGAAGATCATGTCAATCCAGGATGGAAAATCCAGAGTCTGAGTGATTCTAAAGAACATGTATCTGGTGGAGGAGATAACTGCTACGAGCAGAATACCCAAAGATACGAAATGCTTTTTAGACATGAAATGAGCCACAAAACAGGCGGTAACCATGGTTATGCCGTAGATAAACTGATTGTGGGTACTCATTGGGGCAACTACCATCAGGATCAGAATTGGCAGTGCGACAAAAATTAAAAACAGAGATACTAATAAATGGTTTTTCATGGGAGTCTCTATCGAACTTTAATTCTTATCCTTTCTCAAAGGATTGATAATCATGGTTCCCTTGTTTACAACGAAGCCAAGTCTCTGTGCTACCTTTTTGGCGATAATTTCAATATCAAAAGCGGCAGCTGAGTTCTTGTTATAGTCAAACACGGCCATCTGCTGACCTGCAGCTTCAATTACAGAGGTGTCTCTGTGAATCATTCCCAAAAGCTGATCCTTAAAGTTCTGCTCACAGAAATTCTGAACCTCTCGGTTTAATTTGATACGGTTGTCAATCTGGTTGAGGATGATGTAAAAACCAAGTCCTCCTCCCACAAGTCCGTCCATAAGTCCACCGGACATCAGCTGTGAGAACAGGGAAATGGAAGCTGCATCTGCAAGCAGCGGTACAATCTGCATATCTGATACTGAGGCGATAGACTCTAGTGCCTGAGTATAGCCTGGGGCAAAATCGGCAATTACCAGAATATCGGGATTATTGAATAAACCGCCCTGGACTGTCTTGAAAAAGTCTGGTGCTGACATGGCCTCATCTAAAAGAGCACGCTGTTCTTTATTGGATTTTCCAAAAGGCAGCATATATAGATTCTTGTCGATGTTGATGCAGGCGTTGGTCCAGTCTGTATTAGGAGTTGAGACATAGCCTCTTTCATCGTTTAAAGGCAGACCGAAATACAGTCTTAGAGCATTCTGCGGATCAAAATCTACCACAATCACCTTGGTACCCGCTCTTGAGAATGCATATGCTAGATTTGCAACAACGGTGGTTTTGCCTACACCACCTTTAGGAGAACAAACACTGATAACAGGCATAATAAATATTTCTCGTTAATTCTAATAAGTTTTATTTCTTACTCTTTCATTAGTCTTTTGTATAAATCCTGCAGAGATTCTGTTTTTCTGCCTCTAAACTCAGATGCAACTGATGATCTGAAGAGAGAAGAAAAATGCTTGGTGTTCTTTTTAGCAACATAGCTTTCATCTATAACAGATGTCTCTGTCTTGGATTTTGTCTTTGTTTCCTGGTCTGCAGGAGCTGAAGAATTCGCTGGAGCAGCAGATGAAACAGCTTTTACTTCCTCTTTTGGTTGGGAGGTATTAGCTATAGAAGGAGGAGCATCGGTCAGAGGGGATATTTTTTCATGTTGCATCCCTTCTGTGTTTTTACTTAGAAATGATTTTAAGGAAGAAGCTCTGTTCTTCTGTACAGCTGCAGATGTAGACAACGCTACTCTGGTCTGAACTTCTCGCTCTTCCTTTTCTTTTTTAGGGGTAACAGACAACAACTCCTTGACTGAAGCTGCACTTTTGATATCACTAACCTTAGGGGCTGCTTCAGTTGCCAGTTCTCTTATAAGAGAGAATCTTGAATTGCTGTATATTTCAGGAGCTTTCTCGTTGAAGCTTTTAAACTCAACGCGATCAGAATAAGCTCTCCTGAACTTAAGTTCATCTCCGTTTTGGGACATTATCACTACCAAACCAGTTTAAATTGCAATTGGTAAATGTGATTTTTATATATACAGTCCTTACATACACCTTATATATATTCAGGTTGTTATCTGGTCAGGATCTACAGAACTTCTGTCTTTATTTATCTGTATAGTGCCATCCCTGATAATGACCCAATAAAAAATCACACACTTTTTGGCTCACAATTGATCGTTTTAATTTTTTATATTTTTTTTCTATATTTTTTTTGATGTGTATTATACACACTTTTGGTGAATATATTTTTTTATATTTCTCTCAAATATTTTAATAATTCTTATGAATTTTTATAAATTTATCCAAAATCAAACTTTATATTCTGTTTTTTAGATAAAACTCACTGATTTTACTAAGTATTATCTATGTATATGCTTTGCTAAGATTTTTGAAATTTAGGGGGGAGATTACTACTATTTACTAAAAAAATAACTAATGAATATCCTTATGATTTATTTAAACTTTATTTATAAAAATAACTGATAACAGAATAATAAGAATGGCTTTTAATAAGAAAATAAATGTAGGTGGATAAAAACGCTTTTTACTTGAGATTACTAATCTATTATACATAAAATGGTAGCTAAAGCTGAAAATAATACAAGTATTCTGTGCTTTATTAACCTTTATTTTTTATTTTTCATAATTATAATTGTCTTCAAAATGTTCGACTTAAGTCGGGCGATGTGTGTGTGTGAAAAAAAAATTTGAATATCTTGAAAAAGTTAATTGTACTGGCACTGTTGTATCTTTTTACAGTGCTTAATCCTGTTTTTGCTAAAACAAACAAATCCATATGTTTCTATTACAACGAAGTTGATTCCATTCGTGAGTTACTGAACTTCGATCGTGTTGTATTAGACCCGTCTAATGTTACAGACAAACAGATATCAGAACTGCATAATGCCGGTATCTCTGTTTATTCCTATATCTCTGTTGGGGAATATGATGAGTCCCTTCCTGAATCTCTTAAGGAAGCTAAAATAGCAGACAATGAAGGTTGGAACAGTTCCGTTATGGATGTTTCCTCTCCTTTATGGCGTGAATATATTCTTGCCCGTGCCGGTGAGCTAAAAAAACGTCATTTTGATGGTCTGTTTCTGGATACTCTGGATAGCTTCAATGCTTATACCGATGAGAAAGAGGATAAAGCTCACTATGATAGACAGGTTGAAGGTTTAACTGAACTTGTAAACGATATTCATTCAATTCTTCCTAAGCTTATTTTTAATCGCGGTTTTGAGATTTTTGACAGAATCGGCTTCAAGCCGGAAGCCGTCGCCGGTGAGTCTATATTCAAGTCATACAATGCAAAGGACAATAAATATACTGACGTAAGCGAATCGGACCGAGAGTGGCTTTCATCTAAATTTGATCATGTAAAGTCAGCAGGTGTAGAGGCTATTGCGCTTGATTATCTTCCAGATACAGATCTTGATGCGAGAATTGCTCTTGCAAAGGATATTTCCCAGAAAGGATATACTCCTTATGTCAGTGACGGTATGCTGTATGGCTTTGGTGTAAGTTACACATACAGTGTTCCAAAAAGAATCCTGGGTGTATATGATGGAACTTTAGGTGAACCTAATCTATCATTTATTCATTCCACAGTTACAACCCCTCTTGAGTACAACGGTTATGTTGTTGATCTGGTCGATATCTATAACATAGATGTTAATCAGCTTCATAAATCTAAATATGCTGCATTGGTATTCTATCCTGCCGATAGCGGCGGCTATACCGAAAACACAGAGCTGATGTCATGGCTTAACTCCCATGTAGGCTATATCCCAACTCTGTTCTTAGGCGTGCTGCCTACTAATAGTGAATTTTTAAATGCCTACGGAATAGATTTTCTAGGAGAAATCGATCCTCCATACAGTTTTGACAGAAAGCCTGCAATGTCAAAAGGAATTATCGATCCTCCATTCTCTCCTAACGACAGACTGTTCAGTTTCAGAGTTAATGAGAATAATGGCTTTAAGGTTCTGGCAAGTGTAAAGAATCCTGCCGGTGCAAAATCAGCTCTTATGTTCAAAGCTCCATGGGGTGGCGCTGCCGTATCTCCTTATCCTGTTTTCAGTCTTGATAACAACCAGGATATCTGGCTGATAGATCCATTTAAATTCCTCGATGAGATGCTTGGTCTTCCTAAGATTCCGGCCGCAGATGCAAGTACCGAATCAGGTCTTAGAATTCTGACTTCACACGTGGATGGAGACGGTTTTCCTTCCCGTTCCTGGTTTAAAGGATCACCTCTTGTAAGTGAGGTTCTGTATAACGAGGTTTTCAGTAAAATCGAGATCCCTCATACAGTATCTGTAATTGAAGGTGAAACCAGTCCTGAGGGGTTATATAAGGAGGCTTCTCCTAAATTAGAGGAACTGGCAAGAAAAATTTTTGAACTGCCAAATGTTGAGGTCGCATCTCACACATATTCTCATCCTTTCTCCTGGAATATTAAATCAAACATGAGAAAGCTTGTATACGGCGAGTTCCTTCCAATTCCCGGCTATAAGGAAGTTGATTATGACCGAGAGGTTTCCGGCTCTATAAATTATATCAACTCAAGACTTTGTCCTCCTGATAAGAAAGTTAAGGTCTTTCTCTGGTCAGGAAATGCCTGTCCATCTCCTGAAGCTATAGAAAAGGTGGAAAAACAGGGCATTGTTAATGTAAACGGTGGAAATACCATTGTACTTAAAGGCATGGATTCTTTAACCAACGTTTCACCTGTTGTCTACTGGACTAAAAAGGGCGTTCAGGTATATGCACCTATGCTTAACGAGAATGTGTATACCCATGAATGGACAGAACACTTTGATGGTTTTGGAAGAGCAACTGAATCCTTTGATCTTACCGGACATCCTCGTCGTCTGAAGAGTATTGCTATTTACTATCATATGTATTCGGGTACATATCCATCATCTCTTAAGGCTCTTAAATCACTTTATGATTATGCCTTGTCACAGGATGTTACTCCTATGTATCTTTCTGAATTCGCTCAGAGAGCAAGAACTCTGTATGAGACTGGTTTAGGTAAGAATTTAGACGGAAGCTGGAGAATCACTTCAACAGGTATCAGATCTTTAAGAGTTCCTTCTCAGTTTGGAATTCCTGTTTCTTCTGATATTCCGGGTTATAACAACTGTGAGGATGGAAACTATCTTATTCTGAACAAAAAACACAATACCATTCGTTTTGCAAAGGAGCGCGGAGATAGGGTAATGCTCAAGAGCGCCAACGGTATTGTCAATAAATGGGTTCAGAACGGAAACCGTATTGAATTCAATATTCAGTCCTATATTCCTTTAAAGCTTGAATTGTGGACTAAGAATAAGTGCCAGATGGTTTCCTCAAGTGAATTTGAAGCAAGAGTAGAAAATCAGGTTTCCATATATCAGACAAAAGAAAAAGGTTCTATTTCAGGTGTTCTCATCTGTAACTGATTGCAGGATCTTCTGAAGTTTTAATTCCTTTACTGAAATAAAATGAAGTTTACAAACAAAAAGAGAAAATCTGCACCGCTTCTGAGCAAGACAACAATTGCTCTTTTAACTGCAGGAGCAGTCGGTGCAGTGTATGTGTTATCACCAACCTCAACCACCCTTGAGAAGAAAATCTCAGATACTTCTTCACCAGAGGTTTCATTAAATTATCTTCAGGAACTTGAGAAACTGAATCCTGATGATCCTATGATTCCATATCTGAAAGCCAAGCTGCTCTATGAAAAGGGTAACTACAATGATGTTATTGAGCTATTGGCTCCAGAAATCAAAGAGGATCCTGATCATCGAGCATTAGATACCTTTATTCTATATCTCAAGACTAAGGTTGCATTAGCAGGAACCATTGATAATCAGAGTAAGGATAAGACCTTATCTGAAGTTAATGCTGAGTTGAATGCGCTATTAAATCGTAATTTCACAACTGAACAGCTAAAAGAGATTGTTAAGATCTGTTATCAGATTCCGGATGTAGAAAAAGCCTACATCTATATCTGCAAGATAGAGAATCCTGATTATGAGACTATGAATGAAATCTATTCTCTTGCTCTTCAGACCGGACATTACGACAAGGCAATTGAATTTAAGAAAAATCTGTTCCTAAATGAGGAATCCAAAGAGAATTATGAAACTCTATTCTCTCTATATCTTCAGGCTTTTGACAAGGATATGTTTTCAGCTTTTCTCAAGGAATATGACGGAAAACTGAAAGACGATTCTGATTTTATTAAAGCAGAGATTGATACAGCTACCAAGCTAGGTCTTTATGAGGAAACCTTTGGTCTTATCGAGCATCTATGCGAAAAGGAACCTAGCTTTGAAAACAAGATGGTTCTTGCAGAAAACTGTGTTTCAAGAAAGGATCTGGATAGAGCTGTTTCTATCTTCGAAGAGCTTCATGAGTCAGATATAACTCCTGTAGATAAGAAAAGAGAGATTACTGTAAGACTTCACGATATATACAAATGGAAGGGAGATCTTGAAGGTTCTCAGCGCATGAGCTATGAACTGCTCGAGAGTGCTCCTTCTCAGGCTGAGATTTTAAGCGGTGTTGAGGAGTCCCGTTCCCTTTCAGATCTCGAAGGCATGGATAACTTCTATAAAAAGGCTTTTGAGTCAGGCTATCTTTCTTCAGAACAATATGACGATTTTGTTGATGTTGTGGAAAAGGCTGAAGGTTCAAAAGAAGCTCTTTCCATGGTTAATAAACTGCTAGAGGATAATTCCGGCAATTCAACTCTTATTTCCCATAAAATCAGACTTGAAAGCTATTTCAACGAATATAAGAAAGTTACTTCGGCTTTTGAAAAGCTTATTGAGCACCGCAAGCCTACAGCTAAAGAGGCTATGTATGCAGCTAATGCTTATGTAATGCAGGGCAACGATAAGAAAGCTTTAGAGGCACTTACTGCTGTAGATAAATGGGAAGAGCAGAATGATGAATATATGGTCATGGTCTCATCTCTGTCATGGACCTGTGATGATGATAATCTTGCCTCTCTGTCTCAGAATGTACTTTTAGATAGAAACTCTATGGAGGCTGACTCCTATAAGCTTTTAAACAGTATCGAAATTACTCCTGATAATATCGATAAACTCATAGGTTATTATGAGGCTAAGCGTGATTTCACCATCATGTCTGAACTGCTTTCCCACTCAGCCGTAAAAAACGATTATGCCTTAATGCAGAGACTTCTGGACGTTATTAAAAAGCTGGATGAGTCCTGCTACGCTTCTACAGATGTGCTTTCCTATAGAGCAACTCTTGCTATGCATAATAGAGATTTCAAAGAGGCTAAGCGCATTTACGAGAAGCTGCTTAAGAGCAATCCATCAAGTCTTGAAGCCATTGATGGCCTGTGCAATATCGCTCTTATGAGCGGTGATAAGAAAGAGGCGGATGCTCTTTACCATAAATATAAGAAAATGTTTGCTTCAAATCCTGCAGCCTGGCAGATGGCTGCGTATCTTGCCTCAAGTTTAGGTTATGGAATGGAAGCTAAGGTATGGTATGAACAGTATCTGTCCAACGCAGCCTCTCCTTCAGCTGTTGATCTGCTTTCCTATGCTGAGGTTCTATCGGATTTAGGTTATTCAGATAAGGCATACAGAATTAGAAAATATGTTGTTGACACTAAGACTGAGGAACTGTTGAAACTAAATGACAGCAATGTAACTTTAGCCTCACTGGTTTCCACCTTTATATCAAAGTCAGTAGGTGAAGATATCATTAGAAATGAACTGAAATCATCAGAGTCTCCTGCTCTGGGAATTCAGTTAATGACCTCTCTGCTTGAACGAAATGACATAAAAAGTGCCATTTACTTCAAAAAGAGAAGTTCTCTTGCAAATGTTGTTTTATCTGACAGTCAGGAGCTGATTCTTGCAGTTCGCACCAAGGACAAGGAAAAGATTAAAGATCTTCTTGAGCGTGGTGTGGGTATTCGCGAGAGTGAAAAATATGATGCTCTTGAGAAAATCTCAAAACGTCTTGAGGCTTATCAGCTTGCTAAAAACACAGTGGGTGTGTCCCCTTACAGTGATGTTAATAAAGCTTTAAGAGGTCTGATAGCTGCGAATAATCAGAGCTTATCACGCAGCGTTATGGCAGTTATTCACTCTCAGCCATTGTGGGGACTTCAGTCTTATGCTGCCTACTACCATGCACCATATTCTCTTGGTCAGTTCGGTGTAGCAACGATTTATCAGCATTCTAAGGCTCCTGATGCTATGGCAATCTCCAAGCTTAAGAGTGAAAAGAGAATTATAGGAAAAATCTCCTATGAACAGGAGAAGTATGAAGTTGCAGCATCTGCAGATCTTGCTGACGGTGCCGCAGACGACAGATTAGGTCTGAAGATTGATTATCTGTTCAAACTAGATGAGCGTTATGCCGTATCTTTATCAGGTGCTTTAAATCAGCATTCTAATGTTTCTCACATGATGACAGTGCTGGGAAAGGATAATTATGCAGAATTGCGTTTGAGTGCATCACCTTGGAACAGAGAGTATTTTGCTCTTACCTCTCGCATTCACAACTATAAGACCCGTTACAACGAAAATCTGGGCTCAGGCTATGATCTTGAATTTATGGCAATGACTCCTGTATTTAATTCTGATCCTTCCTTATATGGTTATACCTCTTGGCTCTACCAGAACAATAAGCCTTCAGATAACGCTCTTAGAGATACAAACAGACTGAATGGTTCTTTAAATGATGCTTCTGTTCAGAGTCTAAGTTCAGAATCATTCATTTCAAAACAGTATAAACATCTGGCTTTCGGTATGACTACCAGTCACGGCGATCCTGGAATTCCTGGACCTACAGTTCCATCTCCTCGCTTCCTGTTCGATGTTTTCACCGGATACAACTTTACGGAGAAAAAGATTGATGCAGGTGCCAGTGCAGGTGTCGGAATAAGTCTGTTTAAGGCTCAGGATGAGCTGTTTATAAAGTCATCAGTACAGAGTGCTGATAGACAGGGTAACAAGTCTGTAAGCCTGACTTTCGGTTACAGTATGGTTTTTTAATCTTTGAGGAACAAGAAAAATGAGAAAACTAACTTTTATTATTTTAGCTGCAATAGTCTCTTTAACAGGATGCTCTACCTACAGAGGCTCAAACGGTATAACTGTTTCAAACGGTTCAACCTTTGCTGTAATGCCATTTGTTAATCAGTCCAATACTCCTCTTGCAGCAGAGAATGTAGGAACCATTATCTGTTCAGAGCTAAGTGCTAAGAATATCAGTTATGTAGCCTTTGAATCTGCCGATGAGCCAAAAGATTTAAAGAGCATCCTAGATGACACTTATACCACCCGTAAGGCCAACGAATGGCTTAAGAGTGTAAGTTACAACTATGTGATTTCCGGCTCTGTTGATGAGTGGAACTATAAGGCTGGTCTTGATGGAGAGCCTGTTGTCAGCGTTACCATCAGAGTCAAGGATGTAAACGGTAATGTTGTATACGAGAAGACCGGTAGCAGATCTGGCTTTGGTCGTGAGAGTCTGAACGGTGCAGGTCAGAAGGTTGTAGAGAACATTTTAGGTGATATTAACTACACCAGATAATCGCATAAGGGATTTATAAATGAACAAGAGTCTTAAGAGCCTAAGCCGACTCCTAACCAGAGGCTCAGGTCAGCCTTTAATTGTATGGGTTGAAACAGTCGTACTGGCTGCCATCTCATCAATTATCTGGATGAACTCTATCGAGATTTATTTTGATCAGAGCGGTCCTATACCTGTATTTACCGTAGCAAATACCTCTGAATTCTTCTGGCCGCTTGTCTTTGTAGTTATTGTAGCTTTGCGCTACGGTTTCTCCATGGGCTTTATTTCAGCCATTCTTTCAATTGTGCTGACAATGTCGTTCTTTAAATATCACAATATAACCGATTATTTTTCATATTATCAGGCTGTTGGCATGCTGGTAGTGAATATGATCGCAGGTGAGTTCCGTGATGTCTGGGATGAAAGACTTCATCGAAACGACCTTGATTATGCCTTTATGAAAAAGAAGCTTTCTCTGTTTACTCAAAACTATTTCATGCTTCGTTCCTCACATGATCAGTTAGAGCAGAGAATGGCGGGCCAGGTAGTAAGTCTGCGTTCAAGCATCAGCGAGCTTGAAAAACTCAATGAAAGATACCCTGTTCTAGGTGTTAAACAGTACGACAGAACAACTTCTCTTGCACCTCATGTTCTAAAGCTTCTAGCTTCCATTGTGGTGATGGAAGAGGCTGGAATATACCGAGTAGAGAAGGGCCGAATTGATCCTAAACCTCTCTCTGCAATCGGCAATATGGCAGTTCTTGATCTTAAGGATGAGATGCTCAATGACATGCTCGAGAGCAGAGAACTGTTATCACCTGTAAATCTTTATGAGACTGATTCCACCTTAAAATATCAGCTTTGTATCCCTTTAGTTGATACTTCTGGTGTTATGCATGCCTGTGTTGTAGTTTCTCAGGTTAAGTTCTTTACTCTTACCTCACAGAATATTGCAATCCTGAATTTAGTAAGCGCCTATGCAGCAGACATGTTGTCTACAGGTGTGATTGCTCCTGTAATTCAGTCATCAGAGAAGGATCTGTTCCTAAGCTATCTCAAAAAAGCTCTTGATGAGAGCAAGTATCACGGACAAAACAGCAGTATGGTTTTCTGCAGAGGTTATACCGATGCTGCTTTAGAGCTGTTTGACAAGACGATCTCACTTCGTCGCGGTGCTGATATCTACTGGAAGCACAAGAACAATTCAGGCGAGAGCGTTCTGGTGGTGCTCCTGCCTCTAACCTCAAAACTTCAGGCCCAGCTGTACATTGACCGTGTTGACCGTCTTATGACCAGAGAGTCCGATGGGGCAATCAAACTTGATTTCACCGGTCCTCTGGATGTGTCCGTTGACAATGAGCAGCTGATTTCAGAGCTTAAAAAGCTGGATTTAAAAGATGACGATTTTTCTTATTGTTTTAAGCCTGATTAGTGATATAAGCGCTGCTGTTTACGCTTTCTCCGATGCCGAGCTTTACAGACGTCTGCTGGTATTTGCTATGTTTCATTTTATTGCAAGTATCAGTGCCGCCTACGCCATGTATATGCTGCTCCCTAAGAATATGAGAGAGGAGCAGAGCCCTTATCTTGCAGTTGGCTTCATGTTCCTGATGTGCATGTTCCTGCCTGTGGTCGGCTTTATCGGACTGTTTGTATGTGTGGTCGTGGCCATGAATCTGCCTAGAAAAAAGACAGAGGTTATGTGGGTTCATAATCCAAGGGAAGAGCTGCCATCACATCCTCGAGACATGATGTATACCAAGTTCGGTACAGGTGCGCTTCAGGATATTCTGCTAAATGCTCCTGACACGGAACGACGTGTAGAGGCTATTTCCTCAGTGTCTCATCTGCCACGTGATCAGAGAATATCCTTTTATAAGATTGCGCTTCGTGACCCTGCTGATGATGTTCGTCTTATGGCTTACTCTCAGCTTGATCCTATCGAGCAGGATATTACAGATAACATTAAGAGCCTTGAGGATTCCTTCAAGGAAAACAATTCTGCAGATATAGCCTATGATATAGCTCAGCAGTTCTGGGAAATCTGCTATCTGGGAATTGCTGATACGGTACTGGTTAAGCATTATCTTAACAACGCCAGAAAGTGGTGTCAGACAGCTATTGAATTAGATGATCGCGGTAATTTTGAGCTGCTTTTAGGGCGAATTCTGCTTGAGCTTAATGAGGTTGAGGCTGCCATGGCTGCTCTGCAGAAAGCAAAGAATGCAAAGATGCTGGATTCTCAGGTTAATACCTATCTGGCAGAATGTGCCTTCAGAATGCGTGATTATACTTCTGTAAAATCATATCTGAGTTCTCTTTATTCCACTGAAGGCTCAAAACTTTCTCAGATCAGGGAGTATTGGTTAAATGCCAAATAGTGAAGAAAAAAAGACTGTTGGTGAAGTATACAACGATCTGTTAAAGAAGGATGCCAGCTTTAATGTTGGTGCAGAATCTGATATCTGTATGATGCTTGAGGGCACTTATCCGTTCGTTCGCGGCGGTGTTTCCTCCTGGGTCCATCAGATCATCAGCAATATGCCTCAGTACACCTTCTATCTGGTGTTTATTGGCGGACAGAGAAGCGCCTATAAGAAAATGGCTTATGA
>JAEEGL015988598.1_pt1 | contig 12836 bp, 14 predicted proteins | sample 9134231 | NCBI WGS metagenome assembly JAEEGL01 (sample SAMN16246548, study PRJNA631951) | gut metagenome | biome: gut microbiome; feature: rumen; material: fiber-attached | host: Bos | place: Iran: Karaj | collected 2018-10
GCGCTTCGCTCCGACCATGGCGCACGACGCGTCGTCGGCCCGATCGACTACTGCACGTGGGACGCCTACCGCCTCGCCCTTCCCGAAGCCGGTCCGCGCCGCTTCCTGCCCGATGTCGACACCCCGCCGCACTACCCCGCTCTCTTCAAGTCCGCCGGCTTTGCCAAGCTCGCCGACTACACCTCGACCGTGATCGTCCCCACTCCAGAAACATGGCCCCATCTGGAAAGCGCATCGGCGCGCTTCGCCGCCGGCGGCATTCGCATCGACACCTTCGACCACGCCTTCGCCGAGCGCGACTTGCTCGACATCTTCGCCGTCGCCCGCGTCGCCTTTGCGAAGGCCTTCCTCTACACGCCGATCTCCGAGGACGGGTTCCTTGCACGCTACCGTCCCTACGTTCCCCGCATCGAACCCGGGTTCGTCCTCATCGCCCGCTACGCCTCCGGCGCACCAGCCGGCTTCGTCTTCGCGATTCCAAATCCGCTCTCCACGCCGGATTCTCCCGAAATCGTCGTCAAGACAGCCGCCATTCTTCCAGATTCCGCCCTGCGCGGCCTTGGCACCTGTCTCATCGAACACATCCACAGGCGCGCCGCCGAAAAGGGCTTCCAGGCCTGCTACCACGCGCTCATGCACGAGGCGAACATCTCCGCGAAGATCACCGCAGCCTGCGCCACCATCGTCCGCCGCTACCGACTCTACATCCGCAACACCTAACCGGAACTCCATGAACACTCTGGCCGACCCACTCTTCGAAATCGCCTCACACGCGCCGGAGCGCATCGCCATCATCAACCGCGGGCGCACCGTCACCTACGCGGAACTGTCGCGGCGTGTCCAGGCCCGCGCCGAGGCGCTGCGGCGGCGCGGCATCGGACATGGCGACCGTGTCCTTGTCTTCGTTCCGATGTCGATTCCGCTCTACGAAATCCTGCTTGCGGTCTTTTCCGTAGGCGCCGCGGCGGTTTTCATGGACGCCTGGGTCGGTGCCCGCCGTATCGACCACGCGGCGGCCCTCGCCGAATGCAAGGGCTTCATCGGCATCCCGCGCGCCTTCCTCCTGCTCCTCGGCAGTCGCGCCTTGCGCCGCATACCCGTGAAACTCCCGCCCACCTTCGGCCGCCGCGCCACAAGCAGGACCCTTTCCGACACCCGAATTCCGTCCCGGCCCAATCCACTCGACACCCCCGCCCTGATCACCTTCACCACCGGCAGCACAGGCGAGCCAAAGGCCGCACTGCGCACGGTCGGCTTCCTTCTCGAACAACTCCGCGTCCTGCGTGCCGAACTCCGCATCGGGGAAGGCGACGTCGATCTTGCGACACTTCCCATCTTTGTCCTCGCAGACCTCGCCTGCGGGGCTACCGCGCTCATTCCGGACTTCAACCCAGCACGACCCGCCGACTTTGACGCCGCCCATGTCCGCGCCGAGGCAAACACGCACGGCGTCACGACGACCACCGGCTCCCCCGCCTTCTACGAACGCCTGCTCGAGGGCGCGTCTCAAGGCGAACCCGTCATCCCAACGCTGCGCCGTCTCCATGTCGGCGGCGCGGCGGTATGGCCCGATTTCGCCGCGCGCCTTTGCGCCGCATTTCCCGGTGCCGAGGTCAGGGCGCTCTACGGATCCACCGAGGCCGAGCCGATCGCCAGCCTTGACGCCGGGGAACTCGCTTCCTGCACCGACATATCCGAAGGCGTTCCAGCCGGAGTACCAAGTCCGTTTCTGCGTCTCGCGGTGATTCCTGTCGGCACCCCGTCGCCTGACCGTGAACTCACGGTCGCCGAATGGGAGGCCCTCTCGCTCCCGGAGGACGAACCAGGCGAACTGTGCGTTGCGGGACCGCACGTCCTCAAGACCTACTTCCGCAACGATGCCGCAATGCATGAAAACAAAATCCGCGTGGCGGGAGAAATCTGGCACCGCACGGGAGATGCCGGGCGCCTCGTCGGCGGACGGCTCTTCCTCCTCGGACGCTCCTCGCGCGCCTTCCGCGACGCCAGCGGCGCCTGGCGGTTTCCAATGCTCCTTGAAGCGCGTCTGCGTGCGATTCCCGGCATAGCCGCCGGAACGGTTCTGCGCCTTCCCGACGGCCGCCTCGCCGCCGCTGTCGAGCCGGACGGCTCCGTGCCAGAGGCATCCCTTCCCGCCGCCATCGCCACGGCAGGCGTCCCGCATGACATCGTCCGCGTCCTGCGCGTCCTTCCCCGCGACCCCCGCCATCGCTCCAAGATCGACTACGGTTCGCTCGTGGTCCGGCTTGGCGGGACTTGATGCGCATGGCGCATCCGCGGTTGTTCGTGCAATATGGCAGCCATGGCATTTTTCGAAAATCAACTCCGTCGCGGCGCATGCTGGAAGCCGCCCAGCACCAGGCGGGAGCAGGCGGTGACGCCCGGCAAGGCGAGCCAGGAATCCGGCTGGAACCGGAAGGGCTTCGCCCATTCCTGCGGCTGCGACGACAATGAGACGGGCCAAGCCCTGCAGGAGGCGGACTTCGCCTACGGGGGCACAACCCGGAACATCGGCGACGTCTCGGTCGACCTTCATGCCGGCACTCTCCGCCTGCACCCCTCCTGCCACGCGCATGCATCCGGTGACGATTCCACGCAGGACGTGATCTACGGCCTCCCGTGCGCCGACGACCCGGCCGACGGCGTCCAGAAGCTCGACGGACGGCCTGACGCTTTCGTGTGCGTCGGCGAACGCACCCTCTTCCGCGCCCGCAGCGCGCTTGACGAATCCGCCGCCTGCCCGAACGCCAGCAGCAAGACGCATCAGCCAAAGAAAACCGCCTGGACGCAACCGTACCGAAAGCAAAGCGAAGGAACCTTCCCGTCATGAAAACCGGCATCGCCGTCAATTTCGCCTTTGGGCCTGAAACCGCCCGGGCGACTTTTTCCCGTCTGCGGACGCTGGGCTACGACTGCGCCGACCTGCAGGTATTTGTCAATACGGAAACCGATTGGTTTTCAGCCTTGAATCCCCGCCGCCGCCGCGGATGGGAGGAAACTGGAAGAATCGCGCGGGACTGCGGCGTCTCGCTCTCGCAGACGCACGGACCGTGGCGTTATCCGCCGCGGGATTTCACGGACGGGGACCGGGAAGAGCGGCTTGAAAAGATGTGCATCGCGCTCGAAGGAACGGCGGCGGTCGGCGCACCCTGCATGGCCATCCACTGCATCATGCCGTGGGGCGGGGAGCAACTCCCGGATCCGGAGCGCTTCATGGACATGAACCGGGCGTTCTTCGCGCAACTTCTCGAAAAGGCGAAGGCCTGCGGGGTCGTGATCGCCCTGGAAAACATGCCCTTTCGAAATCTCATCCTCTCAACGCCGGAACAAGTTTTAAACTTCGCGAAGGAGTTCGATTCACCCTGTTTCCGCGTCTGCCTGGACACTGGCCACGCAGCGGTCCTTGGACTGAGCCCCGCCGATTCCGTGCGACTGATCGGACGGGAACACCTGGCCTGCCTGCATGTCCACGACAATGACGGCGCGCACGATCTCCACTGGCTTCCGTATCGCGGCGCAATCGACTGGCCGGATTTCTCCCGCGCGCTGCATGAAATCAAGTATGAAGGGGTGTTGTCACTGGAGACGGACGTCGACAGAAAGCTGCCCCCGTCCGTCAGGCCGGAATGGGAAAGGGCCCTCGCGGCGACAGCGAGGGCTCTCGCCATGGAACCCGATGCAGGATAGCTCTTGTTTTCAGGCTCCGGATCCCGAAGTGGCGGAACGAAGGCACGCCTCCTCCGGCGATTGGCGGCACATGAAGGAGGGGATGTGCGCCCGTCACGGACGCAGGCAGCGGAAATGAACATCCCCGTCCTTCATTCCGTCGGCCCACGAAGCTTCCAGAAGAGCCAGGCGCAGAGAGTCTTCGCATCGGAGATCGTGCCGTCCAGAATGGCCGCCTCGACTGCTTCGCGGCCGAATTCAAGCGTGACAACGTTTTCGTCGGAATCAAAATCGGTCGAGCCGGGAAGCGCCTCGACATCGGCGTAGAAAAGGTGGAGTTCCTCCTCCGAATAGCCCGGACAGGCGAAAATCGATCCAAGCGGAAGGAGGCGTTTCACCAGGTACCCGCTCTCCTCGCGAAGCTCGCGGTGGGCGGCGACATCTGGCGCCTCGCCCTCTTCGATGCCGCCGGCAACGACCTCGATGTAGGCGCGCTCAATGCACTTGCGGTACTGCTTGACAAAGACGAACTTGCCGTCGGGCTTGCGGGCAAGAACCGCTACCGCGCCGGGGTGGCGGACGACCTCCCGGACGGAGCGGCGTCCATCGGGAAGTTCGATCTCGATCAAATCGACCTTCATGACATGGCCGGAAAAGACGTTTCGAACGGAGAGCGTCCTTTCATAGAGGGGGGAATTGGCTCCAAGATCCGTCACGGCGCGGTTATCGGCTTGCATAAATCATCTCCTTGGGGTAGAATATAAAGAACCCGTTTTTTAGGTGCATTGTATTCTACCACAGTGGAATTGCATGTGCAAACGGGAAGTACGCGCGAACAATCATTGACCGGGAAGACAACATGTACACCGCATCGGATCTCCGCAAAGGCCTCAAAATCCTGATTGACGAACAGCCCTGGATCATCACCGAGTTCGATTTCAGCAAGCCGGGCAAGGGGCAGGCCATTTACAACTGCAAGCTGAAGAACATGCTCAACGGCACGTCGATGAGTCGAAGCTACCGAAGCGGCGACCGCTTCGACAAGCCCGAGCTTGAGAACATAACCCTCCACTTCTCCTACGACGAGGGCGAAACCTACATCTTTACCGACGAGAACTACGAGGAGGTCCGTGTCTCGGCCGACACCCTTGGCCAAAGCCGCTATTTCCTAATGGACGACATGGAGTGCGAGGCGCTTGTCTTCCGCGGCACCGTCATTGAAGTATCGCTCCCGAACTTCGTCGAACGCAAGGTCGTCAAGTGCGATCCCGGCGTACGCGGCAACACGGCAAGCGGAAAGGTCACGAAGCCCGCCACCCTTGAGGGTGGCTATGAGCTTCCCGTCCCGCTTTTCGTGAACGAGGGCGACATTGTCCGGATAGATACGCGAACGGGCGAATACACCGACCGCGTCCTCAGCGCCTAGTTCGCACCTACTGAAAGCAGGCTACCCATGCTCGTACCGAAGAAGCCCCGCAAGCCCCTTTCCCAACCCGAGAAGAAGTCGGCCTATGCCGCCGCCGGCGTCGACATCGACTCGAAAATGTCCGGCATCCAGTCAATCAAGGAGATGGCCGCCTCGACGGCCACCTCCGGCTCCATCGGCGGGATTGGGAACTTTGGCGGTCTCTTCGCCTCTCCTGGCAAGGACATGCTCCTTGTCGGCAGCACGGACGGCGTCGGCACGAAGCTGAAGGTCGCCTGCCTGGCCAAAAGGCACACGACGGTCGGAGAGGATCTTGTCAACCACTGCGTCAACGACATCCTTGTGCAAGGTGCCGAACCGCTCTTCTTTCTCGACTACATCGGCTCCTCGCATTTTGACGGCGCTGTCTTCGCCGATGTCGTCTCCGGCCTCTGCCGCGCCTGCCGCAACAACGGCTGCGCACTTCTTGGCGGCGAAACGGCGGAACTCCCCGGCATCTATCCGCAGGGCGAGTACGACCTCGTCGGGACGATTGTGGGCGCAGTCCACCGGCGCCAGGTCATCACAGGCGCGGCCATTCGTCCTGGCGCCGCCATCGTCGGCCTCGCTTCCGGCGGTCTCCAGACGAACGGCTTCACGCTCGCGCGCAAGATTCTCTTCGACCAGTGCGGACTCACAATCCACGATTGCATCCCCGGTACGAAGACGCGCATTGCGGACGCCCTTCTTGCCGTCCACCGCAGCTACCTCCGGCCCGTGAAGGCCGTCATGGAGAAAGTCAAGATCAACGGCATGGCGCACATCACCGGCGGCGGCTTCGTCGACAACATCCCGCGCGTCCTCCCAATCAACTGCAACGCCGTTATCGACCGCACGACCTGGAAGGTGCCGCCCATCTTTACCTTCATGGAGAAGATGGGCCATGTGGACCGCGACGAGATGTACCGCGTCTTCAACATGGGCATCGGCTTCCTTCTGATCGTCCGCCAGAAGGACGTCGCTGAAACCATCGAGATCCTCAGGAAGGCCCGCACGACCGCGACGGTCATCGGCAAGATCGAGAGCGGCTCGCAGAAAGTCATCTACCGCGACTCCGGCCCCAAGGCCGCCAAGCGGCGCTGAGGCGCGTCCTGCCGCCCCAACGAAGAAGAAACGGACATCGGGACACGCGCGTTATTTCCCCCGCAGCGTTTCGGTGATGCCCGAAAGATCCGCGAAGCAGTAGTCCGCGCGAATGTCGGATCTGGCGTAGTCTTCGCGCGTCGTTTCGCCCGAGAAGACGAGGATCGACGTGATGCCGGCCTCGGCACCGAGTGCTATGTCGGTGTAGAGGCGGTCACCCACCATGGCGAGGCCCGACGCCTCGACGCCGTACTTCTCCATCACGGCCTGGGCGATGCCGGCATGGGGCTTGCCGACGACCTTGTCGGGCAGGCGGCCTGTCGAAGCCTGAACATAGGCAATCATGGCGCCTATGTCCGGAATGAAGCCGTTCTCCACGGGGCAGTTGTAGTCCGGGTGCGTCGCGATGTAGGGGATGCCGGAGCGGACGAGGTTGCAGAGTCGCGTCATCTTCCCGTAGTCGAAGCTCTGGTCGAAACCCAGGACGAGACAGTCGGGATGGTCGGCGTCGAGTTGGAAGCCCGCCGCGCGGAACTCCTCCTCCAGAGTGGGCATGCCCATCACGAAGAGCCGTGCACCCGGATAGGCCTTTTTCATGTAGATGGTCGTCGCCTCGCCCGAAGTGAAGACATCGTCGGGCTCCACGCCGATGCCCATCTTCCCTAGTTTGGCGACATAGGCGAGGCGGTTCTTCGAAGAGTTGTTCGTAAGGAAGAGGAAGCGCCGCCCCAGCTCCTTTACGCAGTTCAGGAAGGGGATCGTACAGGGGAAAAGACGGTCGCCCAGATAAATGGTGCCGTCCATGTCGAGCATGAAGAGAGAGATCGAAGACAATGGTGTCATGGTTGTTCCCTGTTTTCGGCCGAAAGGGCGGCCACCGCCCTCTCGGCCGTAATGTTTGCAATGTGGATTCGCTTGAGGCGCGCAGTGTCGCCGGAGACGATGCCGACGGCGCCTTTCGGGACGTCGAAGAAGTCGGCGAAGAACTTGACGAGCGCCTCGTTGGCCTTGCCGTCGACGGGCGGCGCCTTCACGCGGACGCGCAGCCAGTCGCCGTCCGCGCCGACGACCTCGCTCTTCGAAGCGCGGGGCACGGCCTTGACCGTGAGCGTCACGCCATCCTTCGTTTCCTGAAGCCAGCTCATGATCGGCCCTGCCCTTCCCGTGTCTCTTCGCCTGGCCCGGGAGCATCGGCCGCGCCCCCGATTGCGCGGAGGATGGCGTCGGCGAGTTCGGGGCCGATCCCCGGCTGCGCGGCAAGTTCTTCGCGGCCTGCGCGCGCAAGGCGGTAGACGGAGCCGTAGGCCTTGAGCAGGCGCATTTTTCTGGCGGGGCCGATGCCGGGTATGTCGTCAAGGGCCGATTCGCGGACCGTACGGTTGTGGAGGCGGCGGTTGTAGGTTATGGCGAAGCGGTGCGCTTCGTCCCGGAGACGCGTCACGACCATGAGTCCGTCGGAGTCGCGCGGGAGGAGCGTCGGGGCGCGGCCGTCGTCCGTGACGAGTTCCTCGAAGCGCTTGGCGAGGCCGACCGTCGGGAGGCCGGAAACGCCGATGGCGGCGAGGGCTGCGCGGGCTGCGCGGAGCTGTGTGACGCCGCCGTCGAGGACGATGAGATCCGGAAAGGGCCGGCCTTCGTCTCGCAGGCGCGAATAGCGGCGCGTCACGGTCTGGGCGATCATCGCCGGGTCGTCGGGGCCGTCGTAGTCCCGCATGCGGAAATGGCGGTAGCGTCGCCGGTCGGGCAGGCCGTCAACGGCGACCACCATGCTTGCCACGGCGAGGATGCTGCCGGTGTTGGAGATGTCGAAGCACTCGATGACACGCGGGTAGGTCGGGAGACGAAGCTCCTTCTGGAGCTGGCGAAGCCCATGCGCGGCGTCGGCTCTGCGCATCTCGAGATCCGCCTGCGGGCCGATGGCGCGGCGGTGGGCCATCTCCTTGAGCCCTAGCCAGGCGTCGCGGATCGCGGCGGCGAGCTCGTAGTTTCCGGCGCGGGACGCCTCCTCCATCCTGAGGCGGGCTTCCTCGATGATGCGGGGCCGTTCGCCGCGCAGGCAGGCGCAGGCCTCGGCGAAGCGACGGCGGTACTCGTCTGGGCTGATGCGGCCGATGCAGGGAGCCGAGCAGGTGCGGATGACATCGTCCAGGCAGTGGCGGTAGGTCTCCGCGTCGGGATGGATCGGCTGGCAGTGGCGGAGGCCGAAGCGGCGCTCCAGGAAGTCGATGACGGGACGGACATGGCTTCCGCCCGTCGGAAAGGGGCCGAAGTATTCGGCGCAGTCGTCGCGGACGAGGCGGCAGGGACGGAGACGCGGAAGGGGTTCGCCGACATCGGCGCGGATGCCGAGGTAGCGCTTGTCGTCCTTGAGGAGGATGTTGTACTTCGGCTGGTGGCGCTTGATGAGCTCGTTTTCCGTGAGCAGGGCCTCGTCCTCGCTGCGAAGAACGACCCACTCGATGTCCTGCGCGCTGTTGACGAGGCTCCGCACCTTCGGGTCGCCGCGCCGCATCGTGTAGGCGCGGAAATAGCTGCCGACGCGCCGTTTGAGGTTCACGGCCTTGCCGACGTAGATGATGCGCCCCCGCCGGTCGCGCATGATGTAGCAGCCCGGCTTGTCCGGCAGGGATCCGAGCTTCTCGCGGATGGCGTCGTTCATCGGTGTTCGGCGCCGCCCCGCCCGCCGCGGGCGGCGTTCGCAAGGGAGCGGACGATCTGGTCCCCGATCTGACGGGCGGCCCTGTTGTTGAGCTTGAAGGGCGTGTTTTTCGCCGAGAAGCAGTGGTGGCTTTCGATCGAGCCGCAATCCGCGATGCCGGAGGTGACGACCCTGCCGTCGGACTGGCGGACGAGGGACCATTCCACGCGCGCGGAGACAACCTCGTCCGACGAGAAGAGGAAGCCCGTCCAGAGAATGGCGAAGACATCGACGATGGGACGGCGCTCCTTGAGGGTCAGGAAGCGCTTCGCCTCAAGCTTCAGCACATAGTCCGCCGGAACGCCATCGGACATGGTGACGACGCCGAAAAGGCGCGTCGCCTCAATGTGGCGGGCGAGCATTTCGCGCATTTCGGTGAGCGGACCGTTCGGCACCCAGTAAAGACGATCGGGGGCGCAATAGTAGGATGTTTCCGGTGAGTAGGCGACGCCCCGGAAAATCTCCCGGTAGTCGCTCATGTCCGGCGTCGGGCGAAGCCCCGTCGTATGCGTCCCGCCATTGTATGAGCCGTACATGCCGGACTTTTTCACATAGGAGGAAACGCTCTTCTTGTCCGTGTATCGGGAATCCCGGAACTTATCTACCAGAAGTGCCTGCGACGAGAAACAGCTCGCCGCCACCGGCTGTACGCTGGCGAGGCTGTAGTGGACGTGCGCCGTCTTGCAGCCCGTGAGGACAAAGGCCGGGAGCAGCACCGAAACGACCAGAAGAGATGAAACACGACTTCTCATTGCGCCTCCTTTCAAAAATGATTTTCAATCATTATATAAAAATCCGCTTTAATCCTAAAGCCAAAAGCTGTAAAATCAACTATGGCATTATGGCCCGCCTTTCAAATCACAACGGAGGAACATCCATGGACAACCGCATTGCCAAACGCATCGCCCGTCAGGCGGCAACCGGCTTCACGCTCGTCGAGCTCCTGCTCGTCATCACAATCCTCGGCATCCTCGCCGCAATGGTCGTGCCAAAGTTCGGCGGCCAGAGCGAGTCGGCCCGCATCGCGACGACACGAAGCAGCATATCCGGCATCGCAACCGCCATCAGCACCTACGAAGTGCAGGTCGGCAGATTCCCCGACTCGCTGGAGGATCTGACCGTCGAGACCGAAACGCGTGGCGCCTTGCTAGACAAGAACAACCTTGCCGATGCCTGGGGCAATCCCCTCCAGTACAAGAAACTCTCGAAGTTCAAGTTCGAGATTCGTTCCGCCGGACCCGACGGCCAGATGGGCTCCGAGGACGACATTACAAACTAACGACCCCTTCCCTGCCTGATGAAGGTCTGGCTTTCGCGACAATCCAGCCGCCGCACGGGTTTCACTCTTCTGGAACTGCTGCTGGTCATTGTCATGCTCGGCATCGCCGCGGCCGTACTCGTGCCGCAACTCAATGTCGGAGCCGAACGTACGCGGCTCGTAACAGCTGCACGGAGCGTTGTTCTGGCCTCGCGGTATGCCCGCACCATGGCCCTCCTCCACCAGGCCGAAACGGAAATGGTTCTCAACCCAACGTCCGGCCTTGTCGTGGTCCGAGCCCGAACATCGGGCTACAAAGGGGATCTTGTCCACGCCCTGGCGGCCGAAGAGTCCGCCAGGGCGGAAGAGCAGGCCTTCGCCGACAATGAGGACGAGGCTCGCACCGACGACGAAGCGGACGACGTCAGGACAAACCTCGTTGCAGAAGTCGCCACGGCCCATAGCTTTGCCGATGAAATCAACCAATCCTTCGCAAACAGGGGAATTTCCTTCGCCTTCATGGGCTATGCCGACATGGTCGACAATGACGGCACGGCGGCGGCCGCCGCCGCCGACAATGCCCCCATCGTCCTTGTCTTCAGAAGCAACGGCACCTGCCGTCCCTTCACGGTTCGCGCCCTAACGGAGGATGGCGACCACCTGGATGTCACAGTCGATGTCATCGGCAAGGCCAAAATCGAGGAGTACGGCGATGAGAACTGACCGTTCGGGCATGACGCTTGTCGAGGTTCTCCTCGCCGCAATGCTCCTCGGGCTCGGCATGATGGGCATCTTTACCGGCCTTTCCCGCTGCCTGCGCCTCATCCAGGCCTCGCGCGACATCCAGAAGATGCAACTCGCCTTCGACCGCGGCAACCTCGCCCACCCTATGGCCGACATCCATTCGGAAGACGACATTGCAAAGCTCGTCGTAGAAGACGACCGCCTCGGCAAGGATCTCGAAAACTACACCTTCAAGCGAACCTTCGACAGGAAGGAGGCGCCCGAGGACGGCACGGGATTCAACGACCACCTCTTTACCGTCCGCACCTCGGTTGCCTGGGGCGAAGGCGAGGATGCGCGCGAGGAAATCGTCGAACTCGTCTGGCTGCCGGATGTCGAGGAATGGACGGGGGACTGACCATGCGCCGCCGCCCGACCTCGGCCTTTACGCTCATCGAGCTCATCCTCGCCATCACCCTGATGGCATCGATTACCGTCACGGCCTATCTCTGCCTTTCGACCGCCACCCGCACCTGGCGCGTCGGCACCGAGACGGCCGACGCCATCAACCATGGCGACTACATCATGGAACAGATCCTCATGGGCCTGCGCTCGGCCTATTACCCCGATGTGAAAAATGTCGATGCCGCCGCAGGGCAGTACGGCATGCAGCTCGCAAACGACGGCGACGAGGAAAATGCCCAGGACTCCCTCGCGTGGGTCAAGCTCGGCACCGCCCTCGTCGGCGCAGACTCCGAGGTCGCCAACACACCGCACAAAGTCGTGCTTTCCATCGTCCGCGAAGGGGAATCGAGCGACGAGGCTCTCGCAGCCGGCGGACTCGTCCTCAAATCCTGGCGCCTCTCCGCCCTGCCCGAAGACTTCGACCCCGATGACGAGACCTTCGTCAAGCCCATGCTCCTCATGCCCGGCGTCACCGCCCTCGATTTCCGCGTCTTAAACCCCAAGGACAACCTCGCCGAGGGAAAACTCCCGGGCGTCGCGGAAGAAGGTTCCCTCGAACTTGACGACGAGGAAAAATGGATAGCCGACGACTGGACCGGAGACTACACCAATCGTCTCCCCTACGCCGTTGAAACGACCCTTTATCTCGAACCGCCCGACGATCGCTCCGGGCCCATCAAGGTCCAGCGCGTCGCCATAATTCCGGCAGCCCTCCTAGCCTGGCCCGAGAAGTTCGGCAACCCCTCCTCGTCAAAGACGTCCTCTTCGACGCAACGAAACTCTTCTTCGCAACGGCCGAACAACCCGGATTCACGCCGCAACACGGATTCACGCCGCAACACGGATTCACGCCGCAACACGCCACATTCCCAGTCGCCTTCGTCCCTGGACCGCGGCCTCTGAATTTACCATGCCATTTACGCACGTATTATAGTATACTTTGTAAACGGCTCTTTCCTCCCCTGTCAGACCTTGTTCGGGGCCGTATATCGACATGAGGTTTCAATGAACATTCTTAAGGCTGTTTTCGGAACCAAGGCACAGCGCGACATCAAGCGTCTCCGCCCCATGGTCGAGCGCATCAACGCGCTCGAAATTGAATACCGGAAGCTCTCGGACGACCAGCTCAAGGCCAAGACCGAGGAGTTCCGTGCCCGCCTCGCCAAGGGCGAGACGCTCGACGACATCCTCTGCGAGGCCTTCGCCACGGTCAAGAACGCCTGCCGCCGTCTCTGCGGCACGACGCGCGAGGTCTGCGGCCATGAGCTGACATGGGACATGATCCCCTTCGACGTCCAGCTCATCGGCGGCATCGTCCTCCACCAAGGCAAGATCGCGGAGATGCAGACGGGCGAAGGAAAGACCCTTGTCGCCACCATGCCCCTCTACCTCAACGCCCTCGCCGGCAAGAACGTCCAGCTCGTCACGGTCAACGACTACCTCGCCCGCCGCGACAGCCA
>JAEEGL016075371.1_pt1 | contig 12836 bp, 12 predicted proteins | sample 9134231 | NCBI WGS metagenome assembly JAEEGL01 (sample SAMN16246548, study PRJNA631951) | gut metagenome | biome: gut microbiome; feature: rumen; material: fiber-attached | host: Bos | place: Iran: Karaj | collected 2018-10
CTTTTGGATTCATAGAGCCGATGATAACCTGCGGAATTCTTGCCTGAACGATGGCTCCGGCACACATCTGGCAAGGCTCTAAGGTAATGTACATGGTACAATCTTCCAAACGCCAGTCCTTTGTCTTTCTGCATGCTTCGGAAATACACAAAAGCTCTGCATGTGACAATACGGATTTGTCTTTATTTCTGCGGTTGTGATCCTTTGCAATCACTCTGCCGTTTCGTACAATAACACAACCAATCGGCACTTCGTTTGCGGCTGCTGCCTTTTTTGCTTCAGCCAGTGCCATTCTCATATATTTTTCATTGGTTTTGATTTCTTTCTTCTCAGCAAGATTATCCATAAAACCCATATTAAAATTCCCCTTTCCGGTTTTTATAATTTCTTAATTTATCTTTTGAGAATGGAATTCGACAATTCATCCTCGAAAGAATATAATCAGTTAAGGGTATATTACCATTTTTTCTTTGGGAAAGGAACATTTCATGCAGATTTTTGGATTGCAGAAAACCACACTGTTGGATTATCCGGGAAAGCTTGCTTCCGTCATCTTTACCGGCGGTTGCAACATGAATTGTCCTTTTTGTCACAACAGTGAACTCATTACCCTCCCAAAGACCGGTAAGATTTCTGAAGAAGAAGTGTTTTCTCATTTGCAAAAACGTCGCTCTACGTTGGAAGGTGTTGTCATCACCGGCGGAGAATGTACCTTGCAAAAGGATTTAAAAGATTTTTGCAAGAAAGTAAAAGACCTTGGCTATCTTATAAAAATCGACACCAACGGAACCAATCCGGCAGTCATCCGTTCCCTTGTTTCCGAGGGACTGATTGATTACGTGGCCATGGATATTAAAAACACAAAAGAAAAATATGGCTTAACCTGCGGATGGAATGCCATCGATTTAGATAAGATTCAAGAAAGCATTGATTATTTGATGGAAGATCACGTGGACTACGAGTTTCGTACCACGGTGATACCCGCCTACCATACACAAGAGGATATGACAAAAGTCGGAGAATGGTTATCCAAAGCAAAGGCACTTTACCTACAAGCATTTAAACAAAGCGATGCGGTACCGGATAAAACCCTTACCGAACCAACCAAAGAAACACTGCTTTCTTATCAAAGCATTTTGAGAAACTATGTAGACAAAGTTGAAATCAGAGGAATGGATGTATGAATCACACCTATGAAACCGAGCGACTGTATTTAAAAGTATTAAGTCGCTACGATGCACGCATGGTCTTAGACTTCTACAGCGCCAACGCCAAAGAGTTCGCTCTTTATGAGCCGCTGAAAGAAGAAGACGCAACCAACTTAAACTATCAGGCCATTATGCTGGACTTCGAATTGGAACACTACAAAAAAAACGACCTGCTTCGGTTGTATCTCTTTGAAAAAGAAAATCCCTTTAAAATTATCGGAACCGTAAGCTTCCGAAATATCTCCCAGGGCTTTTACAAATGTGCCACTTTAGGCTATAAGATGGACAAAGATTTCCGTCGTAAAGGCTATATGGCAGAAGCCATTACAAAAGGGCTTGAAATCATGGACGAAGAACTGCAGCTCCACCGTGTGGAAGCCATCGTCCTCCCCTCTAACGAGCCCTCCATCAAACTTCTGGAAAAACTGGATTTCCAACGCGAAGGCTTAATCCGCGACAAAGTCTTCTTAAACGGTAAGTGGGAAGACCATTATCTCTACTCCTATATATTCAACTAAATAAAGCTCGGAAGAATACGATGTTTCCGAGAGACATCCGCGTAGACGGTGCCGAGGAAACATCCGTATTTTCCGAGCTTTTATAATTTTTATATTGATTTAGAAGTAACGATCCAACAATCCTTTGAACGCTTTTCCATGGCGAGCCTCATCGCGGGCCATCTCATGAACGGTATCATGAATCGCATCCAAATCCAATGCTTTCGCACGTTTTGCAAGATCTGTCTTTCCCGCGGTAGCACCGTTTTCCGCATCCACACGCATCTGCAAGTTTTTCTTTGTGGAATCGGTCAATACCTCTCCCAACAACTCTGCAAATTTTGCTGCATGTTCTGCCTCTTCCAAAGCGGCTCTGTGATAGTAATCTCCGATTTCCGGATAACCTTCTCGGAATGCCTGACGGCTCATTGCAAGATACATACCAACTTCAGAGCACTCACCTTCAAAGTTAGAACGAAGATCTTTGATAATATCTTCCGGAGCTCCTTTTGCTACTCCAACCACATGCTCAGCTGCCCATGTCAAATCGCCTTCCTGCTTTTTAAACTTTTCTGCAGGAACATGACATACCGGACACTCCTTTGGTGGCTCATCGCCTTCGTGTACATATCCGCATACACTACATACCCATTTTGCCATACCTTTCTTCTCCTTTCAGTCTCATACACTTTTCTACTTAAAATAACGACACACCTGTATCGACTATTTTTCTTTTGCACCGACACCCATTCCATGGAGTGCCAAATAACGATCAATTGCGCTTAATTGTTCTCCTTCACTGCCGGCACGCTTTTTTATTTCATCATCAAGACAGTTCTTGCAGGCGGTAGCAACTTCCCGGCGAACGGAATCATCATACCACTCATCAAAACGGTCCTTTTTGCTGATTCCCTCCGGGAACGTTAAGCGACTTAATGCAAACATCAACTGTGAAGTAGCTCTCTGTCTGGCAATCTGCTTCACCTCTTCATCCAGGGCCCCCAGCGGATGCTCACCCACGTATTCCTGAACCACTGTCCCAAAAATCTCGTCTACTTTTTCTTCGACGATTGTTGCTATTTCGTCCATACACCATCCCCCTTATGTATGTTACTCTCCGTCACCATCGAAGATATCCTCATCCTCTTCTTCGAAGATATCTCCTACTTTCGCACCGCACTTGCTGCAGTAAGCGGATCCTACCGGAACAATGGCACCGCATTTCTCACAACGGGTTCCGCCCTTTACACTTGCAAGGTTTTTCTCCATTTCGTGAAGTTCTTCGATTGCTGCGGTGATTGCAACAATCATGTCGTCTTTTTCGTCTCTGTGCTCAGAGTAATATTTCTTTCCGAGGGTACGATACTTATCGTTGATCTCGGATTTCTTTTTGCTGATATCATAGGAAAGACGGGTTGCATCTGTCACATCCTTCGCCTTTTCTCCTACCCCTTTTCCCGCAGATACGATGGTATCTCCGATTTTATTGAAAAAATCCATCTTATAAGCCTCCTTCATCTTGATAGTCTAATTATAGTTTTAATACCCTTCAATTTCAATAAACGAAAAAAGAAAAGCCGGACAACCAAGGCTGCCCGGCTTTAGAAAACTTATTATTCTTCAGCTTTTTCCTGCGATACTTCTGCTGTATCATCTAAATCATCCAACGTAAAGAATCGGATTTCATTATTTAATGTGACTGCCAAATTCTTCAAGTCACTTGCAGATGTATTGATGACTTCAAAGGTTGCATTCAATTCCTGCATAGAAGCATTGGTCTCCTCTGTAGATGCCGCATTCTCTTCGGAAATCGCGGACAAGTCTGCGATAATGCTGTTTAATCTGTCCTTGGACTCGTTCAACAGCTGAATCTTCTCTGAAATTACTCGTGAGCTCTGGCCAACGTTTTGAACGTTTTCTACCATGCCGTCCATATCTTCTTTAGTTGCATGTAACTGATCGTTCTGTGCTGCGAAACCTTCATTCAAGTGGCTGATGGTTTCTACCGACTTCTGAGACTCACTTACCAAGTTGCTGACAATCTGGTTAATGGATACAGCCGCATTTCCTGACTGATCTGCCAAAGAACCGATTTCTGTTGCAACAACCGCAAATCCTCGACCTGCCTCACCGGCTCTTGCTGCCTCAATAGAAGCATTCAATGCCAAGAGGTTTGTCTGGCTGGAAATATCCGTAATTACATTGGATGCATCCGCAATCTCTTTTACCGCATCGTTGGTTGCACGGATCTGAGAATCGATTTCCTGCATTGCGCCCATAACCGTCTGGTTCTGTTCCATCAACTTCTCTAACGCTTCCACGGTACGATTGCTTGCCTGCATCATTTCTTCTGCAGCTGCGGAAAGTTCATCCACGCTAAATGTAATACCGTCGATGTTTTCTCCCATTTCGGAAGTATTGCCTGCGGAATCCTGAACACCTTCTGCCTGAGAAACCGCACCTTTTGATATTTCATCTACCGCATCGGTAACCTGACCGGATGCCTGAGATGCCAAGTCTGCAGAGGAGGATAATTCTGCTCCGGATTTTTCTACCTGTCCGGAAAGGTCTAATGTCGTAGAAATAACTTCCGTCAATCGATCGCGAAGTTCTGCGGTGGCCTCCGCAATCTTTCCGAACTCATCGTCACGATCCATAACTCTTTGTGAGAAACGAAATCCCAATTTTCCTTCGGAAAGCTTTCCGATATTTGAAACGATTTCCTGCATAACCGGTGTGGTTGATCTTACGACTGTAACACCGATAGCGGTTACGATTACCATGATGATAAGTCCAACAATAATCATGAAGAACATTGCAGAGTTGATACTCCGGTTCATCTCGGAAGACTCACGTCCGGTAAACGCCATACCTACAATAGAACCGTCCCCGTTCTTCATAGGAACGTAATAACCGTAATATTTTTTACCGTTGATAATGATGTTTTCAGCAAGATACTGCTCACCCTTTTCCAGAACCGTTGCTTTTACAACGTCCGTACACTGGGTTCCGACAAGATAATCACCATTTTCATCTTTTAAAGATGTAAGAAAACGGGTATCTCCATAGAATAATGTGTATTCCACTCCGGTCTGTGCCGTTAAGGCTTCTAACTGAGAAAGATATTCCTCATAAATATCCTCGCCACCCTTTAACAGTCGACCTTCGTCTGACAACGACCAATCGCCATCATATTCATAATTGAATTCGTCGTAAATCTGAATTGCACAAGCTCGAAGTTCCTCTTCGAAAGATGAGATATAAGCTTCTCGAACTTTTGAAACCCCGATGAATGTAAGAATTAATCCCTCAACCAAGATAGCTGCAAATGCTATCATAACGATTTTGAAAATAACTCGTTTGTTTTTTTCCTTCTTCTGCGCGCTCATAAGTAAAATCCCTCCCCCTTATTGCGACATGATTAGCCTACTTCGTTTCTCATTATAACACTTTGTTAAAAAAGTGACTATGAATTTTCAGAATTCTCTTCAATTATGTCAAAGTCGTCTTTCGAATTGTGTCCCAAAAGAATACTGTTTCGACTTTTTACCTTTACGCGATAGAGCATATCGTCCGCTGCATGCAGGTAGTTCCAAATGGTGTGATCCTGTGCCGGGATGCCCCAATAAATACCTTGCGAAATCGTAACAACCTTTAGCGGAACCTTGGAATACTTATGCTCAAAGCCCGTAGTTACAATCTTTTGCTTTAACTCTTTTGCGATTTCAAAGACTTCTTTATCCGAATAACCTTCGTAAATAATAACGAATTCGTCACCACCGTATCGGCTGACAAACACCCCGCTGTGTGCTTTCAACGAGGTCAAACAATCTGCGATAAATCGGATACACTTATCTCCTGCTTGGTGACCATAATTGTCGTTGTATTCTTTGAAGTAGTCGATATCCAAAATCTCTACAGCAAATCCCACCTGATTCTTCATGGCTCTCTGGAATGCCACATCGCCGTACTCGTTTAACTTCAATCGGTTATAGATTCCGGTCAACGCATCCGTCTCAGACTTTCGCTGCAACGCACGGTTTTCCATCTCCACTTCCTTCGTAATGGTGGTCAAATCATTTAAGCGACTGCGAAGCTCAAGGGTATTGGCAATCATCATGGCATTTTCCTGATCCATCAACTGATCCAATTCAAAATACCGAACCGCTGCCTTTTCGTATGAGACTTCGTCCTCAATTGCTTTGTAATGTTTGAGTTTTAAAATCAAAAGCTTCTTTTCCAGATTGCGGATGCCGGATCGATGGGTAGAACGCTCCATCAATTCCATGGTCTCCAAAAACTCTTTCTGTGCATCCACTTCCAGAAGCATTTTCAAATAATCGTAAAAATCATCGAACACATCTAAGACCGGAATGTCTTCATTGAAGTTGTCTCGTATGAGATTTACGCATTCTTTTCGTTCCGCCTCGCGGCCCATAGCGTGGTAAAGTCTGGCTTCAAAGCAATAAACTGCTAGCTTTTCCATGGGAACAAGATGCGGCATGCATTCCAACTGCAAACGATGATCAAACTCATCTGCCTCATCTAATTCACCCAGTTCAATATAGGCTTTTCCCAATCCCACGCAAGCTGCGGTTAAGGTCGATATGTAATTGTCTGTTCCGGGATGTGTGTGAATATAATGATAGCCGCTTTCAAAGTTATCAATGGCACTTTGAGGATCTCCTATGTTTAAATAGAGATTTCCCAAATTCATATGCACCACCCATTCCAAATCCGGAAGATGATATTCCTGACAATAATGAATGGCCTGCATATAATAATCCATTGCAAAAGGCGCATTTCCGCGGTTTAAGGACATAATACCCAGCATGTTGTTTGCCATGGTAAGATAGCCCCATTCCTTGATTTCCTTTAAGGGATCCAAGCAAAGAATCATCTCGCGATAAAAGCTGGCGGTATCATTCATCAGATAATAGGTTTCACCCAAAGAGAAACGGGCGAAGCCAACCAACGCATTTTCATTGTGAGAAAGACCATACTGCTCCAATTCCTTGCAGCAAGCAATGGTCTTTTGCGGATCCTTTCCGCGACTTTCCTGAATGTCTGTGATTAGTTTTTGTATCTCGCTACGATATTGACTGATGTCCAAAAGATATTCTCCCCTAACAACAATTTTTAAGTGCATCTGAAAGGCGGGCAAACTCCTCTAAGGTAAGTGTTTCCCCACGAATGGATTCATTCATTCCCAAAGAAGCGAGGACCTCCATGGCCTGCGCCTTTGAAATCGGCAAATCGGCTGCATTTCCGATACCGTTTGCCAGTGTTTTTCTGCGCTGTGCAAAGGATGCGCGAATCACACGAAACATAAATTTTTCGTCCGATGTCTCTATCGGTTTTTTCTCATGTTTTTTTAAGGTAATCACTGCAGAGTCCACGTTTGGTTCCGGCATAAAGCAATGACGGGACACCATGGTAACAAACTGCGGATCACAGTAATACTGTACTGCCAAAGACAGGGCGCCGTAGTCCTTTGTACCCGGTCCCACGCACATACGATCTGCCACTTCCTTCTGAATCATGATGGTGATAGAGGAAAAATCCACGTCTCCTTCTAGCAACTCCATGACGATTGGAGTGGTAATATAATACGGAAGATTCGCAACTACCTTGATTTTTGCCCCGGGTTTGATCTTTTCCACTTCCGCGCGCAAATCCACCTTCAACACGTCCGCATTCAAAATCGTCTTGTTGGAAAATGGGCTTAAGGTCTCTTCCAAAATCGGAATCAGGTTGGTATCAATCTCCACGGCCAACACATGATAGGCGCGTTCCAACAAACGCTCCGTCAAAGTACCGATACCGGGACCGATTTCCACAACCACGTCCTCCGGTCCGATTTCCGCCGCGTCGATGATCTTTTCGATGATATGATCGTCAATCAAAAAGTTCTGTCCGAATTTCTTTTGAAATCGAAACTGATATTGTTCAATTATGCCGGCGGTTCGCGCCGGAGAAGAAATATAAATCTTGCTCAATATAGTTTTCCTTTTTTTTACAGTTTATCACATTTTCTATTTCTTGATACGAGAAAATAGTTCATATCCGTTTTTGCAGGTAACGTCCATCACTTCTTTGTCCGTAATCTCGCGAAGCTTGGCAATCTCATGGATCACATACGGGAGAAAAGTGGAGTCGTTTCGTGCTCCGCGGAAGGGAGAAGGCGCCATATATGGGCAATCCGTTTCCACCAAAATGCGGGAAAGAGGAATCTGCTTTACGGTCTCCTTTAACTTCTTTCCGTTCTTAAAGGTAACCACGCCTCCGACACCGATGTAATAGCCCATCTTTACATATTCCTTCGCCATCTCCGGTGAGGAAGAATAGCAATGGATAACGCCACGAATGCCCCTTGCGGCAGCTTCTTTCATAATGGAAAAGGTATCTTCCGCCGCATCTCTGGAATGAATGATTACGGGTAAATCCAGTTTTTCCGCAATTTCCAACTGCTCATAAAAGCGCTTACGCTGTTGTTCCTGTACGCTCGGTTCCTTGTCCCAGTAATAATCCAGTCCGATTTCACCGATGGCAACCACATCCTTATTCTTCTTAGCCGTCTCGTAAATCCAAGACAATCCCTCCGGCTCCTCATCCAAGCAGGCAATGTCGCTGGGATGTACACCGATGGCCGCGGAAACAAAGTCGTATTCCTTGGCTAATTCCAAGGTGGTACGACAGCTCTTTAAAGAAGAACCCACGTTTACGATTCGCTCAATATTATTTTGTTTCATTAACGAAAGAAGTTCGACTCTGCAAGAATCGAACCTCTCGTCATCATAATGTGCATGACTTTCAAAAATCATTTAACAAATCTCCGCACCGGCAGGCATATCCTTTTCCGGTGTCATAAGGGAAAGATTTCCGTCTGCATCTTCAGCGCAAAGAAGCATTCCTTCGGAAAGCACTCCCGCCAATTTTGCAGGTTTTAAGTTCACCAAAACCATGACTTTCTTTCCAACCATTTCTTCCGGTGAATAGTATTTGCGAATTCCGGAAACAATCTGCTTTGTCTGGGAACCGATCTTTACCTGTGAGCAAAGGAGCTTCTTAGAGTTTTCCACTGCTTCACATTTGATGATCTCACCAACCGCAAACTGCATCTTTCCGAACTCATCAAAGGTAATCTCCGGCTTAGCTTCGATATCGATACCGTTATCTTCCGCTTCCGGCTCAGCAGTTGCCCCGCTTGCAGCCTTCTGCTTTTCTTCAATAACAGCAACCTTTTCCATTACTTCATCAAGTTTCAAACGCTCGAATAAGATTTCCGGTGTCTCGGTTACCTTTGTGCCGCTTGCATAGTGACCGAAGGTATCCAAATCATCATATGCAACCTCAGCTGCATTCAACTGTGCAAAAATCTTTTCTGCGGTTTCCGGCATAAAACTCTTTAAAAGGCTTGTGCCGATGGTGATGGATTCCACCAAGTTATATAAAACGGTAGACAAACGATCTGCCTTAGCCTCGTCCTTTGCAAGAACCCAAGGCTCAGTCTCGTCGATATACTTGTTGCAACGCTTGAATACATTAAATACTTCGGTTACCGCATCTGCCACACGAAGGTCAGCCATTTTGTCTTCTACCTTCTGGCGAGCGCCTGTAACTACCGCCTTTAAGTCGCCATCTACATCTTCTGCCACACCCTTGTCGGCTACAACACCGCCAAAGTATTTATTGCTCATAGCGATGGTACGGTTTACAAGGTTTCCTAAGGTATTTGCCAAATCGGAATTGATGCGCTCTACCAAAAGTTCCCAAGAAATCACACCGTCGTTTTCAAACGGCATCTCGTGGATTAAGAAGTAACGAACTGCATCCACGCCAAACAAATCAACTAGATCATCGGCATAGATTACATTTCCTTTGGACTTTGACATCTTTCCGTCTGCCTGAATGAGCCACGGATGTCCGAATACCTGCTTCGGAAGCGGAATATCCAAAGCCATTAAGAAAATCGGCCAATAAATGGTATGGAAACGAATAATATCTTTTCCGATCAAATGTAAATCTGCCGGCCAAAATTTCTTAAACTGCTCGGTATGGTTGCCGTCTGCATCGTATCCGATACCGGTAATGTAGTTGGTCAACGCATCCAACCAAACGTAAGTTACGTGCTTTGGATCGAAGGTAACCGGAATTCCCCATGTAAAGGAAGTTCTGGAAACACACAAATCCTGGAGTCCCGGAAGAAGGAAGTTGTTCATCATCTCGTTCTTTCGGCTTACCGGCTGAATAAATTCCGGATGGTTATTGATATGCTCAATCAAACGATCTGCATACTTGCTCATTTTAAAGAAGTATGCTTCTTCGGAAGCCTTCTGTACCGGGCGTCCGCAGTCCGGGCACTTTCCGTCCACAAGCTGGCTTTCTGTCCAGAAGCTTTCATCCGGTACACAGTACCAGCCTTCGTAAGAACCTTTATAAATGTCGCCCTGATCGTAGAGCTTCTTAAAGATCTTCTGAACCTGCTTCTCGTGATCTTCATCAGTGGTACGAATAAATTTATCATGAGAGGAATTCATAAGGTTCCAAATACCCTTTACCTGGTCGGAAACCTCGTCCACGTATTCCTTCGGTGTAATGCCTTTTTCTTTGGCTTTTTCTTCAATTTTCTGACCGTGTTCGTCGGTTCCTGTCTGGAAAAATACGTCATATCCTTCCTGTCTGCGGAAGCGCGCGATTGCATCTGCCAACACGATTTCATAGGTATTTCCTATATGAGGCTTACCGGATGTGTAGGCTATCGCCGTGGTCATGTAGTATGGTCCTTTATTTGCCATGTCTATTCTCCAATCTATACCCAAATGAGGGTTATTACATCCCTATTTCTTTCGCACATAAGGAATGCAGCTGAAATTATACCATTTTCTGCGATTCTTGTCATTAGTCTTTCCAAACCGCCGGCCGAAAACTTGACTTGGCTACTTTATTTTTGTATAGTACATAGCAGCTGAAAAATATATTTCCTTATATGAGGGAGTAGTTCGCGCGAGATGCGTGATTTGTCAACAATCTCGATAGCTTGGCTATCTGGCAAAGATTAAAGAACGAGACTCATGTACGGCTTTTTGTCGTGCATGAGTCTTTTATTATTTAAAAAAAGTATAAGAGGTTTTGTATGAGTTTTTGGGAAATCTTTTTGCTGGGCGTCGGTCTGGCAATGGACGCATTTACCGTTTCGATTTGCAAAGGCTTAGGAATGAGTAAGGTTAACGGAAAACAGTGCCTTGTGATTGGCTTGTTTTTCGGAGGATTTCAGGCCCTGATGCCGCTTCTCGGATGGTTTTTGGGAAGCACCTTTGCAGAAAAGATAAAGGCCATCGATCATTGGATTGCCTTTATTCTTCTCGGTTATATCGGAATCAAGATGATAGCCGATGCCATCAAGGAATGGAAAGAAGAAACAAAGGTGGAAGAAATGGATCCACCTTTGGATATCAAAGAAATGTTCTTGCTTGCTATTGCAACCAGTATTGATGCATTGGCGGTAGGAATTACATTTTCCTTTTTGGAAGTGGCCATTGCTTTCGCATGTACCGTTATCGGCGTGGTAACATTTGTCATATCCTGCGGCGGCGTGTTTGTGGGAAATATCTTCGGCGAGCGATATAAAGCAAAAGCCCAAATTGTGGGTGGTGTAATTTTGGTAGTTTTGGGACTTCGTATTTTACTGAGTCACTTATTTGGTGTGGCATAAAGGAGGAAAGATGGAAGCGTTAAAAGTAATTGTTTTATTGTTAGTCGGATTTGTTCTTTTGTTAAAGGGTGCGGACTTTTTCGTGGAAGGTGCATCTTCCGTAGCAAAAGCTTTAAAGGTACCAAGCATTATTATCGGTCTTACCATTGTCGCTATGGGAACAAGTTTACCGGAGCTTGCGGTTTCCGTTACCGCATCTATGACAAACAACAATGCCCTTGCGGTAAGTAATGTTGTTGGTTCAAACATGTTTAACTTAATGGTGGTTCTCGGTGCATCCGCATTTATGAACCCGATTATCGTTGGAAAAGATACGATTAAAAAAGATTATCCATTTTCCGTTGCATGTGCAATTTTGCTTTTGGTTTTGGGTATCATCGGAATGGAACTGGGAACTGTAGACGGTATTGCATTACTCGTAATTTTCATTGCTTTTATTTTGTACCAGGTACTTTCCGCATTAAAGGCAAGAAAAGCAAATACCTTTGAAAATGAAGTGTTGAATGAAGTGGAAGAAATCAAGGAAATCCCCATGTGGTTGTCATTGATTTACATCGTTGGCGGAGCTGTTGCAATCAAATTCGGTGGTGACTTTGTAGTAAATTCCGCAGTTGCCATTGCCACCGCTGCCGGTTTATCCCAAACCTTAATCGGTCTTACCATTGTAGCTTGCGGAACTTCTCTTCCGGAGTTGGCAACCTCCGTTGTGGCAGCGAAAAAAGGTGAGCTTGATATGGCCGTAGGAAATGTGGTTGGATCCAATGTATTTAATATTCTTATGATTTTAGGTGTGGCTGCATCATTATCGCCAATTACTTTCTTACAGGAAAATGTGATCGATATCGGTATTCTCCTTGCATTTTCTTTATTGACCTGGCTTCTTTGCTGGACCAAAGGAAAGCTGGACAAAAAAGAAGGCATCTTAATGCTTCTTTTGTACGTTGCATATTTGGTATACATTTGCTGGCGCGCAATGGCGTAAATTCAGCAAGAAAGGCGTTTCGTTATGAAAACCTATTTGTATCGTGGCGTGGAGTACATTGCACGTATTCACGATAAACTTATGACATTAAACGATTCCTTTGAGTTTAATTACAACGACAAACAATTACACTTTTTAATCATAGGCATCCTGGGAATGATTATGGTTATTGCAACTCATATTGTTTTCAAATGGTTGGCAAAACATAATCATATCCTAACCATCTCTTGGATATACGTATTTACCCTGCTTCTGGTGATTACTTTCTCCATAGAAATCGGGCAAGGAATTACAAAAACAGGGACCATGGATTTTGGTGATATCGTATACGGATTAGGCGGTTTTATTCTGTTTTTCGCAGTATACGCATTAATCCGAGGAATCATAAAAGGAATCGCAAAACTGATAAAAGAAGAAAAAACCGGCCGGGAATA
>JAEEGL010286435.1_pt1 | contig 12835 bp, 2 predicted proteins | sample 9134231 | NCBI WGS metagenome assembly JAEEGL01 (sample SAMN16246548, study PRJNA631951) | gut metagenome | biome: gut microbiome; feature: rumen; material: fiber-attached | host: Bos | place: Iran: Karaj | collected 2018-10
TACCCACATACAATATTAAGAAATTCAAGTGATAATTCATTTAAATATTCTAATTTAGAAATATCAAATGGAGCATATCATTATCCTTTAACAACAATAAATTCATATGAATGGAATAGAATAATAATAGAAAATAAATTCATTGGGGAAAATAAGAAATTTTCAATTAAAGTTTATATTAATTATGATTTTATTAATCCAGCTGTTGATATTTTAGTTGATGCTGAAAGAGGAAAAATGCATTTTAAAGGAATTGTTTTTTGTAATGGAGGAAGTGATTGTCAAATTAATGGTAATATTATAAATATTCAATGGGGAATTGCTTGGTATAAAAATATTAGAGTTTGGAAAGGAGAAACTACTTCTTTGCAATTAATTCAATCTTGTGATTATATTTATAGTGAATTAGTTAAATCTATGAAATATTATTTCCCTTTCACTGTTGATTACATTTATAAAGATACTGTGAAGGGAAAAATTGATGATTTTAAATTTGAATTGAAATTTTGGTTTCATAATAAAGTTTATAATTATGATTTTAGGGAAAATTATTCCGGAGAAGAAATGGATTATTCCGGTTTAAATGAAAATACATTTATTTCAGGAACAAATGAAGATAATAGTAATTATGTTTTAACTGAATGTTATGAAAATTGTAAAAGATGTTATAGTATTGCAGCAAATGCTTGTTATGAATGTAGAACTGGTTATATTTTATATGGAAGATCATGTAAAAGATCAACGGGTTTTTATTTTAAAGTCCCTCCTGAAAACACTGTTATAAATTCAATTAAATTAAATACAGAAACAAGTACTTTTAGTTTATCAAATACAAATCCAATAACAATAACATTTTGGATGAAATATATGGGTGTAGAATATAGTAAAACAACAACATCAAATTATTTCCCAATAATATATTTTTATGAGCAAATTACATTTTTAGGGTTTAAACCAAATGAAAATTTCCTTTCTTTAGTAATTAATAATATTGAGGCTTATGACATAGAAATTGCAGATATAATGGGGAATTGGGTTCATATTGGTTTATCATCTCATGCTTCATCAACTTTAAGTCCAAATACTTATAGTTATTTTCCCCATATGTTTAATTTTATGATTAATTATAAAATAATGACTAATATGAATTTATTTAATATTCAAAATACTCCTGTTTATTTTAATACTTTCACTTTTGATACTAGAGTTGTTTCTTTTTTTTCTAATATTAGATTTTATAATAATTTCTGGTTTGGAACTTTCGGACATGTCACAGCCACTGATCAATTGAGAAGTCGTGATTTAATTTATGAAATAGTATTAAATGCTAATACAAAGGAAAATTGTATTAAAGATACAGAATTAGATTCAATTAATACTTTTGCTCAAGTTTCTCCTCTTTGTGTTATTGATTATTTACCTTATGAAGATTTAAATATTAAATGCACAAGTGATTCATTATTTTTTGATATTGAAAAAATTGATAATATTCCTTGTTCTTATTGTAATAAAATTTGTAGAGAAAATTGTTTTGGGGAAAATTCAAATCAATGTTCTTGTAATTATAAAGATGGATTATATTGGATAAAAGCAGATGATGATTTGAAAGAATTTAAATGTGAAGAAGTAAATAATATTAATTTAGCATTTTTTGAACAAATAACTTTAGAATCAAAGAAAGTTTCACCAAATAAAGAAATGATGATATCATTTTGGTTTAATATATATCAATATAAATATGATAGTTTTGATTCACTTGATATTATATGGGATAGACATTTGAAAGTTTCAATTAAAGGAAAACAAATAAATCAAAACGAAATTAAAGTTGAATGCATTCCTGATATTAATATCAGTGGAAGTATTGTTTCTACTTATTCTTTGTCTAGTAATTCTTTCACTTATGGTAATTGGTTTTACGTTCGTTGTGGTGCTGATAAATATAGGAAAAAATTTAAATTAGATAATGTTGAAACTAATTTTATTCCTGTTAATTATGATGATGAACAATCTACTTCTACTATTATTATAAATGATAATACTATTAATTTTAATTACGGATACAGTTTTATAAAAGAAATTAAATTTTATGCTTCATATAATTATGATTTTTGGAAAGAAGAACATTATCTTTTAACACCTTCAAAATATGATTATTTACTTCATTATTATTCATTTAATTTTGATTATGATTCAAATGGAGAAAAATCATTAGATAAAGTATCAATAATAGATAAAGTAACAGAAAATGAATATTTCTTAATAGCAAAAAATAATAGAATAGGATATAATTATATAAAAAATTATCAAGATATAATATTTTGTAATGAAGGATACTTATATAATTCAGCTTCTAAAGAATGCGAATTATATAGTTCATTCAATTGTCAAATTGCTCATTCTTCATCTGATAAATGTCTAATATGTAAAACCCCAAATAAATATTTGAAAATAGATGATTTATGTTATTCAGATTGTAGTCCAAATTTTTACAATGATGAATATTTAAATCAATGTAGAGAATGTGATGATTCATGTTATACATGTTCAGGTAAATATGAAAATAATTGTTTAAGTTGTATTGGTTCATATTATTTAGTAGAAAGGGAAAATTTATGTGTTTTAAATTGTGAAGCATATAATTTAGCTGCTCAAATTGATATTCCAAATTTATGTGGTCCATTTAAAGCACATGCAAATATAACTTTTCCTATTTTTCTTCCTGATGGTTATGATTATGATAATTATGAAACTAATATTATTATTGATGTTGATAATTTTGATACTTTATCTGTTTTAGTTTATAATGAAACTGCAAAACCAGTTACTGTTGAATGGATTTATAGTGTTGATGAATCTAGAAGTTTAAATTATGAAGAAAGAAATAGAAATTATAATGGTGTTGAAGATATTCCTGAAAATCATTCTTTGATTTTTACAAGTAGTTCTGTTGATGGAAATATATTTAATTTCAATGTTGATAAAAGTTACTTTAGACATGGTTTAAAATATATTTTTTATTTGAAAATTATTAAAACGAATGATTACGAGCAAGCTGATTATCATTTGAAATATATATTAATTATGAATGATTATCCTATTGTAAATAAATTAAATATTCTTCCTCAAAAAGGTTTTATATCCACAAATTTTTTATTTACATGTAATGAATGCACAGATGATAATACTCCAAAAGAAGATTTAGAATATAAATTTACATATGAATTAGAAGGTTCTGCAGAAAAATTAATAAGAGATTGGGATTTAGATTCTGAAGTTTTATATATATTTAAAGAAGAAATTCCAAATAATATAAATTATAATCAATATACAATTAAATGTTATTGTAAAGATAAATTTTCTCTATATGATTCCACAAGTGAAATTTTATTAATTAACAAACCACCTGCAGAAAGTGGAGTTTCAATTCCAATTTCAGAAGTAATTTCTTCTATTGACATTGAATTAGATTTGTCATCTAAACAATTATCAAATAGAGCTGAATTTATTTCTACAATAACAGTAGATTTTCCCAAAGAATTTATATTAAATAGAACTAATGTTACTAATTATGATATTAATATTAATGATAAAATTGTAACTCTTCCTTATTTAATTTTACAAGATCCTATTTCTTTGGAAAGAGATTCATTTTGTAATAGAAGAGGTAATTCTTATATGATTTATAAATATTTATATTGTGATTGTTCTGACGATTTTGTGGGAGTTGTTTGTCAAATTGATAAAGATTCTTTATCAAATGTTTTATCAAATTATAAAACATTATATCAAAAAGTTTTGTCAGCTCAGACAACTCAATATGATTTTAATTTATTAAATACAGTTCATTTATTAATTAAAAGTGGTGCAACTTTTATGCCTCTTGAATATACTAATTTTATGTTACAAGCTATTGAATTTATCACTTTATATACTAATAAATTTCCAAATGAAATGGTAAGTGGAAATAATTATGAAATTTATTTTGATATTTATAATTCTTTAATTGAATATGGTGTTTATATATCTAATTTAATTAAAGGAAATGTATTCAAAGATAATAATTTCAAAGAAAATGATGGTTTATATAACAAGGATTTATTTAGAAATGCATCTTTAGATCCTTATGAAGATATTTTATCAATGGCTCAAATCTTAGATTATTTTGACAGAATAAAACAAGGTTTAACAAATTTAATGAAATTTTATGCTTCTAAAAAGAAGGAATTAAGTTTCCAAAATAAAAATATAAATGTATATATAGCAATAGTAAATGAAAATTTCGAATTTTCAAAATATTTCAAAAAAGAAAAAGAATTATACGAACCATACTTCGATATATCAAATTGTTTAAGTTCAGTAATGGAGAGAGCATCAGGAGGAGCAGGAACAACATTTAAAACAATATTATTATCAATAATGTGGAAAATTCCTCCTTATTTAAGTGATAATTCACTTTTTTGGAATAATACATCTCCTTTAATAACAATAGAATTAATAGATTATTATACACTTAAGCAAATATATTTAAATGATTGTGGTGAAGAAAGTGAAATTAAATTATATTTCCCAATAAGTCATTATTTAATGACTCCAAGAATAAATGAGAAAAAAAAATATGTTGCTCCTAAAAATCAATATTCAATGACTGGTTCAATGTTTAATGATCCTGTTTATATAGCTCCTAATGGGAAAGTTGATAATTCAACTACTAAAGAAAGACAAAAAGATTATTTTATTAATTTTAATTTATCTTGTAAATCTTATATTTTGGAAACTGAACCTAAAAGAAAATATAATTTAAATTTAGATTATTCTATATTAGATTATGTTAATTTCACTGATGATAATTATGCTGTTTGTTATAGAAAAAATTTACTTCATAGTGATTTTTCAGAATTTGTTCTTGAACATTATGATGTTAAAGGTGTTTTTAAAGTTAATACTCGATTCTTTTATTTAATTCATTTTGAATTATATAAATATGGTCCTAATTATAAAGGAAATTATGGATTATTTATATTTATTTTCTTAATTGTTTTTTATTTCCTTATGATTTTCATATATAAAATCATTGAAAAATTCATTATGAAAAAATTACAACTTTTGAATTTTTTAAATATGTGTATTTTAAAAATTAATTTACCTTATTTAGGTACTTATAATGTAAAATCAGATTTAAATTTATCCAATGAAATAAAAAATGTATTAAAAACAAATGAGAAAATAAAAGATAAAGATTTCAATCCAGAAAAACCAAAAATTGATGTTCATGAAGAATTAGATGTGATAAATTTTTCTCATAAAATAACAAGAGAAAAAAATGTTTTTGGAAGAAATAAAATAAATAATAATTTTATGGATAAAGTAACAGGAGAAGATTTAACAACAATAGTAGGAGAAAATTATTCAAAGAAAAAAGCAAGTAAGAAAGGAAGTTTTTATACTCAATTCAATAAAAAAGAAGAAAATAATTCTTCTGAGCATTCTGATGAAGATGATAAACATTATAAAATAGATTCTTTACCAAGTTCGAATAATTTTTTTGATATTGAGAAAAATAAAAGAAGAAAAAGTAAAGGAACTAATTCAGAAGAAAAAGAGTCTAAAAAAAAAGGATTTTTTGATCCAAATCCACCAAAAAAAATTTCTTCCAAGAAAGAAAAATCTGATAATAATTATGATATAAGTAACGAAGATGATGATGATTATGAATATGATGATTATGAAAGCCAAGATTATCCAAAGAAAAAGAGAATAAAGGATAAAAAGTATGATAGTTATGATGAAGAAGAAGAAAGTGAAGATTATTCTTCAAAAAATAAAAAAAAATCTTCTTCAAAAAATAAATCAGAAAATCTATATTCAGAAAGTCAAACATCAAAAAATAAATCAAGTAAATATTCAGAAAGTCAAACATCAAAAAATAAATCAAGTAAATATTCAGAAAGTCAAACATCAAAAAAAAAACCAAGTAAATATTCAGAAAGTAATGAATCAGATTTTTCAAAAGGAAAGAAAAGAAATAAAATAAATATGTATGATAAAAAAAATGAAAATGAAAAAATAATAAATACAGAAGAAGCATCATTAAATGATGAAAAAATAAATGAAAAAAGATTATCAATAATAGCAGAAAAGCCAGAAATAGATTATTTAAATACTCCAAAAGATTTTTTAGAAGATTTACCAGAATTAGAATCAAATTTAACATATCAAAGACAATTATATGAATATGATAAATTAAATTTAAAACCAATTGATTTTTATTGTAAAAATTTATCAAATAGATATATTATATTTACTTTGTTTGCTAGATTTTCTATTTGTTATACTAGATATAAAAGAGTTGGAAATTTCGTTGCTCAAATTTCACTTTATGGTTTTTTTTTAGTTCTTTTTTTCACTGCAGATAAAAATCAACAAATTGTAAATGATAAAAATAAAGTTGAATCATTTTTATTTATTTTATATGTTTTTTTAAGTGAAATAGCAAGTTGTTTATTAGTGCATTTACCTGCATATATGTTTTATATTAGTGAAAGAGATTTTAGAAAATTATATAAGTTAGTAAAATATGATAGAGGTTTATTAATTATGAAAGAATATGATTTATTAGTTAATCATAGATTTTGGTGGAATTTCTTTGGTGTTTTTATTCAATGGATTTATATTATCATTGGATTCCATTTTTCTTTTACATTCTGTCCTGTTTATTATTATCAAAAAAAAACTTTCTTTATTGCTTATTTAGTTACGATTGGAAGTGACATTTTGATATTTGAATTCGTTTATGAAGCTTTTATTATGTTATTATATAAATTTAGAAAAATTGGAGGAATTATTGTAAAAATTGGAGAATTTACTAATAGAATAAGACAAATGAAACATCTTTTTTAAATTCAATTAAATTTTTTATTATTCAATATTATTGTTTAACCAATTTATAAATTTATTAATAATACAATTATTCACTTTTATATGAAATTATTGATTTTTCTTTTCTAAAAAGATAGTTTTATCAAGATTATCAATTTGAAAATTAAAAATAAAATAAAATGAAAAACAAATACTTAAATAACTTTTATTTAAAAAAGGTTTTAATAAAAATATATTATTGTTTTTGATTTATTCTTTTATTCTTCTCCTATATTTGACTCTTCCATTAAATTCATTTGTAACATATTTTTTTCATGTTCATCAATATCAATAATATTATTTCCAATTTGATTTTCATAAACAGATTTTAATTGTTGAATAGAATATTTTTCTTTTTCATCAGTTGAAATTTCAAAAGCATTTTTCAAAATTTCAATAGATTCTTTTTTTTTATTATCATCAAACTTCATGAAATAAATTTCAGCTAATTTAATATAAGCATCAATATAATTTTTATTAATATTAATTATTCTCTTATATAAATTACAAGCAATAACAAAATCATTATTTTTAAAGAACAACTGAGCTATTTCATTTAATAATTCAATATCATTAAATTTCATTTTAATTAATTCATTCATGCATTCAATAGCTTCTTCATTTCTATGAATATCAATACAAAACATAGTCATATAAGCCCAAGTGATAGGATTTTCAATATCTAATAAAACAGCTTCATTTAAAGCTTCTTCGGCAGCAATATATTCATTTAATCTTGTCAAAGCAAGACCTAAATATCTCCAAGCAAATGAATGTAATATTGAATCTTTTAATATATGCATAAATACTGTTTTTGCATCGTTCCATGTTTTTCTTCTTATATATATTATTCCTAATCTTGTTAACATTTTTATGTCAAATTTTATATTTTGAGGCTTTGATTTTATGCCTTTTACATATGATTCCTCAGAATCAAATAAATTATTCAAATGATAAAAAGCATGTCCTCTTAATGTCCATGCTTGATAATTTTTTTCATCTGATTGAAGAATTTCATCACATAATTCTATTACTTTTGTATAATCTTTTGAAAATAATTTTATTTGGGCTTCTTCTAATTTAAATTGAATAGTATTTTTATTTTCTTCATTTATAAATTCTAATAATTTTTCACTTATTTCATAAAAATCATATGAATTAAAAAAACTTATTAATGTATACCATATTTTATCACATTGCTCTATCGGAAGTGTGGGACTTTTATATTCTGTTTTTACTTTTGGATTTACTTTAGGCTTTTTTAAATTTATTCCTAACTCTATCATTTTAAATCTTTTTGCTGCTTCATAATGTTTTGTAAATAATAATTTATTTCCTTGTTCATGGTATAAAAATGCTAAAAATGCATTAAATATACAATTAGTATTTTTTAATTCATATTTATTTAATAATTTCATCATATATTCAATAGCATCTTTCATTCTTCCTTTTAGATATTTAATTGAAGCAAATAATATTTTTAAATGATATTCTTCCATTATTACTTCAGGTTTTAAAGATTGTCCATTTTGAATTGCTAATTCTTGACTTTCATTAGTTATTTTAATGCAATTTCCAATTGCTTCTTCAACTTCAATCAAAGAATTTAATTTTTTAGCTAAAACAGCAAAATTTAACCAACTTTCTTTATTTTGAATTAAAGTTAATCTACTTTTATAATATTGCATAGAAGTTTCTAAATCATCTAAAATATCATATTCTCTTGATAAACGTAATAATCTTCTTTCTTCAGGTTCTTTATTTTGTCTCATTGCATAAGCTTTTACTTCTTTTCTACTTTGTTCATATGATGATAAAATATATTCATGAATTTCATCTTTTTTTAAATGATAATATTCATCCATTCCTAATTTAATTTCATCACTAATATATGCATATAAAGCAGAGAAAAATTTATCTTTTTGTTCTGCAAATTTTTCATTTATATTTACTCTTTTTTTATATTTTTCAACTGCTATTCTAGTTATCATTTTTTTCAATTTTTCCTTTATCATTCCAGCTTTTCCATTTTCAATAAATTTAACTAGAAAAGTATTAATATTTTTATCCCTTTCTTCTTTTTTAACATTTGTTAAAACAGTTCCTCCTTTTTCCCTTTTAACATTTTGATTCTTATTAGAATCTCCCATTGTTTCATCATAATTTTTACAAATCGAAGCAATGAATATTTTAATATATTTTCTAAAATCATTACATATTTCATCAGCAGCAATTGGTTTAACTTGTTTAATTGATTCTTCTTCTTTTTTTTCTTCTAATTTTTCTTCTTTTACAATATCTTCATTTTCAGGAATACTTTTTAAATTTTTTCCAGTTAAAGCATCAATAATTTTACTTCCTTCAATAAGTTGACTATTATTTTGATTTTCTTTAATTTCTTCTTTTTCAATTTTATCAACTTTTTCATTTGGAGCAGATAAAGGAACATTTTTTTCTTCAAGTAAATCATCAGGTTGTGCTTCTTCATTAGGACCTTTTAATTTTGGATTAATACTTTCACTAAATGATATTTTAAAATAAATATATGTATGGGCTTTTTCAACATAATCTAATTCAATATCACTTTCTTCTTTTTTTTCCTCTTCTTTTTTATCTTCTTTCTTCTCTTCTTTCTTTTCATCTTTTTTTCCTTTTTCTTCAACTGGAGGACCAAATAAATAAACTACTAAATCATTTTCACTAGGAATAAAAGGTTGAAAAACAGGTTGAATATTATTTTCAATTCTCTTATCATAAGTTTCTTTTAACATTAAAGAAGTTCTTAAAATAACTTCTTTTTTACCTGGAATATGATAAAATTCACTTAAATCAGCTAAACCAACTGTATATACTGGAACAATTTCTTCTGGATTCATATTTTTTGGTTTTGGTCTTTTTTTAGGATCTTCATCTGGAGGTGGAACTTTATTTACTTCTATTATTATATTTTTCTTGTCATTTATACAATTTTCCATTTGAAGAAGTGGTTCTCCACTTAATTCGACTGTGTTTATTTTATCTTCTTCACTAAATGATACCCATTCAGCTTGATTTGACATTTCTTTTATTTTATAAAATTGATTCATTGGTTCTAATTTATGTAATTCTTCATAAAATTTCCTTTCATATTCTTCTTTTTCTTTTCTAATCTTTTCTAATCTTTCTTCTTCTTCTTTCACGGCATCTGGATTTTTTTTATCGATTTTAGGAGGTCCTTTCTTTTTATTTTCTTCAGCGTTTTTTTCTTCTTCAGTCGGTTCTCTAGGATTCATTTTCCCTTTACTAACAGTAGCTTCACTAACTTTAACTTGATATTCCCATGAATCACAAGCACCAGAAGTATCTAATTTTAAAAAGAATTCAGGAAGAGAATAAATTCCAATTACTTCAACAGACAATTTTGTTGGTTTAACTGCAGCTCCTCCTCTTTCAAAAAGACTTTGAAGAACTACTGCTTCTGATTGAGGGTATATAGTCCCCATTTGAAGGGTAGAGCCTTGGTTTTGAGTTCCTATATTTTTTTCTTCTAATGATTTTTCCATTTTTTCTTCTTCTTTGTTTTCTTCCTTAGAATTTATTGGAGGCTCTACATTCTTTTCTATTGAGGGATTCTCCATTTGAGGTTGGTTTTCTTCTGACATTTTTTTCAGGTTTTTTTAATTTTTTAAAAAAGGTTTATTTGGTTACGGAAATATAATTTAATTTTTAATTTTTTTTTCATTTTTTTAATTGGATTATTATTTTATTATTATTTTTATTTTTATATTTTTGAAATAAAATCAATATTATGGGGGAAACTCTAAGTACACCTAATCTTGAGAAAAATATTGATAATGGATATAACAATGATTTAGAATATGGTATTTGTTCAATTCAAGGTTATCGACCATCAATGGAAGATACATTCTTTGCAGCGATAAATATAGGAGAAGACAAAAACTTATCTTTATTCGGAGTATGTGATGGTCATGGAGGAAAAGAAATTTCATCATATATTGCACAAAATTTTCAAAGTTTTTTAGAAAAAAATGAGAATTTCAAAAACCGAAAATATCAAGAAGCTTTAAAAGAGACTTTTTTATCTTTAGATAAATCTCTTTTAGAAAAAGAGGTATTTGAAAAACTCTTAAATTATAGTATAGAAGATCGTAAAAATGAGGAAGAAAAATTTGATAAAATAGCAAAAGAAGTAATAAAAGAAGATGATAAAATAACAGAAGACGATATAACCCAAATGAAAGCGTTTAAAAATTTATTTGATCCTAGAAATTTAGAAGATTGTAATGTGGCATATTTTTGTGGATCAACAGCATGTGTAGTTCTCTTTGGTGAAAATGACATTTTCATAGCAAATGCAGGTGATTCTCGTTGTATTCTACTTGATAAGGATGGAATTGTTCGACATAAGACAACTGATCATAAATGTACAAATCAAGAAGAAAAAAAAAGAATTGAACAAGCTGAAGGATTTATTGAAGGAAATAGAATTAAAGGGTGTTTAGATGTTACTAGAGGTTTCGGAGATTTAGAATATAAAACGAATGAGTGGTTAAGACCTGAAGATCAAATGATTACTGCTAATCCTGAAATTATCTCTGTCCCTACTAAAGATGTAGATTATGTTGTTCTTGGATGTGATGGATTCTTTGAACCTATTAATGAAGATTCTAACAATGGAAAAATAGGGAAATTTATTTTTGATAAGTTAAAGGAAAAAAAAAGAAATGATGGAAATAATATTTCTGATGTTATTTCTCTTTTTATTGATGAATTGGTAAAGAAGGATGAAAAGAAAAATCCTATTTCTAGTGATAATATTACTGGAATTGTGATTAAAATGTATGAGGAAAGTAAAGTCAAAAAGGAGGTTAAGAAAAAAATTGAGAAGAAAAATGTGAAAGAAGAAAAGAAAGAAAAGAAAAAAGAAGAAAAGAAAGATGAAGGAGAAATTACTACCGAATCTAAAGCAAATGAAAAGAGTGAGGAAAAGAAAAAAGAAGAAGAAAAGAAAGAAGAAGAAAAGAAAGAAGAAGGAAAAGAAAAAGAAGGAGAAAAGAAAGAAGAAGAAAAAGAAAAAGAAGGAGAATCGAAAAAATCAGATAAAACAGAAGAAAAGAAAGAAGAAGTAACAGTAGTAGAAAAAATAGAAGAAGTAAAAGAAGAAGAGAAAAAAGAAAAAGAAAATATAGAAGAAAAGAAAGAAGAAGTAAAAGAAGAAGAGAAAAAAGTAGAAGTAAAAGAAGAAGAAAAGAAAGAAGAAGTAAAAGAAGAAGAAAAGAAAGAAGAAGTAATAATAGAAGAAAAAGTAGAAGAGAAAAAAGTAGAAGAAAAAGTAGAAGAGAAAAAAGTAGAAGAGCAAAAAGAAGAAGTAAAAGAAGAAGAAAAGAAAGAAGAAGTAATAGTAGAAGAAAAAGTAGAAGAGAAAAAAGTAGAAGAGAAAAAAGAAAAAGAAGAAGATTCAAAAGTAGAAGATAAAAAAGAAGAAGAAGTAACTAAAAAAGAAGAAGAATCACAAAAAGAAATAAATCTTGAAGAACAAAAAGTCGAAGAAAAAAAAGAAGATGATAATAAAAACGTAGAAGCAAAAACAGAAGATCTAAAAAAAGAAGAATCACAAAAAGAAGAAGTAAAAACAGAAGAAAAAAAGGAACAATAAACTATTAAAATTCTTAAAATTTATTTTCATTAAATTAATATAAATTAAAAAATATAAAAAATTTAATTATTATAGAAAAATAATTAATATTAAAAAATCCAAAATTTGAAAAACATCTCCTAAGTTTATCTAATTGAAATTTAAACATTCCATCAATAGTGATGGGAATTATTCTGATAATATTGAATTTTTATATAAAATATTAATGATGGAAAAAATGATTTTATATTAATATAAGTGAAAATGATTTGAGAAGTTTAA
>JAEEGL012594313.1_pt1 | contig 12835 bp, 19 predicted proteins | sample 9134231 | NCBI WGS metagenome assembly JAEEGL01 (sample SAMN16246548, study PRJNA631951) | gut metagenome | biome: gut microbiome; feature: rumen; material: fiber-attached | host: Bos | place: Iran: Karaj | collected 2018-10
ATACCGTCATGGCATAATTATCATTTATAACCTCAGCAACAGCGGAAGAGACGTGAATAAGAACCGGCTGGGCGAGTTCAAGGAAATCTGCAATGGTCATGTTGGGAATAATAAACTCGTCTGTATCCGCGTCTATAGTCCCATTTACGATGGTAAAACATCCACCCCCGCCAGCACCGTTCTCCCACTTTTGCGCAGAAGCGTTATACACAAGCGTCTGCCCGTCAGACGGATTGCTGATATCTACGTCCGTCAGGCCGGACAGCGTGGAGGAACCGCCGCCACCGCCGGCGGCTTTCTGGCCCATCATATAGGATACAGGATCAAAGTCGGCCATGTTACGCACCTCCCCACTCGCGCCAGGTAGCGTTTTCCGCGTCGAAGAAATACAGTTTGCTGGTATCCATCTCGATAAAAGCGGAGCCGTTAGCTACTCCCTCAGTGGGCTTGGGCGTGTCAGTAGACAGGCCACAGTAGGTAGCCGGTGCAGCATAAAAGCCGCCAGACGATTGGATCCCATTTTCAGGTGTGATCATATAATTTCCGTCCTTTCTTGCTTAATCAACTTCAATGATCATCAGGTTTTCCACGCAGCAATATTGACGGAGAGCGTGAGTTCGATCCCGAAATCTCCCTCTACCATCTGAATACTCTGGCCTGTGCAGGCCCACATGCTTATCCCCCCTTGACGTACTCAACGATTCTGCGGATGATCACGGCCATCTCGGCACGGGTCACGGGCTGGTCCGGCTTAAAGCTCCCGTCAGGATAGCCGGTCAGCAGTCCGCGCTCGATGCACCAGTCGATATCCTGGACAGCCCAATGCGTGCTGTAATCATCATCCGGCAACACAGGCTTTACCTCCTCCTTATATTTCGGCCTTGCCACCCCCACGATCTGGCTTCTGTACCTAATCTTTCGGGCGACACAGCCGCCATTATCCTGGCTGCCTTCCATCCCCAGCCCTGGAGTAGTGTTCCCTTCGATCGTCGTTACCTCCAGCACTGGACCGCTGACGACGTTTTCCACCAGGCAAACGTGTTCCGGATCCGCACCGCCGTGAAAATTCAAAAAGAGCAGATCGCCAGCCTTCACTTCGTTCATTGTAACGGCCAGCCCCTGCTCTTTATACCAGCGAAAGAGCGTACTGCAGCTCGCGGTCTTCGCACCGGCGAAAAACGCCATTGCCTCTCCAGCATCGCGGAAACACCACCACAGGAAGATCACGCACCAAGGGACCCCGTCCCAGCCGAAGGCCCTGCCGTATTTTGTCTGATTGCTGCCTGACGGCGCTTCCGCATAACCAATCTGGCTGGCAGCAATCTTGATCACACTTGCCTTAGACACCGGGCCGCTCCCAGTATTCGTACCGCTGGATTGCTCCAGTCTTGTCGATTACCATGAACATAGCGGTCTGTACGCTAAGATTAGCCATTGCGGAGGCCATGCCCTGGAAGAGAGCCATCGTTGCGGATGTGACATTAGAGTGTTCCCACACCGCCTTTGCGGTTTCAGAAGCCGTAGTCGTGATTTCTACCAGAAAATACATCGTAATCCCTCCTTATGCCAAGTTGAGCAGAGCAGCCAATGTGGTCTGCTCACAGTTAGTCCCGATCGTTAGCGTTGCCCCAGACGAGATAGATGTCTTTGCCTTGTAAAGCAAACCGTTCCAGACGAAGATTTTCCCGGTTGTGTATGCTCTGGATGCCGTAGTCCCGACCTCGACCGGGCCAAGCATTTCTGCCGTGGCCATGAAGTGATTGGCAAGCGGTTCGTTTGTGTAACCGCTGTTAAGCTGTCCGTGCAGCAGAGCGAGGTCGTAATCGGGAGTGTCATTAAGTACCCAACTATTCCCTTCGCGGTGAGCGAGTGTTTGATTCTTACCGCGCTCCAGCTTTACAGCGAGAAATTCAAGAGATGTACCAGCGATTACGGACAGGGCGAAGATTCGCACGGCGTCTGAATAAGATGCCTGATAAGAACCAGAAAAGAGAGTCCACGAATTCCCCGGTTCGCTGACGGTGACACGCGCCGAAGTATCGGCAATAGGTGTAATCGTGTTATTGGCATATCCTTGGACGCCGATCTGCCCAGTCCCGGTTCCGCGGACGAGCGCGCTGAAAGTTATCCACCCGCTGGGACACTCTCTTGTGAAATATCGCATGTATGCCGTGCCTTCTGAATCGGCAGTCAATCTCATGTATGTCGATCCAAGGCGTACGGTGGCACGCGAGTTGGCAGCCCAGCCGTCGATCGTCATGCCGCCACCTTCATAACTGGATTTTCCGCGCTGATTCACGGGCATGATCCCTCTGTCGCCGCCACCGCCATAAAAATACCAGTTGGCGATGAAATTATCGCCGCTCTTCTCGGACAGGCTATTGTAAATACCACCAGATGTGACCAGGGCCGCACTGTCCGCAGTCGGCGCGGAATCAAGCTGCTTCGCCGAAATCCGCGACCCGTTGCCAGCAAGGATTCCGTCAAGCGTGGTGCTGGTCGAACCTGTGACCTGATTAGGCCCCGGATTTCCCTGGATGCCCTGCGGCCCCCTCTGACCAGCTGCGCCCTGCGCCCCCTGGGGGCCGATTACTGAACCAAGATCAATAACAGGCATATATTTCCTCCTTATTCCAAATCGGGATCATAAAACAGATGCCCATATGTGGGTGATGTGGTGTCTGTATCGATATACCAGGCTTCAGGGTTCGTTTCTGAACCTGAGTATGTCATCAACAAGTGGCCCTGCGGACTGATTGAAAAATAGAACAGGCCAGACGCAGCCTCGATACTCGCAGCATTTCCACCTGGAGGGCCTTGGATCCCCTGAACGCCCTGCTGACCTGCTGGCCCCGTTGCGCCCTGCGGCCCAACAGCCCCAGGAGCGAGGCCGAATGCCAATGTCCAGACACCGCCAGCACTCTGCTGTTTACTGAGCGTCGGTGTAGCCCCGGCCTCCAACACGGTACTGCTGATCCCCATGCCCTCGATTGCGGTACGATCTGCCGCAGCTGCCACTGCGGCAGCTTCGGCCCGTGTCGCGTCATCGCTTGCCTGGTCAGACGCTGCCTCCACAAGAGCCACTAACGATGCGATTGCATCCCTCACCCATTGTTTCCATGCCGCTCCGGTTGTATGATAGGCCGTGCCGGATTGCTCGACAGGCAGAAGTGATGTGTCGGTGATTTCACCCAGCTCTGGAAGCTGACCTATAGTTCTGTCTGGCGTATCAGCCATCTTCACTCACCTCCGTTGACGTTGTGGATTGCAGCGCGTCATACGCAGCCTTCAAAAGATTCCTGGCGCTGACTAGCCTGTAAGCGTCTGAACCTTTCACGCTTATCGAGTCAAGCTGTTCATCTGCCTTCACGAGCAACGCTTTTATCTGATCCATCATGCGTTCTCCTATTACTCAAAAACTGTGCCATCAGGCATAATCACTTTGTCCGCATTGCTAAAATCCCAAATACCATACGCATAAACAGCCCTGTTTGGAATTTCTGCATTAATACGAGCGATGTTAAAACCTTTTGCGCTTAAAGACACAAAGCCGAAGTCGCCATCATAAATTTGAAATACCGTATCGCCACGGTTATTTCTCAGTTGAAGGCCATAATATGCATCATATATACTTTTCGCAAAAACCAGGTATTCAGAATAGTCAGGGGCGTAAATTGTGGGCGCGATAATGGAAATATTTGATTTCACATAGTCCGCTGTAATCAGCCCTTTCACATGAGCAGAATCAACATTGAGGTAGACCTCTTGGGAGCTAATTTCTGCCATGCCGTCACTTAACTTGAAATAGGTTTTTCCGAAATCGTCGCTGTATACCGACAGCGTGATGTCTGTTGATGTCTGCTCAATGGCTGTCATGCGAGTTCCAAGCTCGCTCACATCTTCGACCACCGATTCAAGCCCATCCGCTGTCTCCGTGATACGAGTGCTCAGGTTGGTGGTGATCAACTTCAGGCTTCCGGTCTGGCATGTCCACGTGGTTCCGTCAGAGTAATACCAACGCCCTGCCGTCTGGTCGAGATAATATTTGCCCGTGTAATCTGATGCGGAGATTTTATTGTTTTTCGGTGTCCCGAAGCCATAAGCGGAAATCGACACCCCGGATGGTAGGCCGGTCAGATCCCACTTGCTCTCCTGTGCGGCTACCGTGGCTTTGATTTGCTTGGCCGATTGCTCGATTGCGGATGTATACTCTCCGGAAACAGTGTCGATTTTCCCGTCCGTATACGTCTTGGAATCCGCGAGGGCGGTATCAGCCGCTCCAGCAGCGTCAAAATAGCTGGACACCTTAGAGGAAATGTTATCTGGCGTGAAGTTGATTTCAGCCCAGTCATGCACCACGCCGCCAGATATGGTCTTGATCTCCTGATCTGTGTATGCGTGGATGCCATCAACGGTGATCTCCAGACTGGTAACCTTCGAAGATAAGCCCTCTTGCGTATTTTGCACATCGGAGATCTCAGCCATGATACGCCCATTTTCCACGATGAAAAACGTCCGCAGCCCCTGGATCTCCTGAGCAATCAGCCTGTTTTCAGAGGATTCATACGGATACTCGTGGTCGATGCTGCCGTCCTCCGGCGCGCCAATATTGGCGGTCATCAGTGGGGAAAACGTGGTTTCTATGTCTGCCAGGACGCTGTAGACTTCATCAACGGACACCCCGTCCCCGATCTCCGCAGCTGGGTTCAAGATCGCCCCCGCAGCGGAAAAAGGCTTATACGCGTACCCCTGAATTGTCTGGAGGATGTTATCCGCCACCTTCTGCCCCTGCGTGGGATCGCGGATCAGTCGGTTTTCAACGTCAAGCGTGCGGCCGGACTTCGGATCCCCAGCCGTATACACGATCTGGTTTCCATTCTGATCCGTCCCGGCAATGAGGCGAACACAAGAGATCGGATCATAGACAGGGCTTTCATCCAGATCGCGGACGTTTTTCCCCAAATTCAACTTGTCAGCTGACACGGATTCGATAGCCCCCCATCGTGATATAGCTGCCGTTCTCGTCGATTAGCAGCCCAAGCGGACCAGGCGGGATATCCCCAAGAACCAGAAGCCGCAGCTTGTTTTCATCGGTTACAACCCAATTTCCGCCATACATAGACCCAACGTAGCCGAGTACCTGACGCATTGACATGGCGCCGTCCTGGCTATACTGAGGCGTACCATCCTCCAGCTCGATGCCCGGATAGCCGATCTGATACCCCTCGGTCATGATCGCCGTGGTCCGCTCGTCGATTGACACGCCCATGGCTGTAGCTATGGTCTGGACTACGCTGACGTCAGACCTCGGCCATAGACCCTGATTCCCTGCTTTTGTGAACGACTGCTCGGTCTTGAGCATCGGATCGAAAGCGTCGATCTCCAGAACACCGTTGCCCTCGTCCCGCGTGTCGATAAAATAGGTGCCCTTCGGCAGCCATTCAGAAGTCGTTGTCCCATCGTTCAGCCGGAACTGCATCACGATTTTGGCCATTCTCGGGATCACTGGCATGCCGGTATAATTCCGCAACATCAGGTGCAGTTCCTTCGCTATGCAATTACCGATAGACAGCTCCCGGTCGATCATGGCCGCCCGCGTGGTAGCCGACACGATTTTGTTCTGGCCGTAGACGTTGTATGCTGAGTTGGTCCGATAGATCAGCGCGCGGACCTCCTTGGGGGCGCCGGCGGCCAGAAGCGTTTTGTAGGTCTGGCTGGTTAGCTGCATGGCTCCCCCTTTACTGCTCGATCAGCGGGAACGTGATCCCTGTCCATACATAGCCGTTTCCGGCCCAATTCTGCTGAAGGAAAGCAGCGGGCCGGTTGTTGCTGTACATCGTTTTTGTTGCCGTGGTGCCTAGCCGCGGGTCATCGTATACTACGGTCACCCATTCGGGATTAATTGCCTGGAGCACGATACTGGCCTCAGCCGTGGTCAGCGGCCGGCAGGTGCACTCAATATCCACCTTCTGGGCCACGCGGTTGCGGTGCATAACGCCGTCGAGCGTGCGGCCCGCGTCCGGGGCATCCAGGTCGGACAGCTTCCAGCGCAGGCCCTCCGCGGCCAAGTAGGGCAGCAGATTCACACCGTTCACAGTAAAAGTCATCGACCGCCACCTCCCGTCACTCTAGCCAGGCGCTCCTGACCGGATTTGATCTCGCGGGAATCCAGGAATACACGCACCTCCACTCGCTGATCAGCACCATTCATCTCACGCACGGCCTGCCTAAACGCCTCAACAATGGTTTCCAACGGAGCCTCGATATTTGTCCCGCTCGTTTGATCTCCCAGGATAGCAGCAAATTCTCGATTTGGTGGGATAACGGCGCCATCAGCCAGCCGCGGCAAAGAAAGATATCCAATCTCACGGATATTGGGCGCGAGCGTCCACTTTTTGCCGCCGATAAATGGGACCCAATCTGGAATATCAAAATCAATGTGGATTTTATTAATCATCCCGATCAAGCCATTCACAATAGCTATCCCACTGTTCACGAACCCTTCAAGGATCTGAATGAGCGCGTTCACCGTGCTTTTCCCGATCTCACACAAGCCATCCCAAGCCTTCTGCCAGTCACCCGTGAAAACGCCAGTAATAAAAGTGATCAAACCCTTCAGTAAACCGACAATGAAGTCCCACACGCCGGACACGATATTCCCAAGGCCCTCAAAAAAAGTCTTCCATCTAGGGCCAAGGGTCTTGTCGAGCCAATCAAGGAACGCTTGCCACGCCTTCTGAATGGAATGAATGATTGAAAGCCCTACCTTGTTAAGCCCTTCAAACGCCTGTTTTAGCCCGTCTATTGCACCCTCAACGTCACCTGCGAAAATCGACACAAAAAACTTCTTGAGGCCGTCGAACATATCACGAAAACCCTCTGTGAAAAGCTCGCCCTCGTCGAACAGATATACAAAAGCGAGGATCAGCGAAGCTATAGCCGCGATCAGAGCCGGGATGAAGGATCCAGTCAGCAGCGACAAACCGATTCCAGTAGCCATCAGACCCGCAATAAGGGTCAGAGTGTTCTCCAGGTTCATGCCGTTCTCAATCAGGTCTTTAATACCCAGCACCAGCAATGCGATCCCGCCCACAACTAAAGCGATACCGGCACCCAGCGTCCCGAATGCAAGCGCCGCGCCAGCCGCCATCCCAGCCAAAGCGAGAAGCATGTTTTTCAGGTTATCCAGTGTAATTCCGTTATTCCATGCGTCAAAGAAATTGCGAATAAACTCCAGCGTGGAATAGAGCAACAGAGCAAGTCCCAAGATCTCTTTGAGGCCCATACCCAAGGCGCTTCCGATTTTCCACGCGAGCAGAGCCGCGCCAATCGCCTCGATGATCCTCAGCAGCTTATTCAACTCATCCTCTGCCATCTGGTCGAATTCAAATGTCGGCTGGATCTTACTTGATGCAGAACTGCCGCCAGCGGCATCTTCAGCTGACAGCTTATTGATCTGGTCAAACGCGGCAAGCTGCCCAGACGCTTTTTTCGCTGCGCTCCCGACGCCTTTGATTGCTTTCTGTTCCTCTTGGAAGCTCTCCGCTGCCGCGGCGCTTTCCTGGACTGTCTTGCCAAAAAGGCCGGAAGTAAAGCTGGCAAGCGCAAGGACAACCTTGGTCAGTGCGTTCACTAGGGCGGTAATGGCCGGAATAATCACCTCAACGAGTGGCTGCACAAGCGTCAGTAAGGCGCCCTTGAAGCGCCCAATGGCTGCCGCAGCCTCATCATTGCTGGCAATGATATCGGTAAACCAGGTCCTAATACCACGAAGCGCCCGAGTGATTACGGAGAAGAAGAACACACGCTTAATCATATTCCCAATACGAGAAAACACCTTTTCGAACTGCTTGGCAGCGTGCGCCGCAGCATCCTCGAGCTTAGCCATGGTCCCGGAGCTCGCCGCGATCTGACGCTCCAGATCCGCTGTCGAATTCCCCATCCGATTTAGGTCACGCTCGCCGGCGCTGATCTCGTTGGTCAGCTTGACATACTGATCATCCAGCTTATTGACAATGGAGGTCTGTTCTCGCAGCTCAGCATTAGCCGCGCTCAGCTGAGCACGCAGACCAGCTCGGTCACCAGGCGCTGCAGTAGCAAGCGCGGCCTTCAGCTGTTCGACCTTCAGCCTGGCAGCATCAGCATCAGCGCCAGCAACTCGCAGCTGTTCAGCAACAGCACTCTTTTGAGCTTTTTTCGCGTTCAGATCGTCCTGAATGGTAGACATTTTTTGCTTCAACTTTTCCAGCTGCTGCATGGCGTCACGATCATCCAGATGCACGGAAACCGATACGCCGCCTACACTATTGCTCGGCATTATTCAAACCTCCTTTCGTCCACAGACTCAGCAAATCATCATCTTTAGAGCTGTAGTGCGATTTCAGCCTGACAAGGTCAGCATTTTCACGCACCCACTCACGATCAGCCTTATCCAGGCGCTTACCCTTCGCCTGCATATTGCGAACCCGCACGATCTGTGCAAAGGTACAGTCACCGATTTCATAGTAGGCAGACAGAAACGTCCACCAATGCAACGGGTCACCAACGCGCACGTCGCGCCCCAAAACACGATTGATAGGAGCTATGATCCACGGGAAATCCTGGCCCCAATCCATCAATCTCGGCCCTTTTTTGTGAGGCGCCTCCATGCCGCCGTCGATAAACCACGCCGCCTGCTGCATAGCCTCGCTCAAATCTTCATCTGGGATCGATTCCGAATCTGGGTAAAAGATCTCCAGCATAACCTGTGCTTTTTCAGCCTGATCCAATTCTGGATCAGCCAGAGCTTCCAGGATGGTCAAGATGTCCTTGAAATCCCAACGGATCGCATAAGTCTTTTCGGAAACCACGATTGAGGTCGGCAGTTCAAAATTCATATCAAAACCGGGAGGGACGAATGTCCCTCCCGCTCCTCATCACTTGTGGTACTTACTGAGATATTTCTGCAACTTCGGATTTGTCGCCTTCTGCTCACGAGCGACCGCAGAATCCATCATGTCGATAATCGCCAACATGATGTTCATCCACAAAGGCAGCCCTTCAGACAAGGCCAGCACGCTGATAGACCCGCAGATACTCGCACAAGTACCCTCGCCCAAAAGTTCGTCAACGGCTCCGCGGAATATGGCATCCCCTTCCTCCCACGCCTGGAGAACAGCAGCATTTTCCAGCGACGCCATTTTGCCGCGCCACTCCTTATCCTGGGCCTCCAGCTCCGTGAAACGCGCATACATTTTCCCGACAAAAGCCGGATCCGTCGGATTGAGATAGATCTTGGTTTTTCCGTTGATCACATATTCCTCTACGCCGAGGTTAATATTCAGTTCGGCCATACTCTGCTCGCCTCCTCTCGTTAGGACCCGGCCGAGAACGTCACGACGCCGGAGCTGTTCACAGACGCTGTGCCGACGGTGCGGGTACCGCCATAAGTCACGCTGATCGGCATGCCCAGGTTGCCGCCGCCTTCGCCGCCCAGGGAGCTGGGACGAATGCTGCAGGCAGCGTACCGCTCGGCAAACATGGCAGAGCTGGCGGTGCCGGCATACAAGTGTACGATCAGCATGTCCTGAGCCGCCAGAGCCGTGTAATTCTGCTCCTTGACGGCCAGGTTCCAGATCTTCACGGCGGCCACGTCACCGCCGTCCAGGTCGTAAGGATCGAAGTCCTGAGTGATCACGGGCTTCTTCATCGTGGACCAGGTGTTACCGAGAATGTCCTGGCTGGAATCTTCACCCCAGTCAAAGCTCTGCTCGGAATCGGTCACGCGTTTTCCCAGCGGGGACCAAACAGGCGAAGTCGTGGCGCTGGTGTTGACGTAAGCCACCAGCAGCTCACGCTTGATGGTCTGGCCGCTCGGAGTGTTAAACGTAAGGTCAGGCATTAAAAAACCTCCCATGTCAGAGTAAGCGATGCGCCGTAGTCCGTGCAGCCGTCCTCCCAGACGGCCAGGACTGCGGCGTCGCTCTGTCGTGTAATTTTCTCATTGACGGCATTGGAGATGTCCGGCGGTGCGGCCGTCTCGCACCAAGCGCAAATCGCAGTCAGGAGTTCCACGGCATCCATCTGGTCTCCGTCATCCGACGGGAGCACGCGGTAGATCACCCTGAAGCGGTACTCTGCCCGGTAGCCGCCGGCAATGTAGCGGGCGGCATAAACCGCAGCTTGCTCGGTGGAAAAGCAAAGGCCCGGCTTGTTCTCAGCCAGGTCCTCGAAGGACACGGTCATCCCCGTGGGAATCTCCGTGCAGGTATTCAGCCAGGTCTTAACGGATCGGACCACGCTGGCCGCGCTGGCCGCGCTCAGAAGATCAGCCACGGGCAATCACCCCCTGTGCCAGCTTGACCCACTCGGTCAGGTGCTCCCGCTTTGCCCGGGTAAACCACTGCGGGCCGCCGGTCGCATGGTGGAAGTTCCGCGTCGTGCGGACCTTCTGCTGGCCCGCAAAGCTGCGCCAGCCGTCCGGCGTCAGGAATCCCGCGATTTTCCGTTTCGGATCCACATAGACCTTGCCGAAATACTGCAGCCGCGCATAACGCTCATCCCAGACGATGGTGTTTCCGTACACGCGACCGGAGCCACGCAGGCGGCCGGAGTTGCTGGGGATGTAGGGTCGGCTGTCGCGCTCGGCCTGGGTGGCGACCTTTTGCTCAGCTGCGGAGCACTTGCGCGTCAGGACATCGGGATAAACCACAGCCTTGACGCTCGTTCTCAAGATCACTTCCCCACCACCTCCAGGTACTCGGTATCCGGCTTCCCGGAATTCTTGCGGTTGACGGCCTGGACACGATACACGTCGTCGTACTGGGAATTGATCTCCTGGTACTTCCCCGTGGCGCTTATATCGCCCAGCGCAAAAAAGCTGCTGCTATCTATGCAGAAAGCCTCTGCCTGCGCCGCAGTACCCATGGCTGCGTACTCCTTCGGCCGGCAGTACCGGACGGCCTGTGTGCCCACAAACGCCTGGAAGTCACGCGGCAGCACCAGCGTGACGGTGTCCGTAGCGATCTTCCCGGTCTCGGTCCGCTGGGTCCCGTCCTCTCCGGTCAGATAAGCGCCGAAGATCGTGACGCGCTTCCCAGCGGTCCAGAGCGTGATCGTCTGCACCGCAACCTCGTTCTTCCGCACACACCACAGCTCCATAACATCCACGGCCTTGCGGTAGGTGCGGTAGATATCGCACCGCACGACGCCTTCAGGCGTCTCCAGGTCGATGATGCTCTGCCCGGAATAGTTGATCGGATTGGTCGTGACGCGCCATTCAGGCCGAAATCCGGCATCGTAAGCGGCGTAATACTCGCGCCGGTCCACGCTCGCCAGCTGGCAGAAAATCGGCGTCTTGACTTCCTGACGCACCATAGCGCCCAGGCTGCCGGTATAGTTGACCGCAATCAGATCGGCGGTCGTGTCAATCGTCATCGTCGCCACGAATTACACCATCCTCGGGCCGAACACCCGGTTGTTGAGTGCCCAGCGCAGCATGCGCGGCATACCCTCCATGGTATCGCGGCGACGCCACAGCCAGCCGGCATACATGATAACCAGCTGACAATCTTCAAAACTGCTCAGATTGAGCGTCACGCCCTCCCGGGCAATCAGCTCTTGCGCCGACGTGATCACCTGGTCGAGCCGCGCATCGTAGCCCATACCGGTAATCCCCAGGTCGATTTTCAGCGCCGCCAGAAGTTCAACATCGGTCATAGTAGATTCTCCTATTCTTCGGGGAAATAAACGCCGACGCCAATGTGCCCCATGCGGATCCGTGGATCACACCAAATCTTTTCGCCCATGTCGCGCACGCGCAGGCAGAAACTCAGGTCCTCGCCAAAGCCCGTGGCCGGCGAAAACACAGCGCCGTAGCCATCCGCGACGCGCCGAAGCAGATCCGTGGTCATCATAACGCCGCCAAAGCCGCAGCCCACGACCTCAAAGATCTGGTCCTTGGGATACTGCTCCATGACCTCGATCTCAGGCGTTGCGAATTTCTCCCCGGGATTCTTGTGCAGCCCCAGGTGGCTATATATCGTCGGTTTAATGGGAGCCTTCCGCGTCACGTACAGGCCGCAGACCATCTCTCTCCCTTCGTCCAGATCAGCGGAAAAACGCTTCATCATGTCCGGAAGGAAAGACATATCAGAGTCCAGCCACAGCACGCGGTCGAAATCGCCCTCCAGTGCGATCTCTGTGAGCTTATTCCTGGCATCATAGACCAGGGATCCCTGGGCAAAGGTGAATTGCGCCTGGCCGACGATCTCCAGGCTCAAAAGAGCCCGGAGAAAGTCAGTCGGGCACTGATCACCGCAGGGAATGGCAATCAGCGTTTTCATGGATTACGATCAGGTCACAGTGACGGTGCACTGAGCGGTGTAGCCGTTGCAGGTGGCGCTGATCACGCTGGAGCCGGAGCTGACGCCGGTCACCAGGCCGGTGCTGGACACGGTGGCCTTGGACGTGGTGGCGCTGGCCCAGGTGATCTCACCCTCCACGCCATAGGGCTGCAGCACAGCGTTCAGCTGGATGCTGCCGGTGCCGGCCACGGTGGCCGCGCTGGGCAGGAGAATGCCGCTGACGGTGTTGGCAGCGTCGCCCGCGAAGGTCATGGCAGTGGTGGGAGACTGGCCGTTGATGTTGATCGCAACGAAAGCGCCGGCGATAACGGGAGTGCCGTCGGCCCGCTCCTTGCCGAAGAACAGGGTCTGGTCGAGCACGCGGTTGGTGTAGCCGAATTCGTCGGCGCCGATGGTCATGCCGCTGCGCTGCGCCCACAGGTACAGGTCGCCGTAGCCGCCCACGATATCGCCGTCGGGCATGAACTCGAGGATATCGATGTCGCCGGTGA
>JAEEGL015595329.1_pt1 | contig 12835 bp, 11 predicted proteins | sample 9134231 | NCBI WGS metagenome assembly JAEEGL01 (sample SAMN16246548, study PRJNA631951) | gut metagenome | biome: gut microbiome; feature: rumen; material: fiber-attached | host: Bos | place: Iran: Karaj | collected 2018-10
GGTAGCTAGTGAAAATAAAGAATATAGTTTTTATAAGTTAAATGTAGATGATAGTGAAGAAGTAGCGGTTAAATATGGTATTATGTCTATACCTTGTTTATTGGTATTTGAAAATGGTGAACTTAAAGAAACTAGTATAGGTTTAAAATCAAAAGATGAAGTAGAGGAGTTATTAAAATAACTCTTTTTTTATAGATGATAAATTTTCTTAATTTTGTTATTTTTTGTTATGAAATTATTTTAATTTTTCAATTTTTTTATAAAAAATGGTTCAAATATTTAATTTTATGTAATCAATTTTAAAAATTGGATATTTGAATCTAGTTTAAATTGGTGATACATTGATATGGTAACATAGAGAGGGGAAAGTCATGGAAACATTAACTATGGATGAATTTGTTAAAGATTCTGTTAGAGATATCATTCTTTCTTTAATTGAGATAAATAAAGGTCTTTTAACTATAGAAGTTTTAAATGATTTTGATTTGAATAGATCAAACATAGATGAATTAGTTAAAGATGGTGTTATTAAAGAAGTTGATATTGATACTTATGAAATAGTTTATAAATGATCACTAATGTAGTATGTTTTATATAGTGTGATTTTTTATACAATCTTTTATTATATTTTAGTGATTCTATATATTGTAAACTCGTTATCTTTATTAAATTAATATAGTGACAAAGTTTAAATTTTATGTTAAAACTAATTTAAGATAGGGAAGCCTATAAAAATGGAGGCAAATTAGGATGCTAAAAATATAATGATTGCAGCATTATTAATTGCTTTAGTAGCGTTAGCTGTAGGTTACGCAGCATTCGCAACAACATATACTGGTACAATTGAGAAAAGTCTAACAGCTACTATGGAATATGTTCAATATACTTCAAGTGGAAGCTAGAAATATATAAAGAGTGGCAACACTCTTTTTAGTTTAAGGAGAGCATTATGGAAAGATTGGAAAGAAGATAGATGAACATAGAAAGATTAGTTTGAGTGAAGTACCTATTACTAAAAATAAGACTTTGATTAAACATGGTGTATTTATTAATTTAATTTCAATCGCATTCTTCTTACTTTTATCACCATATGTATTTATATCAAATAAAACATATTATGAAAAAACATTAGCTAGAATATTAAAGACTTTCTCAGAAGTTATAGCTGAAGTACATGCACCACCTAGTGGTGATGGATTAGAAGTTATAGATGTTAAGAACTTTGAAGATATGGTCGATATTGAAGAAGAGATTAAATCACCAATTTTATTCTATGAAATAATAAAAGGTAGTGAATCTATATTTACTATAGTAAATGGTGGTTATATTTATAGATATATGTTAAAGAAATAGGAAGAAAACTTCCTATTTTTTATTGTAATTTTAAAAATTGATGCATATTTTTATAAAAATATTAAAAATATAATTCAAATAGTGCATTTTTTTAATTAAATTTTAAAATTGGATGATATAATCTATGTAGGTGATAATATGAAGAAGTTTGTTGTGTTTATTTTATTGTTAATTATGGTATTACCAAATAACGTGTTAGCAACATCAGGTGCTTTGAAAAGTAATTCAATAAAGACTTGTCCTAATGGTATTACATATGGATATCATGGTTCTGATAATCATTGGCATGTTGCTGAAAAGAGTAATGTTAAAAGTGGTTGGTCAGCTGTTGGGGATGCACTTCCTGGTGATCCTTGTCCTGCAGCGGTTAATAATAGTACAGCTACAATATCAAAAAGTAGTCAATCTACTTCTACTAATAGTACAAGTCAATCAAATGTGACTTCTGAGTCTATTGCTAGTACTCCTGTGGCGCCTGTTGAGGAAAGTGTTAAAACAGATTCAAAAGAGGCTACTAATGCGATGACTGAGACTCCTAAAGTGGATTCAATATCTAGTGCTGCATCAGATGAATCGGTTAATCCTAATGATGATGGTGATTTTATTGCTGGTTTAGGTGGACTTGGTGTTATAGCAGGTGGAACATATTTAGCAGTGAAAAAATTTAAAAAGAAACAATAATGTTTCTTTTTTATTTATTTTTTGATAAAAATAGGTTTTTTTTTGAGTAAAATTTAAAAATTAGGTTATTTTTGAATAATATGTTTTATGTTATACTATTATTAGAAAAAGTTCAAATTGATTATCTATGTATATTCTTGTCAATATTAGTTCTTGTTTTGCTTGGCGTTGTGTCTCAAAGTGTTGATATAGCGTAATATTAATTCGTTGAATGATACGAATTCTAATAGTTATTAAAGATAAATGTTTTTGATACAAAAACTAAATACATGTTTTGGCGTATGTATATGGTTAAGAATTAATTTTTATATGCTATAATTAGTTTGTAGAAATTTGCTAGTGCGAGGTGTTATTTATGAAAGAAAAAGAAAGTATACCATTTGCTCCTAATTTAGTAGAATCTATGAGATCATTAGGTTATTCATTTGAAACTGCAATTGCAGATTTAATTGATAATAGTATAAGTGCAAATGCAAAAAGAATAGATTTAATAATGTTGCCTATGGACAATCCATATTTAATAATACTAGATGATGGTTGGGGAATGACTAATAGTGAACTTGAGGAAGCTTTGAGATATGGTTCAAAAAGTCCTTTAGAATCAAGATTATCTACAGATCTTGGAAGATTTGGATTAGGAATGAAAAGTGCTTCTTTATCTCAATGTAGGAAACTTACAGTTGTAAGTAAGAGAAATGAAGAGGTTTCATGTTATTCGTGGGATATTGATTATATAAATGAAAAACAAAATTGGGTGTTGATTGAATACCTGGAAAATGAAATTAATAAATTACCTCAAATAGATAAACTTTTAAGCAAAGAACATGGTACATATTTGCTATTACAAAATTTTGATAGAGTAAGCGCTTCTACAAGGGATTTGTCTTCGACTTTAAGTAGTTATTTGAATAGCGCTAGAGATCATCTTGCTTTAGTATTTCATAGATTTATAGATGATGGATTAAAAATAGTTGTTAATAATGATGAAATTGAGCAATTAGATCCGTTTTTAAAAGATAATAAAGGAACACAAGTAATGAGAGAAGAATATATTCCTTTAGGAGAGTCAAAAATAAGAGTTAGACCTTATATTCTTCCATATATGAATAAACTTACTAATGAAGATAAAAAGAAGGCAGGAGGAGCAGCGGATTTAAAGAACAATCAAGGTTTCTATATTTACAGAAATAAAAGACTAATTATATGGGGTACATGGTTTAGATTATACAGAAAAGAGGAATTAACTAAGCTTGCTAGAATTGAAGTTGATATTCCTTCTGAATTAGATTATATGTGGGGTGTTGATATTAAAAAAAGCTCTGCATCGTTACCAGATATAATTAAAGAACGATTATATGGTTGTATTGAAGATTCCTTTTTTGGAAGTAAAAGAGTTCACGAATTTAGGGGAAGAAAAACTATTTCAAATGATATAAACTATATTTGGGATAGATATGAAATAAGAGATAAACAAGTGAAATATAGAATTAATAGGGATACCCCTCAAATAAAGCTATTAGTTAATCAATTAGAACCTAAACAAATCACATTGTTAAATAATATTTTAGATGTTATTGAGGATAGGATTCCATCAAATCAAATTTATTTAGATGCCGCTAATGATGTTCTTGATAGGCAAGATGATCAAAAAGAACTTTCAATCATGGTAGATGAAATAAATGAAATGTTAGCTACTGCTAAAAAACTAAGTATAGATAAAAAAGCAATGTTAGAAAGTATATTAAAAACAGAACCTTATAGTAGCAGTGAAGAATTAAAAAAAATATATAGTAATGAGGTGAATAGTAATGGATAAAGAGCAATTTGAAAGTACAATAATGGGTGCTTTATTTTCTAAAAAAGGTAAAATATATACAGAAGAAGAAATAGATACTATTATTGATACATTTGCAAAATTAGATGTTTTTTCAAGTGTTACAGAAGAAGAAATAGAAGCAATACGAAAAGATATCCATTCAAAACAACTAATTAGATTAGATATTGGAACTGTTCTAATGGATAATAATCATAAAAAATGGTTCATGGCAAAAAAAGCTCAATTGGGTATGAAATATTGGTTAAGATACAAAGATTATCTAATTAATGATAAAAAATTTGCTCAAAACGTTATTGATTCAATGGACGATGTATCTGATGAAATAGTAGATTTATTGGGTGATCCACAATCTCAATTTGGTTTTCAAAGAAGAGGATTGGTTATTGGTGATGTTCAATCTGGAAAAACCGCCAACTACATAAGCGTAATAAATAAAGCGACTGATGCTGGATATAAAATAATTGTATTATTAACAGGTACAATAGAAAAATTAAGAAAACAAACTCAAATAAGAGTTGATGAAGGTTTTATTGGAAGATCTAGCGGAAGTGAATCTGATATTATTGGAGTGGGTAAGTATGAACCAAATCTTCAACCATCATTTTTTACTACAGTTTATGATGATTTCAAAAGTACAAGTTCAAAATTATTAGGCATTTCGTTGGATGCATTAAATGAAACTTGTGTTTTAGTGTTGAAAAAAAATGTAACAGTTCTTAAAAATTTAAATCAATGGATCAAACAAAGAAATTTAAGTGCTGGTAGCAATGTGATAAATAATTCTATTTTAGTTATTGATGATGAAGCAGATAATGCATCGATTAATACTAATGATGAAGATAAAAATCCTACTAAAATTAACGAACAAATAAGAACTTTATTAAGATTATTTACAAAGACAAGTTATATAGGATTTACTGCAACACCATACGCTAATATATTTATAGACCCTTTTAGAAAGCAAGATGACATATTGGCAGATGATTTATTTCCGCGAGATTATATATATTGTTTAGATGCTCCTACAAACTATATTGGCGCTAGAAATATATTTGGAGAAGATGCCCAATATGCTAATATGGTTACTCCAATCTTAGATGCTGAGGATTATTATCCACAATCTCATAAAATTGATTTTAAGGTTGACGCACTTTCTCCAAGTTTAGAAACTGCATTAAATGAATTTTATTTATGTAATGTTATAAGAGATTTAAGGGGTGATGTAACAAAACATCGTTCGATGCTTGTTAATATAAGTAGATTTGTTAACGTTCAACATCAATTAGGTGATGTAATTAATCGACATTTGAAACATACTAAAGATGAAGTAAGATGCTTTTGTAAACTAGCTCCAAATGAGGCTTTAAAGAGTTCTACAATACGTGAATTAAAGAAAGTATATGATGAGCAGTTTAGTAATGTTGAGTTTACTTGGGATGTTATTCAAACAAATTTATCTCGAGCAATTGAGCCTATCCAAGTTTTTGTTGTTAATGCTAATAAAAACGATTTAGATTATGAAGCAAACGAATTATACGGTTTAAGGGCAATATGTGTTGGTGGATTTACTTTATCAAGAGGATTGACTCTAGAAGGTTTAGTAGTTAGTTATTTTTATAGAAACTCAAAAGTATATGATACTTTGATGCAAATGGGTAGATGGTTCGGTTATAGACCTGGGTATGAAGATATATGTAAAATATGGATGTCTAAAGATAGCATTGACTGGTATGCCGAAATTAGTAAGGCTACAGACGAACTTCGTGAAGATATTAAGATAATGAAGGAAAATGGAAATACTCCGAAGGATTTTGGATTGAGAGTACGAAGAGATTCAACAGTATTAATGATAACTGCAAGAAATAAAATGCGAACTGCTTCTTCAATACCTTTACTTATATCTTTGAGTGGAGAATTTATTGAAACTCCAAAATTATATAATAATACAAAAAGAAATGAGGACAACTTATTTGCATTACGAGAACTAATAGACGATTGCCAAAAAACACATTGCATAAAAAGAAATGAAAATTCAAAAAAGAATTTTGGATTTGAAGATGTTGAAAAAACTAAAATTATTGACTTTATTTATAACTTTGATATAGCAAGGGCAAATATAAAATTTAATAAAGAAGCATTAATAAAATTTATTACAAATTATGCGGGGACAGAATTAAACAAATGGGATATTGTTTTCTTGAATGGTTCTGATGATAATCATGTTGAAACTATAGTTCCTGGGTATACTATAAATTGGATGAAAAGATCATTTGATTTTACAAATGAAGATCGTTTATTGCAAGTTTCAAGATCTAGGAATCGTTTAGGTGTAGGAAGTGATGCTTCATTTGGATTAACTCAAAGGCAAATAGAAATAATTAGAGAAGAATTTAATAAAGAACATCCTGAAGGTGGTACACTTGGTGAAAAATGGTACTTTAAGCCATTTATAAAAAGAAAACCTTTATTAATGATATATTTTGTTGGTTTAAACTATTCCGCAAAGGACGAATCAAGATTAGATAAAGGTATAAATGATATTCCTTTAATAGGATTAAGTGTTGGTATACCAAGTTTAACAGATAAGAATACTGAATATGTTACTTATTATTTAAATGTAATAGATCAACGCGATTATTTAGATTATAGTGGAGATTTAGGAGATGATTCAAATGAATAATTTAGAACAAATTTTTGCAGAATGTAAAAGTACATTAACTTTTAAAAGAATTCCTGCTGATTATAAATTAGATATCTATCTAGGATATAATGATAAAGGGCAGAAAACATTAGCTTATATTACAGAAAAAGTAGATGAAACATTTCAATCTACAAGATTAATTGATTTAAATATAAATACAAGACATGATGGTAAAAAGGCTGTCTGTTTTAGCTTGATAGAAGAGATAGATTCAGATATATTCTACAGATTTTGCCAAGATATTATTGAATCAACAAAAGATGTTTCTAATGAAAATGGATTAAAAATAATAAATTCAAGATGGAACAGGTGGATTAATATGTTTAAAAATCCATTTTCTAAGATATTAAGTGAAAGTGAAATTCGAGGATTAATTGGAGAACTTGTTTTCTTGAGAGATTATATGTTTGAAAAATATGGAATTGAAAAATCTATAGAATCTTGGGAAGGACCAGATTATTCGCATAAAGATGTTGAAATAGATGATACTTGGTATGAGATTAAAACAACTTCACAGGGTGCAACAACTGTTAAGATTAGTTCTATTGAACAATTAGATTCGGATAAAGATGGATATTTAACAATTATAGAATTAGAAAAGTCAAATAGTAATGTTTCTGGTTTTTTAACACTTAATAAATTAGTTGAAGAAATATCTTCAATGTTACCGAATGATTCAATTGTTAGAGAGTATTATAAAAAGCTTTCTACAATAGGTTATTCATATTATGAAGAATATGATAGCTTTGTTTATGACAAAAAAAATATGAAATTTTATTTAGTAAATAATGAATTTCCTAGACTTAAATCTTTAGATATGCCAAATCAAGTAGCAAAAGTAAGTTATGAATTATTAATTCCAAATATAAAAGAGTTTATTGTGGAGGAATAATATGAATTTTGAAGAATACAAAAATGATTTCTTAGAAACAGTTCGTGTTTCTGCTAGTGAAGACATGACAAGTATAAACAATGCTTTTTTGGATAATGCAGTAAACATATTAGAAGATGCAGAAGAAATAGATGATTTTATTTTTGGATATTTTAATGGTACAGGGCCTAGAAATAAAAAAATGGTCATGGATGGATATTATTATGATGAATATGATAAATCATTGGTTGTTTTGTATAGTGATTTTTCAAATGGTGAAGAGGATTCACTAACAAATACAGATATTGAAAAAGATTATAATTGTTTGCGTAATTTAGTTGAATCTTGTGAAGATGGTTTTATTCTTAACGCTGGATTTGAAGAAGCATCACCAGGAGTTGAATTAGCTAATCTCATTAAACTAAAAAACGATGAAATAATTAAATATAGATTCTATATTGTTACTGATAAAAAGTTGAGTAATAGAGTTAAAAATTTAAAACAACAAAAAATAGGCAATAAAATTGTAGATTTAAATATATGGGATATGAATCGTTTCTACAATATGTATGCATCTAATCAAGTAAAAGAAAGCATTGATATTAATTTTAAATCTACTGAAGTTATTCCATGCATAAATGCCGTTAATGAAGATAAATACAAAGCTTATTTAGCAGTTATACCAGGACCTGTTTTAGCAAATTTATATATAGAATATGGTTCTAGGTTATTAGAAGGAAATGTTAGATCCTTTTTGAGTATCAAAGGGAAAGTAAATAAAGGAATTAGAAATACAATATTGAATGAGCCTAATATGTTTTTTGCATATAACAATGGTATTGCTGCAACAGCTACTGAAATGGATGTTGATCCGATTACAAAATGCATTACTAGAATTAAGGATTTACAAATAATAAATGGTGGTCAAACTACCGCATCAATCGCAAATGTAATTTTACAAGATAAGAATCCTGCAGCTGTTGAAAACATATTTGTTCCTATGAAAATATCTATAGTAGATGGTGATAAAGCTAGTGAAATGATTCCGCAAATATCTAGATTTGCAAATAGTCAAAATAAAGTTGATGAATCCGATTTCTTCTCAAATCATCCATATCATATTAGACTTGAAGAATTTTCTAGAAAAATATTTGCTCCACCGGTAAATGGTAATATGTATCAAACTATTTGGTTCTACGAAAGAGCAAAAGGTCAATATACGCAAGCTCAAATGAAACTTACAGCTGGAGAAAAGAAAAAATTTCAAACCAAAAATCCAAAATCTCAAGTGCTTAAGAAAGTTGATGTTGCTAAGTATTTGAATACATTTAGTTGTAGACCAGATATTGTTAGTAAAGGTGCTCAAGCAAGTATGAGATATTTTGCTGAGATAATAACTAAAAAATGGGAACAATCAGATTTGGAATATAATGAAAACTATTATAAAAAATTAATATCATATGCAATTATATTTAAAGAAACTGAAAAGTTAGTTGCTGATCAAGATTGGTATAAGGAAATAAAAGCATATCGTGCAAATATTGTTACTTATTCTATAGCGGTTATTGTTGATAAAATAAATAAGTTGTATTCTGACAAATCAATTGATTATAAAAAAATATGGAATGAACAAAAGATGTATAAAGAATTACGTAATCAATTGTTAAGAACTACGAAAGAAATGCTTGCTTTTATAACTAGAGATGATAGACAAACTTTAAATGTTACAGAGTGGTGTAAAAAAGAAGAATGTTGGAAAAGAGCAGCGTCATATAATTTTGAATTAAACGAAGAATTCATTGATTCACTTGTTGATAATTATTTAATAAAGCAAGAAGAAAAAGATTCGAAGAAAGAACAAAAATTAGTTAATCAATTAAATGCTGATATTCAAGTAATTGGATTAGGTCAAGAATATTGGAAGAAAGTGTACAATTGGGGTAGAGAACAGAAGCTATTTACACCAATGGAAGATGATTTGGTTAGATTAGCATCAAGTTTTGAACAAACTGGTAAAATACCATCATCTAAGCAAGCAACTATTATTTTACAAACAAGAGAAAAGCTTATAGATGAGGGAATGCCTAAAGAATTTTAATAAATTATTAATTAACTCTGGTAAAATTTTATAAAACCTGGTAAAATGGATAATGTAATATAGGAGGAATTGAAAATGCTGAAAATGGTAGAAACATTTAGCGGTATAGGTGCTCAAGCTAAGGCACTTAAGAATGCTAAAATTGATTTTGAAATTTTAAATACCGCGGATTGGGATATTAATGCTATTTTAGCATACGATTATATTCATAATGGTGATTATGTTGAACCAAATAAGTATTCGAGTGTGGCCAAAGAAGACTTGCTAAAAATTCTTTCTAAATATACGTTAAGTTTTGATGGTAAGAAACCGGCTAAAGATGTTCAATTAGAGCGACAAAGTATTGATTTTTTGAGAAGATTATGTTTTTCAATTGATAGATCTCATAATCTAATTAGTGTGACTGATATAAAGGGTGAAGATCTGCCAAGTGATATGAATATTTTAACATATTCTTTCCCTTGTCAAGACCTTTCTCTAGCTGGCTGTTGGCATGGAAATAATGGCGGAATTGATAGAAATGCGAATAATAGATCTAGTATGTTATGGCAAATTGAAAGAATGTTATTAGAAAGAAAAAAACAAAATCTTTCTATGCCGAGATTTCTATTAATGGAAAATGTTAGAAATATAATGTCAAGAAAACATGAGGCCAACTTCGAAATGTGGAAAAGGTCATTAAGAGATATGGGATATGTTAATTATGTATTTCCATTAAATGCAATATATTTTGGAATTCCACAAAAAAGAATTAGAGCATATATGATTAGTGTGTATGTGGAAAAAAATGAAAAATTAAAGAAAAAAGTTGATAATTATTTTAAGGAAAACAATTTAACTAAAATTAGTGATCCAAAGCAATTAGATAGAGAAGTTATTCATATAGAAGATATATTACGAATAGATTATTCAAATCCGATATATAAGAAAGAGGCGGAGGAAAGTCAACCTAAAGATACATCTTCTCGTAGAGATATTTATATAGACAATGAGAAACTATATTCTAATGGGATATTTGCTGAAATTGCTCCAACATTAACGACTAAGCAAGATAGGCATCCTAATTCGGGTGTAATAGATTTTGATAACGGAAAAAAAGGAATGAGCAAATTTAGATATATTACACCAAGAGAAGGTTTTATGTTCATGGGATTTGATGAATCTGATTATGAATCATTATTAAGGAATAATTTTTCTGTTAGTGGTCGAGGAATAATGTTTACTCGAGATAAAATGAATAAAATGGCAGGGAATAGTATAGTTGTTGCTGTTTTAGAGGAGATTTTTAAACAAATTGATTATATAGATAAAAATATTTTTTAATAAGTTGATTATGGGAGCATTAATTTGCTTCTTTTTTATGTTATAATAATTTTAGGTGATTATAATGCGTGAATTAACTGAAAAAGTAGCTGAATTTACTCGAGAAAGAGATTGGGATCAATTCCATTCTCCAGAAAATTTAGCTAAGAGTATTTCTATTGAAGCAGGGGAGTTATTAGAATGCTTTCAATGGAATAATGAATATGATTTAGATGAAGTTAAAGAAGAACTAGCAGACGTTATTAATTATTGTTTATTAATGGCTGATAAATTAGGTGTAGATCCTAAACAAATAGTTTTAGATAAAATGGAAAAGACAGCTAAGAAATATCCTGTAGATAAAGCAAAAGGAAAGAGTACAAAATATAACAAGTTGTAGGAGGTTATTATATGGATGTGATTAAGACTTTGAAAGATATAGTTGTTTTTGCACAGAAATCCAATGATATAGAAATAACACAAAAACTTATTTCTATTCAACAAGAAGTAATAGATATGGAAGAACAAATATATAATTTAAAATCCGAAAATAGAAAGCTAAGAGAGCAAATTAATGAAAATGATGAGGTAGAAAGATATAGAAACATTCCACTTATTACTTTAAAGAAAGATTGCCCTAAAATACTATATTGTGGAAATTGTTTTGGTGCTGAAAATAAATTGATTCAATTACAAGTCATAGATAATGAGAGTTGTTATTGCAGGAATTGCAAGGATCATTTTTACATAAGTTATTCTCCAGATGCACAAATAATAAAGGAGAAAATCGAAAAATGCTAGTATATGAAGGAATTAAATTAGGATTTATTAATGATGTAGATTTAGGAATAATTGCTGATAAAATTAGAAATAAATATATAGAAAAAATTAAAAGAAGACCTAGTGCACCAGAATTTAATTCATGGAAGAATTCTATGCAATATATGAGGGGAGTACTTAGTGATAATGAAATACCAGATAATACTGGTATAGCTATTGAATATAATATTCCACCTACAGGTTGTAGAATAGATTTTATGATGTCTGGTTATAGTAAAAATAAATCTAATGTTTTAATAATTGAATTAAAGCAATGGGATAAAGCAACTGAAGTTGCTAATCTAGATGGTATTTATAAGGTTAATACTTATACTGGTGGTGCACTTAGAGATGTTAATCATCCATCATACCAAGCTATGACTTATGCTAATCTTATTAAAGATTATAATGAATCAGTTCAATTAAAAGATATTAATGTTGTACCATGCGCTTATTTACATAACTATTATTTTGAAAATGATGATACTTTGTTATCTGAAAACTATAAAGAGTATACAGATAAGGCACCATTATTTGGACATAATGATGTTATTAAATTAAGGGATTTTATAAAAAGATATATTGAAGATGGTGATGATGGAAGTATTCTTTATGAAATTGATCACGGAAGAATAAGACCATCTAAAATGTTACAAGATTCTTTATCACAAATGTTACAAGGTAATAAAGAATTCTATATGATTGATGAACAAAAAATTATATATGAATATGCTTTAAGTAATGCAATTGATACAGTATCTAGTAACAAAAAGAACGTAATGATTGTTAGAGGTGGACCAGGTACTGGTAAATCTGTACTTGCTATAAATTTATTAGTTGAATTTAATAACAGAAATATGACTTGTTTTTATGTAACTAAAAATGCGGCACCTAGAAGTGTATTCTCAGCTAAGTTAAGAGGTAATTATACTCAAACATATATAAATCATTTATTCCAAGGATCTGGAAATTTTGTCGATGAAGATAGTAATAAATTGGATGTATTGGTAGTTGATGAAGCTCATAGATTAAATGCTAAATCAGGTATGTTTCAAAATAAAGGTGAAAACCAAATTAAAGAAATTATCAATGCTTCTAAATTCTCAATATTCTTTATAGATGAAAACCAAAAAGTAACTCTTAAGGATATTGGTAGTGAAGATATGATTAAGA
>JAEEGL016031276.1_pt1 | contig 12835 bp, 7 predicted proteins | sample 9134231 | NCBI WGS metagenome assembly JAEEGL01 (sample SAMN16246548, study PRJNA631951) | gut metagenome | biome: gut microbiome; feature: rumen; material: fiber-attached | host: Bos | place: Iran: Karaj | collected 2018-10
AGGCCACGTGTCGTGGATTAAGCAGATGAATATTTGGGGTGGTGTAGGTGAATTGGTGATACTACCTTTGTTGGTTTACGTGCTAAGATACATTGCAGGTTTTTCATGGCTACCAATTATTGCCCTAGGGATTGTGATGGCCAGTGAAGCCGCTTTCAACTTTTGGAATGTCAGTACTATCCGCGACAAACATCTTGCACTTGACGATGTGCTCAGTGTTCAGCAACGACTGATAACCTTCAAGCGCAGAGAGAAGCTTTATACGTTCGGCATACTGCCTTTCCTATTGCTCTGGTTAGTATGTATTCCGTTTGGCTTTTTTCATGACACCGATATCCCTTTCCCCTCAAGCGATAGATTGGTTGTTTATTGCGTGTTGATTGTCATCACATTTGTCGTATTATCCTATGTCTTCTCCCGCGAGATGCGCTCGCTTAACCGGGCCATCAAGGCTATTGACGAATTCGCTGGTAAGGAATAAACAAATAAGTTTGTCCCCTATGCCTACGAATCATATTTGATAGCCTCAGACCGCGCGGTTTATTTGGCAAAAAAATAGTAATAATAGTGTAAGTGGTTGATAATTGGGTAGGAGGCAAGTTGCCAACGAGGATGAGTATTAAATCTTTCCTCATTTGCTTTGCAGGATACCTGTTTCTGTATCCCGATGGTTAATTGTGCGCTTGATATCGCGGTATTTACGGCCAGACGATAGATGCCACGTAAAATTGAGAGTCAGCATATTGCCTAAGTTCCGATTATGTTGCGATGTCTCTTTGTGGATGTAGCGGCTAAGCACCTCCGTCTTGTTTGTAAGCGGATGGGCGCAGAAAGGGTGCTGGGCATAGAGGGATAGGGTGATATTCTTCAACTGATAAGATGCTGAGAGGTAACATGTAGGAGGTGCTTGATGTCCACGATGCTCTCCCTCCATAAAGTTCCAACCATTATCAGCGTATGCAGTCAGCGCCCATCGCCCAAGATAGGCTTCAACATTGGCGCCACCGTTGAATGCTGTATAGGTATGGCGATAGTCGTCCGTGAAATTGAAGAAACGGTAGATGCCTCCATAGATGGTGATGGAAAGATGCTCTGGTATAGCCTCCCAGCGGTTGTAACTCTGGATGAAAAAGAAACTGCATTCGTTGCCAGCATTGGTCTGCGTCTGATAGAAATGTCCGTCCTTGCGGGTGTATTTCTCCATATTGCAATTGGCGTTCAGTCGCCAGTAGCCTTGTAGCTCTGTCATGATTTGGGGTGTGGAGTAGGTCAGACGGAAATCGTGCGAAGTTACGCGATTGGGAGTGATTTTAGGATTACCCACTAACGTCTCCATTGCGTTCTTCTTGATAGAAACATCGCTGACGAGAGCTATCTGCGAGGCGTGTTGCGACACCTCGAAGTCGTATTTCGCCTTTAAGTTCTTTGCCAATGGATAGGAAACCGTTAGTTTCGGACGGAACAGCAGGAAGCGGTCATTCCATCCAGCTTGTCGATAGTAGCGTGTGCTCACTCCCAAGCCTCCCATAAAACCGAGTTTGCCAAGGCGGCCTTTCAGCTGTCCAAAGAAGTAAAGCGTGGAAGACCGCATAGAATTGTTGGCATTAGCATCGCCCGAATACACATTATTAATATACTTCTGCCCATACTGCGTACCCAAAGATAGCGCGAATGGCTTTAGACGCTTTTCATAGACGGCTTCTGCCCAAAGCGAATATGTATGGCCCGTCACGTTATAGGCGTAGTTGCCGCCGTCGTTGTGCTCTGAATAACTGTCCGTTTTAATATCGGTTCCCACTGCATTGGCTGATAGAGACTGTTTACGCCTAAACTCGCGATGGAAATAGATATCGAGCACTGGTGATGAGGTGCGAGAGGAGTAATAATCTTCGTAGGTCTCAAACTTAGCCCAAGATCTGTGTGGTTGAATGTCGTGTTGGTCTGAAAGTTTCGACTGGAACACGTAGTTAGAGTCGCTTAGACTATAAGAGAGTTGGACGTTGTGGCTGAGGCTTTTGTCTTGTCCGTCTAATTGCTGGCGCAAAATGTCTCGCGTCTCCCCAGATTCCAGTTCGTATGTCGCATGTTCTTCAGATTTTGTCCCCTTGAAGTTTTGATAACCCAGAGAGTAGTTCACTCCGAACTCGCTTTTTCCTAAGTTGAATTTTCCAAAGATGGTCTCGTCACCGTTAACGGCTGTAAGTGTATTCGTGAGGTCTGCCCCAATATCGAATCCGCTGACAGGCTTCTTTACGACGATGTTGATAACGTAGGCAATGCCTTCGCTGTATCTTACTCCTGGATTATCGATAAAATCGATAGATTGCACCGCTTTCATGTCAAGGGTTAGCAGGTCTTCTTTAGAAGCAACGATGTCGTTGATGCGTACTTGCACGCTTCCAAGATTGGAGAGCGCCGTAATTGTATGCATTACAGGGTCGATACGCAGGTGGGGCAGTGTCAGTTTCGACAATAGCGAATAGCCGTTTGTTGAACTTTCTAATTGTTGGCGCGTGGGATAGATCGTCTGCCCGTCCACTCGTTGCACCACATTAGAACCTCGCACGGTCACTTCCTGTAATTCTACTTCCTTCTGTGCTGACGTTGCGAGCGGCGCCATAAGCAGCGCCAAAATAAAAAATCTCTTCATAGTTTTGCTTTTTTGATTGCAAAGTTCTGAAGAGATTGATAAGTCCTCCAAAAATAATGCCTGACATTTGTCTGACATTTATCTGACAATATCCTACCTACTTGATAGTCAGTCCGTATGATTTGCCTCTATCTGATTCTATTTTGAGGTTAGAATGTTCTTCAATGATAGGTTTTAGCCTTCGGATGAGAGTATATAAGGTTTCACTGGCATCTTCTTTCTTGGGCCAAAGGGCATCACATATCTCCGCCTTCGATAGTTTGTGCGAGGGCGACAGCCAAAGCATCTCCATCAGTTGCTGCTGCATGGGGGTAAGTTTCACTTCGCAGCCTTTTGCATCGACAAAGCGTCCATATTGCAGAGCCAAGCCACCATAAAGTCCTAATGCTGAAATACGCCTGTGTTGATACAAGCAAAGTAATCCCCACAGCAACGCTATCGACCAAAGAATCATTGACGGGCGTTGGTCGGAGATGGAGAAAATTGTAGCTGCTGATACTTGTGGACGAGGATGGAAGCCTTTCTTGGTATCCACAGCCAAGACCGCATTTCCTCTCAACTCCGCTATTTGCAAATGACTGTTGAATAATTGAATAGTGTCAGCACTGATTACATTTGACTGCTGTTCATCCAAAGCCTTGACCAATGCTTGGTTCACATCCTCTGTAACCAATCTTTCTGTTGTCTTGTATCTGGTCAGGCTCACCATGCTCGAAGCTATTATAAGTGCAAATAGCACCACTACTGCATATCGTTGTCTCATACCTATGTGATAAGTGGTAAAAAGTTCAAGGTTTTTTGTCGTTTTTGCGTAGTTGTTATTCTGCGGCAGGCTTTACTTTCCTGAATCGTGCGAGTTCTTCGTCGGAGTCGGTGCGATACCATACCATTTTGGTGCTTGTGAGCGTGTGGATGTCGTATTCGCCGACGATTTTGCTCTTGCCGTCGTGCTCCTTGCCTGAGAATATGTTCATGTGGCCTGTGTAGCCGACTACGTAGTTGAGGTCTTTTGTCGATTCTCCTGTAGCCCAGTCGTTTGTGTACAGTTCAATTCGCCCCGTGGTGGGCGTTTCGGGGAAGAAGGTGTACCGCTCCGTCCCTGCGTCCGTGATGTTTTTGTCCCAGATGCGCTCCCAGGTGCCTGCAAGGTTGCTTGTGTTGAATTCGTCATCGTCGCCGCATGCTGCAAGGCACAAGGCTGTAAGCATAATGAATGCTGTCCTTAAAATGTTCATCGTGTAAGTTGTTTTATTGTCGGGGTGCAAAAATATGTATTCCTACAAAAAAGGCAATGGCTGTGCTCGTGGAATTTGCGGGAAGGCTTTAAGTGGGGCAGAATATCGCATCTGCGTCATAAACCACAGACGTGGGACAATCATCCCACAAGCGTGAGATGAATATCCCACAAGCGTGGTTTATTCATCCCACGTCTGTGGTTTATGGATGTGGAGCCTTCGCGTGGGGTGTTTGCTGCGACTTTTGCACCCGTTGGCTTGCCTGAGGAGATGAATTGCGACCATTTTAATTGTCAATTGTCAAATTGTCCAATTGTCAGATTAGATGGTTTTTCATGTTTCGCTTTTCATTATTCATTTTCATTTGTATCTTCGCCCCCGAAATGCAGGAAAAAGAAACACTTCTTCAACATATAGACTCTCCAGAGGACTTGCGGAAGCTGCCAGTCGAGCAGTTGCCGCAGGTTTGCAGCGAGTTGCGTGCGCTGATAATCGAGGAATGTGCCCACAATCCTGGGCATCTGGCTTCGAGCCTTGGTGCTGTGGAGCTGACTGTGGCGTTGCACTACGTGTTTTCCACGCCCGACGACCGCATTGTGTGGGACGTGGGGCACCAGGCGTACGGCCATAAGATTCTGACAGGGCGCCGCGACCAGTTTTCAACAAATCGAAAGTTCCACGGCATACGTCCTTTCCCCTCTCCTGAAGAGAGCCCGTACGATAGCTTTGCCTGCGGGCATGCCAGCAACTCCATCTCGGCGGCTCTGGGCATGGCAACTGCCGCAGCCCTTGAGGCTCGTGCCGAAGGCGTGGAGCGCAAGGTCGTTGCCGTCATCGGCGACGGCGCGATGAGCGGCGGCCTCGCCTACGAAGGACTCAACAATGCCAGCGAGACTACGGGCAACCTGCTCATCGTCCTAAACGACAACAATATGAGCATCGACCGCAGCGTGGGCGGCATGAAGCACTATCTGCTGCGGTTGCAGACGAGCGGAACCTACAATCGTTGGCGTTTCAGTACGGCCAAGCGCCTCTGGCGATGGGGAATCCTGAACGATTCGCGCCGTCGTGCCGTCATTCGCTTCAGCAACTCCCTGAAATCGTTGCTCACGCACCAGCAAAACGTGTTCGAGGGCATGGACATACGCTATTTCGGCCCCACCGACGGCCACGATGTCGTAGCTCTTGTCGATATTCTGCGCCGCATCAAGGACATGCGCGGGCCTAAGCTCCTCCACCTCCACACCGTCAAGGGTAAGGGGCTGGTCGTGGCGGAGAAGTCCCCCACCATCTGGCACGCTCCAGGCAAGTTCGACGTAGAAAGCGGCGAGCGCATATCGGAAGCGGGCGCCGAGCAGCCGCCAAAGTTCCAAGATGTCTTTGGCAAAACCCTGCTGGAATTGGCTCGCGAGAACTCGAAAATCGTCGGCGTCACGCCAGCGATGCCCACGGGATGCTCGATGAACATCATGATGAGCCACTTTCCCGAGCGCACATTCGACGTTGGCATCGCCGAGGGGCACGCAGTCACATTCTCCGCAGGCATGGCGAAGGACGGACTGCAGCCATTCTGCAATATATACTCCGCGTTTGCACAACGCGCATACGACAACATCATCCACGACGCCGCGCTCTTGCGCCTGCCCGTAGTGTTGTGTCTCGACCGCGCAGGTCTTGTCGGCGAAGACGGCCCCACGCATCACGGCGCCTTCGACCTCGCAGCGCTTCGCTGCATTCCTGGGCTAACGATAGCAAGTCCATACGACGAGGTAGAACTCAGGAATCTCATGTACACGGCGCAGCTTGAAGGCAAGGGCACCTTCGTCATACGCTATCCGCGAGGGCGTGGAAGCCGCACGGACTGGCATCAGCCCATGCAGGAACTCCCCATAGGGCGCGGCCGCCGCCTTCGCGACGGCAAGGACGTGGCTGTCATCACCCTCGGCCCCATAGGCACGGAAGCTGCACGCGCCATCGAAGGAACAGGAGCCGCACACTACGACCTCCGCTTCCTGAAACCTCTTGACGAAGAGCTTCTTCGCGAAGTGGCGGAGCGCTTCCCCTGCATCCTGACCGTAGAGGACGGATGCCGCATCGGAGGTATGGGCTCCGCCATTGTAGAATGGATGAGCGACCACGGATATAGTCCCAAGATACGCCGCCTCGGCCTGCCCGACAACTTCGTCGAACACGGCAGCGTGAGCCAGTTGCGGCAGCTCGTAGGCCTCGACGCCGAGAGCATACGCCACGAAATCGAGCATTTGAAAGAACAAGGAAATTAACTGGCGAGAACCTGTTTGCGGAGCAGTATAAAACAGGCAAGCCAGGGAAGAACAGAAAAAACTTCAAGGAAATGAGAATCATCATAGCTGGTGCAGGAGCCGTGGGAACGCATCTTGCGAAACTCTTCTCCCGCGAGCGCCACGACATAACGCTCATCGACGAGGATGCCTCGCGCCTCGCCAACCTGAGTTCCAACTACGACATGCTCACTTTGCAGACGTCGCCATCGAGCATTCAGGGCCTGCGCGAAGCCGAAGCGGGACGTGCCGACATTTTCATCGCCGTGACGCCCGACGAAGCGCGCAACTTGCTAATCTGCATGCTCGCCTCGAGGCTCGGCGCGAAGAAAACGGTGGCGCGCGTGAACAATGCAGAATATCTCGGCGAGGAACATCGCAAGTATTTCGCAAGTCTCGGCATTGGCGCCATGATTTATCCTGAGGAGCTTGCAGCCGAAGAAATCATGAACAGCGTGCGCCGAAGCTGGGTGCGCCAGTGTGTGCAGATACAGGGCGGCAAACTGCTTCTTCTCTGCATAAAGGTGCGCAAAGGCGCTCCCATCCTGAACCGCCCCCTGAGGGAAGTGTCGCTTCCCGAATCGCCGTTCCACGTTGTGGCCATCAAGCGCCGTGGAGAGACCATAATCCCTCACGGAAACGACAGCATACGCCATCAGGATGCCGTATATTTCATGACAAAGCCCGACTGCCTTGACGAACTAAAAGTCATTACGGGCAAGGACGAGTATCCGAACGTCACAAACGTACTGTTCCTGGGCGGCGGCAGCACCACGGAGCGCGCTCTCACAAGGCTTCCCGACTTTATGCACGCGAAGGTGTTCGAAACCAACGAGCATCGCATCGAGGAACTTGACGGCCTCATTGGCAAATCCCATGTGATGTATATCAATGGCGACGGCCGCGACGTGGACCTCCTCATCGAGGAAGGCATCAACAAGGCGCAGGCTTTCGTTGCCAGTACGGCAAATTCGGAGATGAACATCCTTTCGTGCCTCACGGCGAAGCGTGCTGGCGTGCGCAAGACTGTGGCGATGGTGGAGAATCTCGACTACATACAAATGGCGGAAAGCCTCGACATTGGAAGCATACTCAACAAGAAAACAATAGCGGCTGCCTACATCTACCAAATGATGCTGAAGGCCGACGTTACGACCGTGAAGAGCTTGCTCATCGCCAATGCTGACGTTGCTGAAATCGTTGTTGCCGAGGGTTCCAAGGCGACGCGAAACCCCGTGAAGGACCTCGCCCTGCCCGCGTCAACGACTCTTGGCGGAATGGTGCGCGGAGGAAAGGCTTACCTCATCAATGGTATGACGCAACTCGAGAAGGGCGACATCGTCGTAGCATTCTGTACCGACAACTCCCTGAAACGACTTGAGAAGTATTTTAAGTAACACATCTTTATATATTATTACCATGAAACACCAAACCTCTTCGCGCATCTTCCGCGGCATGGCGCTCATGCTTTTCGCCTTTGTTGTGGCAGCTACGGCTGTAGCACAAAAGCCTGTACGCGTGGCATGCATAGGAAACAGCATCACCTACGGCATGAAGCTCGAGAATCGCGAGCGCGACGCCTATCCCTTCCAACTGCAGCGCATGCTTGGGGAAGGATATGAAGTAGGAAACTTTGGGAAAAACGGCGCAACGTTGCTGCGTCGCGGCCATCGCCCTTATTTAGAACAGGAGGAGTATCGGCAGGCAATGGACTTTGCTGGCGATATCGTTGTGATACATTTAGGCGTCAACGACACAGACCCTCGCGACTGGCCGAACTATGGCGACGAGTTTGTGCACGACTATATAGCGCTGATGGATTCCCTGCGTAGCGTGAATCCCAAAGCGCGCTTCATCGTTGCTCGCATAACACCCATCGCCGACCGCCACCCACGTTTCCAGTCGGGAACAAAGCAGTGGCACGAGGAAATCCAGAAGGCCATAGAAACCGTTGCCGCACAGAGTGGCGCAGAACTCATAGACTTCTTTGCCCCGCTGTATCCGCACCCGTGGATGCTGCCAGATGCTATCCACCCGAATGTTGAGGGCGCAGGCTTGTTGGCAAAAACTGTGTATGGCGCTATCACAGGCGACTACGGAGGACTTTCCCTGCCTGCAACATTTTCCGATAATATGGTGCTCCAGCGCCGCCAGCCGCTCGAACTTCATGGAACCGCCGACGCGGGAAGCCGCGTGAGTGCGCGTCTTTTTACAGCTAAGGACAGCGTAGTGGCGCAGGCTGAGGCTGTTGCAAACAATCGCGGCGAATGGAGCGTCCACTTCCCCGCACTCAGAACTGCCGAGGGGCTTACTTTGGAGTTTAAGGCCGAGAAGCAGTCGGGAAAGAAGGCTTCGCAGAAAAAAGTTCAGGCAAAGACGTTCCGCAACGTCGCAGTTGGCGAAGTGTGGCTTTGCTCAGGGCAGTCGAACATGGCATTTCGCGTTTGCGAGAGCTTGGGAGGTGCCGAGGATGCCGCTCATGCCGCCGACGAGGGGCTCAGGATTTTCAACATGAAGCCTCGTTGGGAAACGAACAACGTGACATGGTCGGCAGAGGTCATCGACTCCGTGCGACATCTTCAATACTACATGCCTACGACGTGGGAAACGGCGACGCCTGAGAACGTCCTTCAGCTGTCCGCCGTTGCCTACCATTTCGGCCGCGTGCTGCGCGACTCCCTGCGCTGCCCCGTCGGCATTATCTGCAATGCTGTAGGTGGCAGCACTACGGAGAGTTGGATAGACCGCGACATGCTCGAGACGCGCCTTCCCGTAGTGCTTAAGGACTGGATGCACAACGACTATATCCAGGATTGGTGTCGTGGACGTGCCGCCAAGAATCTTGGCCTTGGCGAGGGCATTCCGTCGATACATATCTCAGGAAACACCCAAGATTTCAATGCACGCCACCCCTACGAACCCTGCTACCTCTTCGAGGCAGGCATCCTCCCCCTCGAACACTTCCCCATACGCGGCGTTACCTGGTATCAGGGCGAAAGCAATGCCCACTTTACTGAAGGGCACGAGAAGCTGTTCCGTCTGCTCGTGCGCTCGTGGCGCCAGTATTGGAACAAGCCCCAGCTCCCTTTCCATACCGTCCAGCTTTCAAGCCTCTCGCGCCCCAGCTGGCCGCATTTCCGCGACTCGCAGCGTCGCCTTGCTGAGGAGATGAACGGCGTTGATATGATTGTGACGACAGACGTGGGTGACAGCCTCGACGTACATCCTAAGAACAAGCGTCCCGTCGGCGAGCGACTGGCACGCATCTCCCTCGTCAACGACTACGACTTCAACCTTCTGCCCGCAGGCCCCATGTTCCAGGCGGCAGTCGTGCGCGACGGCGAAGTCATCTGCCGCTTCCATAACGCCGAAGGACTGTGCACCTCAGACGGCTGTGCACCACGAACATTTGAGTTGGCAGGTGCAGACGGCATGTTCTATCCCGCCGAAGCCATCATCGAGCGTGGACGCGTCGTCCTTAGCTGCGTGGAAGTGCCTGAGCCAACCCTCGTGCGCTATGGATGGCAGCCGTTCACACGCGCAAACCTCGTAAATGCCGACGGATTGCCTGCATCATGCTTCAAGGCCGTAGTGCGATAACAAAATTTCCTCTTCGTACATAACAAATGCCGCACCCTCCACGCAAGGGCGCGGCATTTTATTGTGGAGCACGAGTAGTAAGACGAGATAAAACGTCAGTGAGTATTGCAGTGCACGTCAGCCCTGAAGGGCGAAGCTCTGAGGAGGCTGGGGCACGATTAGCAAGACGAGATAAAACGTCAGTGAGTATTGCAGTGCACGTCAGCCCTGAAGGGCGAAGCTCTGAGGAGGCTGGGGCACGATTAGCAAGACGAGATAAAGCGTGAGTGCTTAAAGAATCATCGTAATCCCAGAAAAAACAATCGTAACGCCTTCTCGTTTCATCGAGATGCGGAAAACTTTGCTTACAATAAGCCGCATATCTTTCGAGTCGTACGAATCCTGTTATTGGTTGCTCTATCTTTTTGTGGCAAAATTCATAAAAACACCCCAACACCCACCCAAGCACCGCGACTTTCCTTTGTTGATGGGCATTATGGAAGGGTGGGTGTTTGCCAAACACCCCACCAAACACCCACCCAAACACCCACCCAAACACCCACCCTGATATTCCATCTTGCCAACAAGTCTCTTGCCCGCTATCTTACTGCTGCCGCAACATAAAAATAGGTAATGGCAAATAATACAGCACAGAAATAAGGGGTGTATGGGGGGGGTGTTTGGGTGGGTGTATGGTGGGGTGTTGAGCTTAACACCCACCCATTGACTTCTCCCTGCTCATGGGCGTTTCGGAAGATTTGGGTGGGGGTTGGGGTGTTTTTCGTGTTTCTTCTTTTTTAGGAAAAAGAAGCTCCGCCACGACACATTTGCCGCAGCGGAGCTTATCATATATGTCCACTTTGTTTTGTAACGATGTGCGAGTGGGCGTGGCCTGATGTGAGCAAAAGTCTCACTTCCTCCCAAAGTCAGCTGGTATCTCGCCCCATTCTTTGGTGTCCCACTTCATGATAGGGTTTTCCCACGTGTTTTCCTGGAGCCATAGCTCGGCGCGGCGTATCATGTCGTAAACCTTTGCGGACTTTGCGTTCTCGGCGAGCTTCGTCTTGCATTTCTTCTGCTTTATCCAGGCTATTGCGTTGCGGCTATCGCTGAAGATAGTGTCGCGGCGCCCCTGCTGCTTGAGCATCGCCAAAGCATGGACTATGGCTAGGAATTCCCCGATGTTGTTGGTGCCCCAGACGGGACCGAAGTGGAAGAGTTCGCGTTTGGTTATGAGGTCAATACCTCGATACTCCATCTTGCCAGGATTGCCCGAGCACGCAGCGTCTACACATACAGCCGTTGAGGATTGACCATTGACCATTGACCATTGACCATTGACCATTGAGGATTGACCATTGGCCGTCGTGGTTGTGCTGGGTGCAGAGGTCTTTTCCTGTTGCGCCTTTTTAGCCTTTGTGACGGGACGTTCGCCTTCAAGCCATGCGCGCACAGCTTCCTCCTTGGTCTTGAACGACTTGTAGGAAGCCCCCTCCTGTCCGTGTACCATCTTCTTGCACGTTTCCCAAGAGGTGTAGATGCCAGGTTCGCGTCCGCTCCAAACGACGTAGTACTTCATCGCAGGTTACATTCTTTCAGGCATTTCAATGCCCAGGAGTCCCATGCCGAGGCGAACGGTCTTAGCAACGTTTGCGGAGAGTGTGAGGCGGAACTGGCGTTTTGCGGCATCTTCCTCGCGGAGTATGCTGAAGTCGTGGTAGAATTGGTTGTATTCTTTGGTAAGCTCGTAGCAATAGTTGGCGATGCTGCTTGGGCTGTATTCCGTACCAGCCTGCTTTACGACGGAAGGGAATTCCGCGAGCTTCTGTACGATAGCAATCTCCTTTTCGGAGAGTTCTGGTGCGGATGCAACAGCGGCGTTTGCTTCTCCTGCCTTGCGCAGTATGCTGCGAATGCGGGCGTAGGTGTATTGTATGAATGGCCCCGTGTTGCCGTTGAAATCGATACTCTCTTCAGGGTTGAACATCATGTTCTTGCGTGCGTCCACCTTCAGAAGGAAATACTTCAGGGCGCCCATTCCCACGATGCGTGCTATCTCCTGGCGCTCGGCCTCCGTCATGTCGGCAGTCTTTCCAGCCTCGTCCATGACGGCACGTGCCTGTTCCACCATTCCTGCCATCAGGTCGTCGGCATCAACAACAGTTCCTTCGCGGCTCTTCATCTTGCCGTTGGGAAGTTCCACCATGCCGTAGCTGAAGTGTACGAGACTCTTTCCCCATTCGAAGCCAAGGCGGTCGAGGAGGATGGATAGAACTTGGAAGTGGTAGTTTTGTTCGTTGCCGACGACGTAAACCATCTTGTTGATGGGGTAGTCGCGGAAACGCTGTGCTGCTGTCCCGATGTCCTGCGTCATATATACGCTCGTGCCGTCGGAACGTATGAGGAGCTTTTGGTCGAGGCCGTCGGCGGAGAGGTCTGCCCATACGGAACCGTCGTCGTGACGCTCGAAGAGGCCGCGTTCGAGTCCTTCCATTACTTTCTTCTTACCGTCGAGGTATGTCTGGCTTTCGTAATAAATCTTGTCGAAGCTTACTCCAAGGTTTTTGTAGCTTTCGTCGAAGCCTGCATACACCCAGTTGTTCATCTGCTCCCAAAGTGCGCGCACCTCTGCGTCGCCCTGTTCCCATTTGCGAAGCATCTCGCGTGCCTGCTGCATCAATGGAGCCTCTTCCTTTGCGCGCTCCTTGGCAGCTTCGGCCTCCATGCCTTCAGCCTCAAGCTTTGCTGCAAGTTCAGCGACTTCTGCGCGGTAGTGCTTGTCGAAAGCGACGTAGTAGTCGCCCACGAGGTGGTCGCCTTTCTTGCCGCTGGACTCTGGCGTTTCGCCATTGCCGTAGAGTTTCCATGCCAGCATGGACTTGCAGATATGGATGCCGCGGTCGTTGACAATGTTTGTCTTTACGACTTTGTTTCCGCAGGCCTCCACCGTCTTTGCCAAAGCCCAGCCGAGCAGGTTGTTGCGCACGTGGCCAAGGTGAAGCGGCTTGTTTGTGTTGGGAGAGGAGTACTCTATCATTACGAGCGGGCTCTCGTCCGTAGGATGTGTGATG
>JAEEGL016165425.1_pt1 | contig 12835 bp, 10 predicted proteins | sample 9134231 | NCBI WGS metagenome assembly JAEEGL01 (sample SAMN16246548, study PRJNA631951) | gut metagenome | biome: gut microbiome; feature: rumen; material: fiber-attached | host: Bos | place: Iran: Karaj | collected 2018-10
CGTCCGCTTTCGTCTTATCGATAAACGGCGCGGTGACACGGAGCGCCTTGCCGCTCCCGATATAAACGGCGTCCGAGATCGCCTGATTGAAAGCCGGGCTCGTATCGGGATAAGCGTTCCCCGCCGCGTCACCGGCAGGCGCGCCGTAATCGATCACTTCCCAGCCGTAGCTCAGCGCAATCGCTGCTGCCGAGGACAGAAACAAACCGTTCCGGAACGGCACATACGAGCTGACCGGAGCGCCGTCCGTCCGGGCAAGCTGCTCCGCATAATCCTCGTGAGGAATGTCCCCGCCGGAACTCTCGAGGAGCGTACAGCTACTGTTCTTAAACAGTTCTCCGAGATCGAGCGTAATCCTCTGTACACCGTAATAGGCCGCGATTTTCTCGGAGGCTTCAATCTCTTTCCGGTGCTTCTGTCCGTAACTGACAGACAGCGCAAGAACCTCTCCGGCTCCGAACTCTCTGACGGCAAGCCCGAGACAGACAGAGCTGTCAAGCCCCCCACTGAATAATACAAGCGCTTTCATGCCGATTCTCCTGATTCTCATAAAAAAGGCCCCGCAAACCGCGGAGCCTATAGTCATTCCTGTATAACTGCATACATTAAAGCTGACTGTAGTCCCGGTTTTGTTTATCGACAGGAAGGTACAAATGAACTGTCGGCCGTCCTTCCGGACAGGCTTGTGTATTATAACAGATACCCGGCGGGAATTCAACAGAAAATCCCGCAAAAACGGAAAACGCAGACACTTTATCCCGCCGTGTCCGGCCGGACTTCCATGCTGAAGTTATAGAAAACGCCTTTGCCCTGTTCCGCGAACATGGCCATCATCGTTCCGGTGAAGGTCATCGTCTTGGTGCCCTCGGTACTGAGGCCCGCATTGCTGCCCGATCCGAGCACGACAGGCGCGAGCCCTTCCTCCTGCACAGAGAAAACATACCCTTCTCTGTCGCTGTCGATCATGAGCCGGACGCGACCGGAAACCGGCGCAGGTACACGGGCTATCTCCACGGTCATATCATGGACGGCCTTGGTGAAGCCGATATACTTTCTGCCAAGCTCGTTCGCGATATAGATGTCGTAATGGTAATCGTTGTTATAGAACGCGGAGATTCCGGTACGGACCGCATTGGATGCCAGATCCAGGACCGCCTCGGTATGTGTGCAGAATTCCGGCTGCTGGACGGAGAGCATCGTCGGCGCGCAGGCCGGCTGCGAGAGCAGAGTATCCGTCCCTGTAAGCGTCAGCGTTCCTGCCGCGGCATCGCGCACGTAGCAGGCCGGATCCGGGTTGCGCGTGTATTCGAAGCAGACCGGGATACCGTCTTTGCTGAAATCACAGTGCACATCGTGGCAGACCGGCTCTGCCGGGGCCGGAAGCGGTGCGTCCATCTCAAGGGCCGCAACGCCTTTCTCCCCGACGATAGGCCATCCGTCCTCGGTCCACGTCACAGGCGCGAGGAAAGTTTCCCGTCCCAGATTGTGCAGCAGCGCATGGCTGTAGTTACGGATGCCCAGAAAAACCGCCCACCAGCTGCCGTTCTGGTCTTCGACCAGATCCGCGTGGCCTGTCGCCTGGATCGGATAATTTTTCAGCGCGGCATGGGACAGGATCGGTCCGTACGGGCAGGGCTCATATGTTCCGAAAATGCTGTCGGAGCGCAGGATTACTTCGTGGTGCTGGTATTCCGTCCCGCCTTCCGCGCACATCAGATAATAGAGGCCGCTTACCTTGTAGATATGCGGTCCTTCCGTGCAGGGTCCGCCGCATCCCGTCGAGATCATATGCTTCTCTGACAGACGTTCCCCGGTCAGCGGATTGATCGCAAAGGCCCAGATGCCCCGCAGTCCGTCATTCGTACCGGTGGAACAGTAATAGCATGTCCCGTCGTCATCCCAGAAGAGCGACGGATCGATCCCGTTCTGGTCGATCCACATAGGCTCCGACCAGGGTCCCGCAGGCGACGTGCTGTGGACGACGAAATTGCCTTTCCACGTCACATTCGTCGTGATCATGTAGAACATGCCCTCGTGATAGCGGATCGTCGGCGCATAGATACCTCCCGAATTGCGGCAGCCCTCAAGCTCCAGCTGAGAACGGCGGTCCAGAACGTATCCGATCTGCTCCCAGTTCGCCAGATTGCGGCTGTGGAAAACAGGCACGCCCGGGAAAAACTCGAACGTCGAATTGACCAGATAGAAATCCTCTCCGACGCGGCAGATACTGGGGTCCGGATGATATCCGGGAATGATGGGATTGCGGTATTTCATAGGATTTACTCTCCTTTGGATCCGGCATCCGGCTCCGGCTTCCGGTCGTTTTTCATGTCCGCTGTGCGATAGATCAGATAACCGTTCTGCTGGCGCTCCCGTACTTCGCGGCGGTAGACTTGCGGCGACGTCCCGGTCACACGCTTGAAGATCCGGCCGAAATGCGTCAGTGTGCCGTAGCCGGCCTCTTTGGAAATCTCGGAGACGGGAAGCGTGGTCTCGACCAGCAGCTTCTGCGCTTCCTTGATCCGCACGTTGTTCACGTATTCCACAAAAGTAAAGCCGGTCAGTTCGCGGAACGCGTGGCTCAGATAATACTTGCTCAGGAAGAACTGCTCTGCGACTTTCTCCAGGGACAGATCTTCTTTATAGTGGTTGTTGATGTAATTCAGAATCAGGAACAGTCTGCGGTTATTCTTGCGGAGCGAGTTATCCGTCTCTTTGCGCCGCTTGCAATAATTGCGGTCCGCAAAGACCAGAAGCTGCAGCACCAGGACACGGATCATGATCTCGTGTCCGGACCGCCTGCGCTGGATCTCGTTCTGGATGCGCTCCATCAGGTTGTCGACATATTCCTTGTCCGCGCCGGAGAAGGACAGTATAAAACTGCCGTTCCGGAACAGATGTGTGAGCAGTTCGCCGAAATGTCCCTGGGCGTCCAGGACCATGTCCGGATAGATGTTGAACAGTGCCCTGTCGTGATACTGCTCCATGGTCTCGAGCGTACGGTGTACTTCGTGCCGGTCGATCATGACCAGATCCCCGGCTTTCACATAATATGTATTGTCTTTGATAAAGTAGAAACGGCTGCCTTCCCGCAGATAATAAATCTCATAATAATCGTGGAAATGCTGCTTGGACATCGTGTACGATTTCTCGCGCCGTGCGAAGATCGCGTCGAGGCCCACCAGATGCAGCGCCGCGTAATTATGCGGGTCTTTCTGGCCGATTGAGTTTTTACACGGATCCATATTTCCTCCAAAAAAACCGGCAATCTCTAAGGATTGCCGGAAAGGTTTAATAAGAAACGGGGATTCTTATTAAAACGAGGTGAGCAACTCCGCCTGTCCGGCGGAACTGCCCCAAGTATAGCACCCCTCTGTCCGGCTGTCAAGCCTCAGAATCTCTTAAGAAACGCGCAGTAAGCGCGGTATGTCTCATAAACGTCCGCCTTGGATACGACCTCGGCCGGCGCGTGCATGCTGTGGACCGGTACGCCCACGTCGATAACGTCCATGGAATAATTCGCAAGGATATACGCGATCGTGCCGCCGCCGCCCTGATCGACCCGTCCGAGCTCGCCCATCTGGAACGCGATTTTTTCTTCTTCGAAAAGCCTGCGCAGGCTGGCGATGTACTCTGCCGTCGCGTCGTTGGACCCGGATTTGCCGCGGGATCCTGTATATTTATTGAGGACCGGTCCGTATCCGAAGAACGGCGTATTGTTCTTCTCCGTGACTTCCGGATAGTTCGGGTCAAAGCCTACGGAAACGTCAGAGGAAAGCATGCGGGACGCGGCGAGCGCGTGGCGCAGCTTCAGCTCACAGTATCCGCCCGAAAGATTCATCACATCTGCGATAAAGTTGTTGAAATACTGGGAATGCATGCCGGTCGCGCCGACGCTTCCGATCTCTTCCTTATCGGTAACGACTGTGACAGATGTCGTCTCCGGATCCACGACGGCAAGCTGCGCCGCCATCGACGGATACGCGCAGACACGGTCATCATGGCCGTATCCGATGAGCATGCTGCGGTCAAGACCGTAATCGCGCGCCTCTCCGGCGGGAACGATCTCGAGCTCCGCGGACTGGAAATCATCTTCGGTAATGCCGTATTTCTCAGCAAGCAGGTTCAGGATCTGCTTTTTGACGGGTTCTTTCTCCTCTCCTTCAGCCGGGATGCTGCCGACCGCAAGATTCAGTCCTTCACCGGTAATGACCTCAGCGGCGGATTTCTGCATCTGGTCCTTGGCCAGGTGGATCAGCAGATCGCTGATGCCGATAACGGGATCCGACGGATCCTCGCCGACCGTAATATTGACCACGGAACCGTCCTTCTTGGCGACGACGCCGTGAATGGCCATCGGACGCGCGACCCACTGGTATTTTTTGATGCCGCCGTAATAATGCGTCTTGAACATCGCGAAACCGCTGTCCTCATAGAGCGGATTGATCTTGAGGTCGAGCCTCGGGGAATCGATATGCGCGCCGAGAATATTCATGCCCTGCTCGATCGGCTTGCGTCCTACGTTGAGGAGCACCAGCATCTTGCCGCGGTTGTTGCCGTAGACCTTGTCGCCGGCCTTGAGCTTCCCGCCGGCGGCGATCACATCGGCCAGATTGCGGTAACCCGCGGCCTCCGCGATCCCGACCATCGCGGTGACGCACTCACGCTCGGTCTTGCAGCGGGAAAGAAACTGCCTGTATTCTTCATTGAAGCGGAAAAGCTCCTGCTTCTGTTCGTCTGTGTACGTTGACCATAATGTTTTCTCTCGCATCTTGTGACCTCCTGTTTCTTGATACTGCACGTCCCCAAGTATACCGCAGCGTGGAAGATTATGCAAGTCATTTCTCACTCTTGCACATGGGGCGTGTTGCATGTATAATCAAGTCAGTCCGGTATCTAAGGACTTCCATTACGGGAAAGGAAAGGTACATATATGTCTATCCGGGAAATTGATGTCTCCGCGGTCCGGGAAGCCGTCGCCCGCCTGTGTATCAAGGCCAATACCGAGCTTGATCCGGCCGTATATGAAGCGATCCGCAAAGCCTCTGCAGACGAAGCGTCGCCGGTCGGAAGGAGCGTCCTCTGCCAGCTTACGGAAAACGCCGATATTGCCCGGTCCACCGGGACTCCGATCTGCCAGGATACGGGACTTGCCGTTGTTTTCGTGACAGTCGGGCAGGACGTGCATTTTACCGGCGGATCCCTTGAAGAGGCGATCCACGCGGGCGTTGCCGAGGGCTATACCGCAGGATATCTGCGCAAATCCGTCGTCGCCGATCCGCTGCGCCGGACCAATACCGGCGACAATACGCCGGCGATCATCCACTATCGCGTCGTTCCCGGGGACAGTTTTGAAATTACTGTCGCGCCGAAAGGGATCGGTAGCGAGAATATGAGCCGGCTTTTCATGCTGAAGCCGTCCCAGGGCGCCGACGGTATCCGGGAAGCGGTTCTTACGGCCGTGCGGGAGGCCGGTGCGAGCGCCTGTCCTCCGCTCGTGATCGGGGTCGGCGTCGGCGGCAGCTTCGAGAAATGCGCGGAGCTCGCCAAAGAAGCGCTGCTGCGGCCTATCGGACAGAATTCGGCAGACCCGTTCTGGGCGGATTTTGAGCGCGATCTGCTGGAACGCGTAAACCGGCTCGGGATCGGGCCGCAGGGGCTCGGCGGTACGACGACGGCGCTCTGGCTTGCGGTTGAACCGTACGCGACGCATATCGGCGGACTGCCTGTCGCGGTCTGTCTGAACTGTCACGTCGCACGCCACGAGAGCGCGGTCCTGTAAAGGGTGCCGCAGGGAGGTAACAGAATGAATGATGTGAAATATACGGCAGGGACAGATAACAGCCGTGCTGCGGCGCCGGAGGCACGCAGACTGAGCGCACCGTTCTCACGGGAAGTGATCCGGTCACTGCATGCAGGAGATACAGTCCTGATCTCCGGAACCGTCTATACGGCCAGGGATGCCGCGCACAAAAGGCTCTGCGAGGCGCTTGCAGCGGGAGAGGCACTGCCTTTTGACATCCGGGATGCCGTCATCTATTACGTCGGACCGACGCCCCCGCGGCCCGGGCAGGTGCTCGGAGCGGCCGGACCGACCACAAGCGGCCGCATGGACGCTTACGCGCCGACGCTGATGGACGCAGGCCTTGCCGCGATGATCGGCAAAGGCGACCGGTCGGACGCGGTCATCGCTTCTATGCAGAAAAACACCGCGGTCTATTTTGCCGCGACGGGCGGGGCCGGAGCGCTCCTGTCCAAATGCATCGTTGCAAGCGAAACCGTCTGCTATGAGGATCTGGGGACGGAAGCCGTACGCCGGCTGACCGTGCAGGATTTCCCCGCGACAGTCGTGATTGACTGTGAAGGGACAGATCTCTACAAGACCGCGCCTGCGCAGTACAGAAAGGAAGGATAATATGAGAAATGCCGTGATCATCAGTGAAAACGACAACGTAGCTGTCGCGGTCGAACACGTTTCCCGGGGCACGCTGCTTACCTGGCTCACCCCGGACGGGACGGAACATTCCGTAACAGCTGCCGAGGATATCCCCATTTATCACAAATTTGCTGTGTGTGATATCGCTGAGGGCGATAAGATCGTAAAATACGGAGAACATATCGGCGAAGCCGGCGCCCCGATCCGCGCGGGCGAGCATGTCCATATCCACAACGTCACCAGTGTCCGCGAGAAGCTTGTCTGACACAGCTTGGCGGTAACTGTTCCGACCGGCAGACAGATTCTGTCAGCCGGATCCAATCGATCAGAACGGAGGCTCATATGACTTTTACAGGATACAGAAGGCCGGACGGCCGCGGCGGTGTGCGCAATCATGTGCTGGTGCTTCCCGCAAGTGTCTGCGCGAGCGACGTAACGGATAAGATCGCCCGGCAGGTCGAAGGCGCTGTCAGCTTTCACAATCAGGTAGGCTGCTCCCAGGTTCCGGCGGACGAAGCATGGACCATGGAAGTGCTTTCCGGATACGCCGCGAATCCCAATGTGTACGGGACGCTCGTGGTCTCCCTGGGCTGCGAGAACTGCCAGATGGATCGTGTCGTACACGCGATCCGTGAGAAAACCAACAAACCCATCCGCCAGGTCATTATACAGGAAGCCGGCGGAACGCTTAAGGCCGAAGAGCTCGGCGTCCGCTGCGCTAAGGAACTGGTGCAGGAAGCTTCGCAGGTGCAGCGTGAAGAGGTTCCCCTCTCCGAGCTGATCCTGGGGACGGAATGCGGCGGCTCCGATCCGACAAGCGGCCTGGCCGCGAATCCGCTGATCGGCGAGGTCTGCGACCGGCTGGTCGACGCAGGCGCGGCCGCCATCCTCAGCGAGACGACGGAATTCATCGGCGCGGAGCATATTCTCGCGCGCCGTGCCATTAATAAAGAGGTCCGGGACCGGATCCTTTTCATCATCCAGCGGTATGAAGAATCGCTCGCGCGCGTCGGCGAGCTGGTCCGCAACGGCAACCCCTCTCCCGGCAACATCGCGGGCGGAATCACGACGCTGGAGGAGAAATCCCTCGGCTGCATCCACAAAGGCGGACACCGGGATATCCAGGCCGTCTATGACTACGGCCAGACCGTGGATAAAAAAGGCCTTGTCATCATGGATACGCCGGGCAACGACCCCTCCTCCATCGCCGGCATGGTCGCGGGCGGCGCCCAGGTGATCGTCTTTTCCAGCGGCCGCGGCACTCCGACCGGACATCCGCTCGTTCCCGTCATCAAGATCACCGGCAACCGGGAGACCTGGGTGAAAATGCGGGACAACACGGATCTCGACGCGAGCCCTGTGATTTACGGGCCCGAGACTCTCGCGGAGATGACAGACCGTCTCTTTGCACTGCTGCTTGAGACCGTCAACGGAAAGAAGACCCGGGCGGAAGAGCTTGGCTTTGTAGAGACCGCCATCGCCCGCGTCAGCAATTACGCGTAAATCGATATTTCGAATAAACAGTCTGTCGGACAAACGTTGGATCGGAAGGAAAGAAGAAATGAACAACAGAGCTCTTGAAATCTGTCAGGCCACAGTGCTCGGCGCTGCTGTCGGTGATGCACTGGGAGTACCGTATGAATTTTTGTCCCGGGCTGACGTTCGCGCGGTTTATCAGCCAGAGATGCTTGGAAACGATACGGAACCGCTGATTAAATCCCGTTGGGGCGAAATCATTCCCGCCGGCTGCTGGAGCGATGATACATCAATGCTTATTGCCTCGATGAGCGCCATTTCCAAGGATCATGGCGAGATAAACGGCGGGCACATCATGGAAGCCTTTCAAGCCTGGTGGTGGGAAGGAGAATACTGCTCTTTCCGGACGTCTTTCGGACTTGGCGGCAATATCAGCAAAGCCCTCGACCGTTTTGATCAGGGAATTCCTGCCGAACTTTGCGGCGGCACCGGTTTTAGGGATAACGGAAACGGTGCGCTTATGCGGATTCTTCCGTTTTCTCTGTTGGCTATCCTTCGTTCATATGATCTGGATAAGACCGTCCGGTTAGTGAGCGCCGGTTCGTCTTTGACTCATGCCCATGAAATAAGCCGATTAGGATGTTGTCTGTTTACAGAGTTTCTGCGCAGTATTCTTCTGCGAGACTCCAAAGAAGACGCTTTGCTTCGGGTTCGGAATCTTGACTGGCATCTGTATTTTACTCCGGCTGCAACGGAAGAGTATCCAATGTTTCTTGTACAAGATACTGACAGCTGGAATGAGACAGCACTCCGGGAAACAGGATATGTTGCGGATACATTACAGGCTGCTGTTTTCAGCATTATGAAGACGGGCTCCTATGAAGAAGCCGTCTCTGCTGCCGTCCGTCTGGGCTACGATACCGATACAACTGCCTGTGTGACAGGACAGCTTGCCGCAGGTTTGTACGGAAAAGAATCCATACCTGTCCGCTGGCTGGAAAAGCTGCGCAGGAGAGAATATCTGCTTAATCTTTCATCGGAGTTTGCCAGCATTATATAGGGCTCATGAAGTCCAAAGCAATCAGATTTCCGATCCGAAAGCAGGAATGCCGGCAGGGATTCCGAGAATATGTCTGCATCATATATGCTGTATTAAAATACAAGAATATAGAAAGGAGAGTATAGTGTAACCACTTACGGCTGCACTATAAAAGGGGGCACATTATGAAAAAAGCACAGTTTCTGGTTCCGACCGTGGTTTCTTTTAACCGGGATGGGAGTCTGGACATGGAAGGCAACAAGGCGGTTGTCGAATTCCTGATCAAGGGCGGCATTGACGGCCTGCTGATCATGGGAAGCACCGGCGAATTCTATTCCATGACCTATGAAGACAAGATCCGTCTGATCGATGCCGCCGTAGAATGGGTCGATCACCGCGTAAGACTTTTCTTCGGCACGAACTGCATGCGCAGGGAGGATACGATCGCGCTTTCCAATTATGCGATCAGCAAAGGCGCTGACGGCGTGATGATTATCGGCCCGTATTATTTCTCGATCGATGAGCGGGCTCTTGAGTTCTACTATGACGACCTCGCTTCCGCGATTAACGGAGACGTCTATCTGTACAATTTCCCGGAACGGACCGGGTATGATTTCCCGGTGGACGTCGCGGTCAGCCTTCTCCGCAAGCATCCGAATATCAAGGGGTTCAAGGATTCCCACAGCCAGCTTGCGCATACCCGCACGCTGATTAACCGGACAAAAGACGAATTCCCGGAATTCGAAGTATACGCGGGGTTTGACGAGAACCTGGCGCACGTCGTTTTCAGCGGCGGCGTCGGGAGCATCGGTGGGCTCGGCAATATCTATCCTGAAATCTGCGCGGGTTTTGCCGCGGCCGTCAATGACAAGGACATCCTGCGGATCGAGAAATACCAGCAGATCATCAACGCCATGTCTGAACTGTATTCTTTCGGCGTGCCGTTTATCCCGCTGATCAAGGAAGCTATGCGCCAGCGCGGTGTGCCGGTCAAACCTTACTGCCTGCATCCGCTGCAGTGCGCGACGCCGGAACAGAGCGCCAGAATCGCCGATTGGATCGCGTCCGTCGACCGGATGGCCGCAGAATTATAAAGGAGGCAGATTATGGGAGCAACAGGAGCTATAGGAAGTCTGCTGCAGGACACGTTCCTGCCGGATATGGTGCTTGTCGAACAGCATTTTGACGACACGCATCTGGACATAGACGAGATCCCTTCCGTGCTGCAGAAGGGACTTGACGAAAACACGCTGGCCGGCCGGATCCGGCCCGGTATGCGGATCGCCATCACGGCCGGCAGCCGGGGTATCCATAATATCGCCCTGATTCTGCGGACAGTCGTGGATTATGTGAAAGAAAAAGGCGCTGTGCCTTTCATCGTGCCGGCCATGGGCAGCCACGGCGGATCGACCGCAGAGGGCCAGCGAGGCGTAATCGCGGCTTTCGGGATCACCGAAGAGACGATGGGCTGCGAGATCTGTTCGTCCATGGAGACGGTCGTGCTCGGTCCGTCCGAGAACGGCAAGCCCGTATACTGTGACCGTTACGCATATGCATCCGACGGAATTCTTGTTATCGGACGCGTGAAAGCGCATACGGCTTTCCGCGGGCCGTATGAGAGCGGCATCTGCAAAATGATGTGCATCGGTCTCGGCAAACAGAAGGGCGCCGCGATGCTGCACGCGGACGGTTTCGGCCTGATGCGGGAAGAAGTCCCGATGTTTGCGAGGGTTTTCCTGGAGAAAGCGCCGATTCTCGGCGGAATCGCGATCCTTGAGAACGCTTACGACCAGACGCGCGAGCTCGTGGTGCTTGACCGCGAAGAAATCATGGAAAAAGAGCCGGCTCTGCTGATCCGTTCCAAGACCTATCTGCCGTCGATTCCTTTCGACCCGGTGGACGTTCTCGTGATCGACCAGATGGGCAAGAATATCTCCGGGGACGGAATGGATCCCAATATCACGGGCCGCTTCCCTACGCCGTTCGCGGACGGCGGGATTACCACCCAGCGGGTAGCTGTGCTGGATCTGACGGATGAAACGCACGGGAACGCCGCGGGCATGGGCCTTGCGGACGTAACCTGCCGCCGCCTCTATGACAAGATCGATTTTGAACAGACTTATCCGAATTCTATTACGAATACCGTCACCGAGGTCGCGAAGATCCCGATGGTGCTCTACAACGACCGGCAGGCCATCCAAATGGCGCTGAAAAGCTGCAATTTCATCGACCGCAGGCGGCCAAGAGTCGTCCGCATCGTCAACACGATGGAACTCCGGTACATGTGGATCTCGGAAGGATTGCTGCCGCTTGCGGAAGCAAATCCCCGCGTCACCGTCCTGGGTAAGCCCGGCCCGATCGCCTTCGACGCGGACGGCAATCTGACGGATCTGAATCATATTCATCCGTAAATTCTTTGCAAAGCCGCCGTTGCGCGGACCGGCACAGAAAAACCCGGAAAAGCCATGAAGCTTTTCCGGGTTTTGTTATATCCGTTGGAATGGTTGGCTTGTGCAGCACTTTACAGGACCGCGATCGACCGTCCGCTCGTTTTCACCGCTTCGGTGTCCAGCTCGCTGCCGGCGAGGACCTGCGTCCCGTTGATGAAGACCCGTTCGATGCCGAAAGCCTTGCCCTGTCCGGGAACGCCGGCCGCGAGTGCCGCTTCGTCGAAAACGGTCAGGTCCGCATAATATCCTTCGCGCAGATAGCCGCGTTCCGGGATCCGGAAACGGTCGGCCGTCGCTCCGGTCATGCGCCGGATCGTCGCGGGCATTGTATCGCCGAGCCCGAGCAGCGAATCGCGCAGGAACCGCGGGAAACAGTCCTCCAGCACCGGATTCTGTATACCCTTCTCCTCCACCCATGCGTCGGTGATGAAGAGACAGTTCGGATTGCGCTCAAAATCGTGAATGATCTCGTTTGTAGTGTACGGTCCCATATTAACCCGTCCCTTGAAATTCGACACCTCGCAGAGCATCAGATACGCGTCAAAATCGCTCATGTGCTCTTCCTCGGCGATCTGGTGGACGGTTTTGCCCTCGTAACGCTCATATCCCGGTCCGATATAGGCGATTTCGATATCCTTGAAGCCAAAGCCGAGCAGCTTACTCGTTGCGGCGACCAGCAGCCGCAGCTTAAGCCGCGTAAACGGCTTTTTCTTTTCCTCGGGACTGAGGCCCTGGAACCAGTCGGGCAGGATAACCGTGATGACGGACACACCTCGCAGTTCGTTGTAGATGTCGAACATCATGTCCACGCCCGCGTCGCGCTGCTCTTTAAGGATCCTGAGGAATTCATCCTTGTAGCGGAAACTGCTGCGCCCGACAAAGATCGCGTGCGAATACTGGAGCTTGAGATTTGTCCCTTTTGAGATCTCCACCAGCTCGTCCAGAGCGCGCAGGATATGCGCCCGGCCAAGAAGCGGATAGCTCATGGAGACTTTGGACTCGGCACGGGGATGGACTGTCAGCGGCTTATTGTATTTGACGCAAAGCTCTGCCACTTTGCGGATCTCCTCCGTGTTGGAATAGACGCCGGGGACGTACATGAGTCCGAGCGAAAGCCCGGCAGCGCCTTCCTGCAGCGCTTTTTCCAGGATGTCCAGCATCCGCTTCTCCTCTTCCGGAGTCAGGGGACGGTTCTCATAGCCCGCGACAGAGGTACGCGCTGTGCAGTGGCCTGCGAGCTCCAGCATATTGCAGGGAATATGACGGTCAATGATTTCCAGAAACTCTTTTACTGTCCCGTATTTGCCGGTTGTGCCGCGGAAGCCGAAAAGTCCGGCGCCGGCCAGATCCGCGTACGGACTGTCCGCGTCGAAGCCGACCGTCGAGATGCCGCAGTTGCCGGATACGAAGGTCGTGATGCCCTGCCGCACGAAC
>JAEEGL016204540.1_pt1 | contig 12835 bp, 9 predicted proteins | sample 9134231 | NCBI WGS metagenome assembly JAEEGL01 (sample SAMN16246548, study PRJNA631951) | gut metagenome | biome: gut microbiome; feature: rumen; material: fiber-attached | host: Bos | place: Iran: Karaj | collected 2018-10
CAACATCATGTTGTTAGGAACGATTTGTTCGTCGTTTCTTTTTTGGTCGATTAGTAACCGAGCCATCGACCAACTCGGACTTGCTCTCTTTACATCTTTCATTCCCGTCGAACCCAACTCACCCCCAAAATGTTATGAGTTGTTGTTTCTTTTGTTTTTAAAGAACTCTTTTATTATTTTAGCACAATCTTGTTCCAAAAGTCCACTATATACATTTATTTTGTGATTTAATTTAAGTTTTGATATATCTAAAACGCTTCCGCATGCACCTGATTTTATATCTTTTGCACCGAAATAAAGCTTTTTTATTCTTGCAAGAATTAATGCTCCGATACACATTGAGCACGGTTCAATAGTAACATAAACAGAACAATCGTTTAGTCGATAATTGTTAAGTTTTTTACAAGCTTTTCTTATTGCGACTATTTCCGCATGTGCGGTAGAATCTTTTAGTGTTATTGATTTGTTATATCCGCGGGAAATTATTTTATTATCTTTTACAATAACCGCACCGATAGGCACTTCATCTTTTTCTTGTGCTGTTTTTGCACATTTTAGTGCTTGTTGCATAAAATAAATATCCTGTTTTGTCCACTGTGTTATTGCTCTTTTTTTCATCCAAGCTTCCAATCGTCTAATCTTCTGTTTCTATGTGCGGAATTAATAATTCTTTTATGTTTTGCGGAATTCTTGTAGGTTTAAATGCATAGTTAACTAACGGATGTTTTGTTGAACCTGTAACAAGAAGTTTATCTTCTCTTTTTATTTTGTAACCGAAAGTAACCGTTACATGTTTGAGTTCCAATATTGTTGTTTCAACAGTTATGAAATCGTCGTAATGTGCAGGAGCATGATAATTACATTGTGCGTTGACAACAGGAAAATAAAACCCTTGTTTTTCCATTTCTTCATATGTATATCCAATTTGTCTCATAAGTTCCGTTCTGCCCATTTCAAAATACTTTAAATAATTTGCATGATAAACTACACCCATTTTATCGGTATCCGCATAAGGTATTCTATAATCAAATTTATTCATTTTTTTTGTCCTTTTGTTTTATTTGTTAATTAAATTATTATAACAAATATAAGAAAATTAAAGCTATGACTTTTTCTTTTTTAATATTAATATTACAGAAAAACTTATAAAAATAATCCAAGAAATTATCGATATCCAAGCGCTGATAATAAAAGTTAACGGTTTGTATTCGAATCTTATTTTGTGATGTCCTTTATCGATGGATATTGCTTTATATATATAATCCGCACAGATTATTTCATATTCTTGTTTTGGATTTTCTATATTATATGCTTTCCAATCTTTTGTGTAATTATCGGTATATAAAACAATAGCAGGTTCTGTTGTAGTTACTTCAAAATCTATGGAATTTTCATTGAAAGAAACGATGTTAATATTATAGATTCCTTTTGTTTGGGGTTTAAAATACGGTTCTTTTTCCAGTATTACAGTGTCAAAAATATTAAAGTCTTCGTTATATAAATTTTCATATATTGTATTCTTGTTGTTTTCCGTTATGTAGTCATAAAAGAGATTTATTCTGTTAAGAGTTTTAATATCAAGTTTTTTTGATAAACCGGTTTTAAAATCAACGATATAGTTGCATCTTAGTATGCCCCAAATATTATTGTTACGTTTTTTTCTATAAAATAACAAATAGTTTTTTAGTTTATCAACAGATAAGCCCGAAATATTTTCCGCATCATATTTTAAATTATATCTGTTATAAGAATAAAATCTCGGTTGTTCATTAAAATTTTCTTTTGATATGTTTTCATATTTATAATTGCGTTGTAATGTTGTTTTATGTGAAAAAGATTTCATAACTGTTATCGGTTCGAAAACGATTAATAATATTAGAGCTATTTTAAAAATGTTGTATCTTTTAAAATACAGAAATATTGAGAATAAAAATAATAATAAAGCTAATATTTGTAATGAAAAATAAACATTATTTATAGAGTCACTGTTAATTGCTCGACCGGATGTTATAAGAGTTGCAATATTATCTTTAAAAATTATAATCAGAAAAGAAAATATCAATATAAGAATTATAAAATATATGTTTGTTTTATATTTGTCCGATATAATGAATTTTATTCCGTAAGCTAATATCGGAAATAAAAATATATTTATGAAAAAAATAAGTTTTATTGGTGATCTAAACCAAGAAAAAAAAGGTAATATGCTTTTTATTAAATTAGAAAAAGGTTCAAAAGTCAATAAGTACAATGATAATGCTATCAAGATAAATTTTAAAATATTTTTGTTAAATATATGAAATACGGCTAATAAGATAACTATAAAAATTAATGTTCCTATATAAGTGGTTGTTTCCCAATAAATAGTATCTGTAAAAGTGATATTGTTATAAAAAATAAAAGATAATAAATATCTCAGCTTTGAATAAATAGAAATATTAGGGGTGTCGAAAATTCCAGATATTCTTCCACCTTCAGAAAAGAAACTGTAACTTGAAAATAATTGAATTGCCGTCAGAAATACAGAGAAGAAATACGAAAAAATTAATGTAAAAAAAGTATATTTGTTCCTGCAAAAAAACAGTATATAAATTACAGAAACAAGCGCACTGTAATACACATATTGAAAATGTCCGGCAAATATTTGTAAAGAAATTATAAAAGATAAAGGAAGAAAATATTTATAAGTTTTTTGTTCAAACGTTTTATCATAAAAATACAGTAATAAAGGAAACCAAGATATTGTTGATATATTTGATAAATGTGCGGAGTAATAATTAAAATAAAAATTCGAACTAAAAACAGAACTGATTGCAATTATCAAAGCTGTAAACTTACTTTTTATTTTATTATCTATCCATAAAAACATTGAAAACGCAAAAATAATAAAATGCAGTAAAAAAGAAAAGTTAAAAGCTTTGGATATAGGTAATATAAAGAATATTATATTAGGCAAATAAAAAACAGCAGTTTCGGAATTTGCAAAAAAAGGTATACCGCAAAAAATTTTTGTAGTCCATAACGGAAAGCAATCGGATTTTATTTTATCAAAAGCATATTGTCTGATATTTAAATAATAATTTAAATCTGCTATTTCAAAGGTTGATAAATATTGATTAATCGATAAAAATATAACATCAATATGCAGAAATAAAATAATTACAAATAGTATAAAAAAAATGTATAAATTGGTTTTTGTTTTAAAAAAATGTTCCATTGCTTTTAAAAAAGAAAACGTACAACTTTATTACAAATAGTATTGTATAACAAAGGAAAAAGCCAAAAATTTTCTTTGCAAAATAAAAGTGCAATATTTATAAATATCGAATAAGCAACCATAATTGTGAATAAAAAGTTTATATAATATTTCAATAATTTGTTTTGTATTCGAGAGTACAAATAATTAAAAAAGATTAATGATAATATAACCATTATTGATAAATATTCAAAAATGTACCTTATAATCATACCGATAAATCCGGTTACGATAATATTAATAATTATAGTAAATAGCATTATTGAAATAAGAGAAAAGATTTTAAAGTTTATCTTGAATTGTTTTTTTAAAAAAGAAGGTGTATAAAATAACATAAGTATTATCGGACAAGTCCAAATGATACCTACAATATATTCGTTGCCTATTTTATGTCCGTGAGTTTTTACTAACGAAAAAATAGTTTTTTCATTCATATTCGGTAATAAGAAAAAATTATTTTTTATACTTACCAGTAAATCTTTTATATCGGCATTATAATGAAGTTGATTTCCCGGATTTAATTGGTATTTCCATCCGAATTCAAATATAGAATCAAATCTAAAATAATTATATAAAGCAATGACAGTTCCGTATATTAAGCATGGAATCAGAAAAATAAGAATACAGTTAACAGTATTTTTAATTTTTCCGGTTTCTATATATGACAAATAAGCAATGAAAGCAAAAAAAACAGGAATAAATAATACATAATGCGGTCTTGTTCCTACAGATAGACACAGAAGAAAAGATATGAAAAAAATTAAAACATACTGCTTTTTTATATTTTGAGTGTTTATAAAATAATAGAATAAACAAAATGTACCGAGTAATAAAACATTTGCAGTAATAATGGCTAATTGATAAATGAATCCGCGAATGATAATAAACGGTAACAAATTACATAATCCTATAAAAAAAATACTTAACATATTTATATAAGGATTTATATTAGAGTTTTTTATTATTTGTTTTGATATGTTATTAACTAATAATATTGATAACAATAAACTGCAACAAGACAGCAAAAAAATAAGAAAAATATCATACAAATATAATTTTGTGATGATATGAAACGGCAGGTGAAACAGTAAAACGGGAGTGATTCCGAAATAGAGATATATTTTCCCTTTATAAAAGCTGGTGTCAACCAGAAGTCGTTCATAAGTCTTATATATTGTTTGCGGATTTTTAATTTCAATATCATCAAAAATATTTAGTTTATGATTTAGTATTGAATCCGTTAATAAATTGTAGAAATTTCCGCAAGGAATAAAATTATAGTTTTCCGAACTCGGAAAAAAATGTTTTCCATGAAAAAACGTTTTTCCAAGAAAAAAATAAAATAAAAAAATTGCAAATATGGATAATATTATAAAGATCTTATTATATTTTTTCGGTACGAAACTTATTATTAATGCATATAAAACTAAAGACGATATGATTAACAATAATGTCATATGTCTTCCTCGGTTTTATCCTGCTTGGAAACACGTTCCAGAAAATGTTGTTTTTCACGTTTTACCATTCCGAATTTATAATATTTCATTTTTTTAGGGGGACCATAAGTATTATTTTTCCATTCAATAGTTCTTTCATAGGAAAGAATGTTAAATATAACAAAAACAATAAAACAGAATAATAATAGAACTGTTTTAAATTTCTTTTTACTTTTGTTATATACATAAACAAGAGCTTTAGCTGCAATAAAGAATAAGCCTAAATACGGGATGTATGTATATCTGTCAGCTACGGCGAAATCTCCGATTTTTAATAATCCCATAGCTGGTAAAAGTGTTATAAGAAAGAACAGGAAACCGAACAGAATCGTTTTTGTTCTTCTTAATGAAAGTATACATAATAAAATTATTATATAAAGGACAAAAGGTGAATATAATATGAAGTTTGGCGGCATTGTGAATCTGTTATAGAAAAAAGGATACATACAATAAAGTTTTAATGGCAATACAAGTTTATCCAAATAAAATAAAATGTTAAAATGCGCATTTATAAAATTTACGAACAATTGAAAAGAACTAAAAGAAACAACGATGGATCTTACGCCGAAATAGTGTATTCTTACCGCAGCGACAATAAAAAACAAAGCAATAAAAATATAAATAAAATATATTTTTATTTTGTGTTTTGAAAAATTATTTGTGTAAAAATCTATAAGTATTAATACAAAAGGCAAAGTTATTGCCATTGCTTTAGAAAAACATGACAGAAGAAAACATAAAGCAGATAATAATATAAGTATATTTTTTTTGTTCGCGGTATAAGTTTTTATATAACAGAGAACGGACAGAAGATAAAAAAATGAATATAAAGTATCTTTTCTTGCGCTAATCCAGTCCACGACTTCTGCTCTTGTCGGATGTATTGCAAATAATGCTGTTACTATAAAAGATATCCAAAAAGATTTTGAAAGAATAAAGAAAATTATAAAAACAAGACTTACATTAAATAAGTGTAACAGTAAGTTATCGAAATGAAAAATTTCGGGAACGAACCCAAAAATAGTTCGTTCTATACTATAAGATATTATTACTAACGGATGATACAATCCTTCATGCGATGATTTGAAAATTTCTTCAATATGTTTAAATGATATATCTTTTAATGCTTTCCTGTGGGGATTTCTTATCATCACAAAATCATCTATAGTTGCATATTTAGCTGTAATTATAGGTGAAAAGGCTAAAAAAGTAATAAACAGCAACAAGAAGAATAATGATATTTGATAAAATTTTAAATTTAACATAAATTTTTAATGTGAAATCATTGAAAAATTGAATTTGATATATTATACTAAATAAGAATGAAAATTTGTTCTTATGTATTTGGAAGTTTAAAATTTTACATTTTTTTTACAAATTGTTCTAGGATTTTTTACACTATATGTTTTATAATATGTGTGCGGTAAAAGGAGTTAAATTTATTTTAGGAGGTGTGGCCATGAACAAAAAAATAGTGTCTTTTGTCTTGGCAATGGTTTTAAGCGTAGGTCTTGGTGTTAGTGCTGCATTTGCAGGGTATTCTTATACTGATTATGCAGACAAATTCAATTCGTATTATTCGGGAAAAACAGCTAGTGGAAGTGTAAGAATCAAAATTGGTTCCGAAGAAGACAAGTTAAAAGGAAATTTAACAGGTGTTTTCGGTTATTATGCAGGAACAATGGTTTCTTATCAAGGTGCAGGTGGAAGTTTTACGGTTTATGATTCTTTTGGTGCAAGAGGAACATTATCAAATTCCGGAGAACAATTCAAACTTACAAGTTGGACATCCAGAACAACAGATTTGGCAGATATGCCGGATTTAAGTGAATATGTTGAGTATGAAAACGGTCAACCTAAGAAAGATGCAGATGGCCATTATGTTTTTAAATCTGATGAAGCAAAAGCAGCCTATATTAAGGCTATGACAGATTATCTTATTAGCATAGGTTTTACAAAAGAACAATTGGCAGTTGCACAATTGGATGAAGATGGTAATTTGTTAGGTACAGATGGTAAGCCTGTAAAATATAGTGATACTAACGGTAACGGTTTTGATGGTGAATTATTGGAAGGTGAAATTTCTGCAGATTGGTTCGTAGAATGGCAGACACAAATGGAAAAAGGTGTTAATGCATCTGCACAAATTTCTATCGGAAACGGTGTTTCCGGTCCAAGTTTAACAGTTATGGAAAACGGAAAACCTCAATTGGTTTATAGTACAGATCCTACTACCGGTGGAGCAATTCCTACAATGAGATATGTTTACGACGAAGACGGCTATTTAATCGGTACACAAACAGCAGAATTCCAAATTGAAAAAGCTGATGGTGATTCAGGTTATGCACAAGGCAGTTGGACATTTAACTATACTGCAATAACCTATGATTCAAACGGTGTTGAAACAGATACAACTTATCAATTCCCATCATGGCAATCAGATCCTCAGGCTGCTATATCAGGTGGCAAAGTTATACATGGCGGCGAGATGAGTCAACATGCCAGTGATGAAGATGGCGAAAATAAATGGCTTAAAGAAAAATTAGAAGATGGTTATGTATTAGAAGTTGCAAAAACAACATATACAAATAATAATTCTAAATTAAAAACAGTAGATTACACAACAAACAATACAACTTACTATACAAACGGTAAAGCAAGCTATGTATTGAATGAAACAGGTGAAAAGATTGGTCAGTATGAATATTCGGCAAACGGTGTATGTCAAGCATATTATAATGCAAAAGGAAAAGATGGTCATGGTAATACAGTAGGTACAACTACAGTATATGATGATTGGGGAAGAGCATTATTTACGGCAACAACCGGTACAGCTAATGAACTTTTAGGAAATACAGCAAGAAGAGAACAGTTGATGCAGGAATATTATACTGCTTTAACCAGCGGTAACGGATTCTCTAATAACACAACTATTTGCGGAATATATATTTATGCAGATTATGCATCTTCGGATTTAGGTGGAAAATCAATTGCTTGGGGTTCTTTGGGATATACCGAAAACGATGTTAAAAATATGATGAAATTCAATAATGGTGTTGCTGCTCTTGCATATACTACTATTGATACAACAGAGTGGACAGAAGAAGGTGATGATACAGCCGGTATCGTTACAGACAGTGCATCTCATGACAGCACAAATGTAAGTGCAAGTTTCGGTTCACATGATCAATATTCAACATATTCTACAGGCAGAAGATATAGCGGACATAAGACATATAATAACACAATATTTATAGGTGGTTCTCAAGCTTATAGCAGACAATGCAGAATCGCAGATAAAATAACAGATGTTACATATATCGAAACCGATCCTGCTGTAAAAGGTGAAATTATAGATGTAGATGAAGAATTAGACAAAATAGAAGTTACCGATGAAGAATTGGAAGAAGCAGGAATAGATCCTAAAGATAAAGAAGCAGTTAAAGAATACAAATTAAGCAAATTGGCAGATAAATTAGGATTAGATAAACCTTCAAGAGAAGATTATGCTTCTGATGAAGAATATGAAGCGGCATTAGATACATTCTATGGTAACTTGGAACAAGGCTTCTATACAGCTTCAGATGGTAAGGTATATGCAATACTTAAGTCTTCCGAAATAGATTTAATGGATGGCTCGGGATTCCAACAAACAGACGGAGAAACCATTTTAGTAGAAGTTACGGAAGATATGAAAGAAAGTATTGTTAGCTCAATGGCAAAAACCGGAGACAGAAGTGTTATGTTTATGGGCGATGTAAGACCTGATGTTAGCGGAAAACTTACTATGGCAGTAAATACAAATTACACAACTTCTCAAGGTAACGGTTTCGTTGTAGGTAAAGAAGCAATTGAAACAGCTACTAAAGAAATAGAATCAATTTCAACACAAGTAGCAGATATAGCAAATGAGTTAGGTATTGATATGTCTCAATTTGCAGGTATGTCTGCAGAAGAAATTAGAAATTCAGCTGAATTTGCTCAAGTTTGTGATAAACTCGGTTTAGATAAAGATGGTGAAAATACATGGATAGTTGTAAATTCATTACAAAATAACGGCAGATTCGGTGGTAGCTTTGACTTAAACGGTGAAAACAAGAGAGGTTCTTTAGAGGACGCTTGGAGAATCTTGTTACAGTTCTAATAGTAAAATAAATAAAAGAGTGGGTATTTGATACCCACTCTTTTTTTATGCTTTAACATTTAGAATGTTTTTGTTGAAAAAAAATATTCTAAATGTTATACTATATTAGTTAGAAAATTATTTTATAAGAGGGGAATAAAAGAGAATGGATAAATCATCTAAAAAAAGTACCAAGTGGATAGTTATTGGTAGTATTGTTTTTGTTTTGGCGATACTTTGTGCTGTTGGACCAATATTATTTTCTAAATATATGAGAGCTAAATGGGAGAAAGCTCCTTCATACAAAGTTTCTAATGTTATGATGACGGTCGCCGGTACAATACAACTTTCTAAAGATAATTTATTTTATTTGTTTGGTGATAATAAACAATATTATGTATTGGAAGATTTAAAAGAAAGTTTAAATGATAAAGTCGGTGAAAAATGTGTTGTTCAGGCTAAAATGAGAATGCCTGAAAACAATGAGCAAGTAGATGGTCATCCGGTAAGATTATTTTTAACTCCGATTAAAATTAAATTTGATAGTGCTGTTGTTGATAATACAGAAGAATCTAATGTAGATAATAATAAAGTTGAAAATATAAAAGAAAAAATGTTAGAAAAAGCTAAATTAAGATTGAAAGTAAATACAGAACTTAATAAGCCTATATTGTTTGATGTTATAAAAGGAACGGTTTCTTCTGTAAACAGACAAACAGTAGATAAACAAGATTATGTAGCTTTTGTTTTAAAAGATAAATATTCCGATAGTTATGCTTTATATAAAAAAGGAGCTGATTTATCGGCTTTAAATAATAAAGAAGTTATTTGTTTGGGAAGAGAAATAATACCTCCAAGTAATTTGCCGTTAGTAGTTGATGAAACAACATTTGAAATTTATGAATGTTATGATTCTCAATACAACAAATTATTTTAATTTTTACAAATTTTTTACAATTTTTTTGACTAAATTTTATATGTTTTTACTATAATTAGTATAGGAGAAAAAGGAGGTATAGATATGAAAAAATTGCAAGCCTTAATAATATCACTTTTCTTTCTTATATCTAATAATTTATATGCGTCTTTTTTACAAGGTCCTAATCCTTATTCCTTTGGACCGCAGGGACGATCAGTTTCCGACTTAAGAGATTTTGCTAAACCAAAACATATGGTAAGAATTTTGCCTAACAGACCTGTCGTTGCAACCGACTCGGATGGTAGCAGAGTTTATTATACACCTGATGGAAAAATGACATTGAGTATTTCGAAAAACGGCTCGATGTATTTTTCTTTAGGCGGAGTATCTAAGAGTTATAATTCCGACGGAGAATTTTCAGGAATAACAAGAACATTAAGAGGTAGCGGATTGTTGCAGGAAGTAAGAGATAAAGATGAAAATCTTTTATCTTATAGAGCATTAAACGGTGACGGAAAAGTTTATCAAACATTCGATAAAGACGGAAATTTATCCGCAACATATGTTTATACCGGTCAAGGTGCAAAACTCGACTATGTTCAAAACGAAATGACAGGCGGAAGAACGTATTACGATGAGTATGGAAGAACTAAATATGATGTTGATTTTAACGGATATATTCAAAGAACATACTTGTATGCGGATATTGAGTATACCGTTGATGAAAGCGATGAAACAAGAAAAACATTGAAAGTAACAAATGTAGAAGAAAATCCAAGCGGTACCGGTTTGTTGGTATCTATTAGAGATTATACTCATAATATGTATTTATCAAAAGAAAGCGAAGTAGATATAAATCCTTTCGTTTACAATGAAACGTTCTTCGATTTAGAAGGAAAAACACAATATATTAAGAACTCTGATGGCTTTATTTCAAGAGAATATCATTATAAACAAGATGATAAAGGTAACCAAATTTTAGATTTTCATTTAGATGTTTTAACGCAAAATAAGACTTATTATGATGAACATGGAACGGCATCGTATACCGTTAATGATAAAAATGTTGTTATTACAAGATATTTTGACGGATATACGGTTAATATTCATGCAGACGGTTCATATTCCGAAGTTACTAAGTATGATATAGACGGGAAAGAATTATATACCACTTTAAAAAATATTGATTACAATGATGATGGAACAATAAACAAAGTTATGGATGAAGACAACGAAGTTTGGCAAGAATATTTTTATACTACAGACAGCGAAGGTAAAAAAGTTATAGATTATGTTATCAATTATTCCGATTCGGAATATAATTGTAAAACATATACTTGGTATGAGGATGGAAAACCGGTGTATGTTACCGATACTCAAAGCAGACCTGTAGATGATAATGCTGCTAATATAGTTAAAGATTTTAGTTGGAATGGTGATACTTTAGTTTTTACATTTGACAGAAAAACAGAAAAGACTAAATGGTATAATATGAACAAAGAGTTAGTTTATGAATCTTTAAACGAAAGAATAATATCGAAAAATCTTTATAATAAAGGTCAGTTGGTTGGAAAATGGGATGCACAAAAGCATGAAACAACTATTTATCTAAATGAAAGAGCATGGATTTCCGTTAAATCTGATGGAGAGCCGACAGCAGAGATGGTTGCTGCTTTAATTTCTCATTCAACCGAAATAAATAATGCTATCGCAAACCATGAAGAAGATCAAGTTTTAGATAAGTTAATGGAAAATTTCGGTTGGAAATTTGAGAGTTATGAGGGGTATGCCGAAAATTCTTGACAAGAATAGATGTATAGTCTATAATTTAAAAGAGATATTATGAAAAAAAGAACGATAAACATTATCCCTAATGTTGGGTTGTTGCACAAGTTGTTTGCTTGTGTAATAGCTTTTTTTATGATGATAAGTTCTGTATTTGTTGTTGATATGAAAGCCGATATTTCTATTGTTGAAACGGCAAAAGTATCCGCAGATACATTATTTGTTCAATTTTTTTACATATCTACATTGCCTATAAATATTATTTCAAAATTGTTTATAAATAACGAAGAAAAAACTCCTGCGGCACCTGTAAATAAAGAAAATAAAAACAATGCAGCAAAAGAGTCTAATTCTTCAAAAGCTTCATTTGGGTATTCTATATTACCTAACACAATTTCTTTAGTACAAGTAGTAAAAGTAAAAACAGTTAAAGTGTTTACTTTGTTAGATAAAGTGAAAAAAGCAAGAGTTTTTGCTTGTTTTAGAAATTATAGTTTCGTGTGTATAGAAAATCTACTAAAATTTAATTTCATAATGATGTTATTATTAGCAATATTACTTACAAGAAGAAATATTGGTGACGATAATATCATATTAAAAATAAAAAATAATAAATTAGCTCGGCTTATTTAGTTAAGCCGGGCTGTTTTTGTGTTTATAGCACAAAAACAAGGAGACGATATGAACATAATTAAAAACTTTTTTAAAGGGCTTATAAGTAAAGAAAAGCTTAGTGATGCCTGGTTTGCAACAAAAGACTGGGTATTCTCTTTAACGTTTATGAAAATAACCGCAATAATAGTGGTTAATTGTTTCTTGTTAACTGCTGTTTACGGTCAAGCAGTTGCCGGTTTGCTTGAAAATAACAGAGCAACAGAGCAATTTAAACAAGTTTTTGATGATTTTAATCTTCCCTATAGTTATGGTAAGATAACATCTGCCGATTATAGGGCAAGTGATACAGTCGTTATTAATATTCAAGATTTGCATAGCCATGCGGAAGTTCAAAGAAATATTAATAATATCATTTCCTTGTTTGATGAAAAGTATGGTGTTAAGAATGTTTATCTCGAAGGTGCTTATGGTCAAGTAAGTACAAAATGGTTAACCGTAGCTAAAGATGAAAACGTAAGAAATTCCGTAATGAACAAATTGTTGGAAACAGGAAGACTTACCGGTGCCGAATATTTTTCCGCATCAAAAGGTAAAACCGAAATAATCAAAGGTTTGGAAAACAAAGATGCTTATTTTGACAA
>JAEEGL017214361.1_pt1 | contig 12835 bp, 8 predicted proteins | sample 9134231 | NCBI WGS metagenome assembly JAEEGL01 (sample SAMN16246548, study PRJNA631951) | gut metagenome | biome: gut microbiome; feature: rumen; material: fiber-attached | host: Bos | place: Iran: Karaj | collected 2018-10
TGACCTCAACCTCAGGCGAGGTGGAAGATGACACCTCACCCCAACCCTCTCCGAACGGAGAGGGAGCTGGTCAGACTGAGGGCGGAGATAGCGGCAACCAAGGCTCAGGAGATAACGGCGGTGGCAACACCGACAACTCGGGAGGCAACATGGACTAGGCCTTAACCTCACACAGAATGCAGAAATCACAGATTTTTTTTACGACCACAGATTATTCGGATTGAACGGATAACGAATCGCTAGCAATTCATATTTCTGTGATTTCTTGCGTCCCTTCGGTAGCAAGCGACCGGAGGTCGAGCGCAGTGATTTCTGTGTGACCTAAAAAAATCAATCAGCGTGAAACTAAAACCATTAAAAGTATGAAAGAGAAAAAGGAAGTTTGGAAGTTCGTGATTCAGACAGCAATTAGTATTCTGTCGGCGATTGCAACGGCACTCGGAGTGACCAGCTGCATGGCGTGAACGCTCGAGCTCTGCTCGCTACCGAAGGGACGCAAGAAGGTAAAAAAGTAAAAAGGTAAAAAGGTAAAAAAAGGGCTCCTGAAGCGCGATGCTTCGGGAGCCGTTGTTGTATGATATAAGATATCAGATTAAATCTTGTCGAGAGCCTGACGAATATCTGCCAGCAGGTCATCAACATCCTCGATACCTACAGAGAGACGAATCAGGTCGGGCGCTACGCCTGCCTCACGCAACTGCTCGTCAGAGAGCTGACGGTGGGTGTGACTGGCAGGATGGAGCACACAGGTACGTGCATCGGCCACATGGGTCACGATACAGATCAACTCCAGCGAGTCCATGAACTTCACTGCCGTTTCGCGTGTGCCCTTCAGTCCAAAGGCGATAACGCCACAAGAGCCGTTAGGCAGGTATTTCTGTGCCATGGCATGACACTCGTCAGAGGGCAGTCCACTATAGTGAACCCATGCTACGCGCTCGTCAGCCTGCAGGAACTCAGCAATCTTCTGGGCATTCTCACAATGGCGAGGCATACGCAGATGGAGCGTCTCCAAACCGAGGTTCAGCAGGAAGGCATTATGAGGCGAGGGAATAGAACCCAGGTCGCGCATCAACTGTGCCGTGAGCTTCGTCATGTAAGCCATCTTTCCGAATTTCTTCGTATAGGTCAGTCCGTGGTAGGACTCATCGGGAGTACACAATCCAGGGAACTTCTCAGCATGAGCATCCCAGTCGAAATTGCCACTATCCACGATACAACCACCTACCTGCGTGGCGTGTCCGTCCATATATTTCGTAGTAGAATGGGTTACGATATCAGCACCCCACTCAAACGGACGACAGTTGATAGGCGTGGGGAAGGTATTGTCAACAATCAGGGGCACACCATGCTTGTGGGCGATACGTGCAAACTTTTCGATGTCCAGCACCTTACAGCCAGGATTCGAGATTGTCTCGCCAAACAGCGCCTTGGTATTAGGACGGAAAGCAGCACTGATCTCCTCCTCAGAAGCTTCGGGGTTCACAAACGTGCACTCGATACCCAGTTTCTTCAACGTCACGCCAAAGAGGTTGTAGGTACCGCCATAAATCTCGTTAGAAGTAACAAAATGGTCGCCAGCCTCGCAGATATTGAAGATGGCATAGAAATTTGCAGCCTGACCGCTACTGGTGAGCATAGCCCCTACGCCACCCTCAAGAGCAGCAATCTTACGAGCCACTGCATCATTGGTAGGATTCTGCAGACGGGTATAGAAATAGCCCTCTTTCTTCAAGTCGAAGAGGTCGGCCATCTCTTCTGTGTTGTCATACTTAAACGTAGTGCTTTGAAAAATAGGTAACACGCGCGACTCACCGTTTTTAGGTTCCCAACCAGCCTGCACGCAAAGGGTCGATGGTTTCATTTTCTGTCTCATTTTATTACGTTTTAGAATATTTTTGCGTGCAAAGGTAAGAAATAATCAGGAAAAACAAGATAAAGTTTTGCTAATTCGCATAATTTATTTAAATTTGCACAGTCAAAACAATCTAAGATGATCAAACCACAAGAAATTCCCTCATGGGAAAGAAACCGACATTTCTGGAAGCAAGGCATCATGGCCTTGCTTGCATTCTTCATGTTTGGTCTAACCAAAGGTTATGCACAGGACACCCTGAACGACAATAAGGACTTCTCAATGGATAATCCCGTTGTTTATGAAGACGCGTGGGACCTGTGGCCTTACACTTTCCTGGAAGACGGCGAGCCCACCGGTTACAACGTGGAATTGATAAAGATGATTTTTGAGGAACTGGGCTGGCCCTACGAAATAAAACTCAAAGATACTCAGAAAGCACTGGAGGACCTGAAAAACGGAAAGTCGGATGTGATGATGGGCATAAAAGCGCCCTTTCACGACGCCTACGGCAAGTACGGCAACATCGTGTTAAATCTGTTTACCCACAGTGTAGTATATGCAAAAAGTGAAAAGCAACCCATACAGACCTTCAACGACCTTGCCAGAAACCGCGTCATCGTACATAAAGGCAGTTTCAGCCACCACCTGATGCAGGGTAAGGGCTGGGACAAGAATGCCATCCCCTATAACGACATGAAAGAGGCGGTGCTGCAAGTAAGCACCGAGGGCGAGGGTATCATTGTATGGAACACGATGTCACTGAAATGGCTGCTCAACCAATACCATGCCGACAATCTGGAAATAATGCCCATAGACATGCCTCATGGTGAATACAGGTTTATGTCGAATAATCCGAAGCTGCTCGCCATGATGGACAGCGCCTATGCCGTGCTCCGTGCAGACGACAGGCTACAGGAACTGCAAAACAAATGGTTCTATCCTGAACGTAAGAGCACCGGCATCCCGTCGTGGGTATGGATGATAGCCAATACCCTGGTGGTATTCTTGTTTGGCATACTGGGGCTTTACATATTCTACACCATGCGCTACAGACGCGTGACACGCAATATCAAGAGAGAGAATGCACGACTGGCCCTGACACTGGAAGCCAGTAAAGTGAGAATATGGATTTACGACATCAAGCAACAGACAGTCACCTGGCTTGACCAGAACGGCAACAAAAAGCACGAATACACTGTACTGGAATTCTTCAGTAACTACGCCTCACAAGACATGGAAAAGATGCTGCAGGCTCTGAAACGCATCACCAGTCAGGAAGTGGAGACCGTAGAACTGACAATGAATGTACCGTCAGACGTCGACAACAACGACATGCACGACTATGCCATTTCGCTCGCTGTGTTCCATCGCGACCGCAATGGCAAGCCTACCGTCATTATCGGCACACACAACGATATCAGTGAGGACCGCCTGCGACAGAACAGAGTAAAAGATACCCTGATTATCTATCAGGCCATCTTCGACTCAGTGATGATTGACATGGTGTATTTCGACAAGAACGGCTATCTGATGGACCTGAACGACAAAGCCTGTCACACCTTTGGTTGCAAGCGCGAGGATATTCTAAATAAGGATATTCATATAATCGACTTCTACGGACTGAAGGAAGAAGACATTCCTCAGGACAAGTCGGATTCTTTCTATGCCACCATCAGACTGAAGATACCCTTTGACAGTCATGTACAGAAAACCATTCTGTACGAACTGAAAATACAGCCACTCTACGGTAATGCCAAAGAGGGACTGCAAGGAATCTATGGCACAGGACGCGAAGTGACCGATATATCCAACTACTACCACCAGAGAAAGGAAGGATTGCAGCAGTTGTCCCAAGCCAACAAGGAGGTGAGTCGTTATATCAACAATATCAACTACGCCCTGAAGGTGGGAGGCATGCGCTTCGTAATCTACCAGCCTAGCACACACATCATGTCTATCTATAGCACCATCAACGATATACAACAGCAACTGACACAGACACGTGCCATCCACCTGTTGGAAGAGAAGTCCAGGAAACAGGCTCTGAAGCTGTTCATAAGCATGGACGACCACACGGCCGAACATATCGACATCACACTGAAGACCACGTTAAAACGACCAGACGGACAGTCACTCTACGTGCAGCTGCTGCTAATCCCCTCTGTTTATAATAATAATGAATATTTCGGTATCTGTCGTGACGTGAGCGAACAGAAAAATACGGAGGTGCTGCTGGAGAAAGAGACGGAGAAGGCACAGGAAGTAGAGACCATCAAGAATGCGTTCCTGCACAATATGAACTACGAGATACGCACACCGCTCAACTCTATCGTGGGCTTCGCCGACTTCTTCCAACTGCCCCACACCCCAGAAGACGAGGCAGTCTTTGTAGAGCAGATTAAGAACAACTCGTCCTCATTGCTGGAACTGATCAACAACATCCTGTTCCTGTCAAGAATAGATGCGGGCATGATAGAGATAAAGTCACAGTTCACCGACTTCGCCCTGTCGTTTGACAGCATGTGCAACACCTACTGGGGCAATAATCAGCAGAGGGAGAACGTTAGTTTTATCGTAGAGAACCACTACAATCACATGGTGCTCGATATCGATGTACAGAACATTGGTTTCATACTGGAACAACTGATAAAGAACGCGAAGCAGTTTACTGAGAAAGGCAGCATTCACACCCACTATGACTACACAGGCGACCAGCTCATCGTGGCTGTAGAGGATACTGGTTGCGGCATCGCACCAGAGTTGACCGACCACCTCTTCGAGCGTTTTGCCACAGGTGCCAACAACGGCACGGGACTGGGTCTCAGCATCTGTCATGAACTGATCAGACTCATGAATGGCAGCATCAAAATAAAGTCAACAGAGGGAAAAGGTACTACCGTATGGTTTGCCATTCCCTGTAAAGTGAAAGAAATAGAAAGAAAAAGCATCTCGTAAGACATCCATATGAGAAAAAGACATATCATCACACTGATGCTGGCACTATTGTCGCTGACAGCCACAATAGCTGCTCCACAAGGTAGGCACGGACGCCCGTATACGGAGGCCGACCCGCTTGTCATCGTGTGCGACTGGTATTTCCCACCTTACGAGTTCAACAAGAACGGTACGCCAACAGGCTACTGCGTGGAGGTGATGGACGCCATCCTCACGAAACTCGAGATACCCCACCGCTTTGAGATGCGCGACTGGACAAAAGCCATTGGCACCTTTGAAAATGGACAGGCCGACCTGATTCATGCGTTAGGCAGCGTCTACAACCAGCCGCCGTACGTTCAGACCCAGAACTTCATATCGTTCTACAAGATAGAAGTGGCCTATCGCGACGACACCCAGCCATTGCGATCACTGAAACAGCTGACCAGCAATGATACCATTGTCCTCAAGAACAATGACTATGCCGCCGTCTATCTGAACCAGCAGGAATTCCGTCCATACCATATTATTTACGAGAATCCCCGCGAAGCCCTGACGGCCCTGTCGAACGGAGAAATCAAGTATTACCTATGGGGTGGCATGCCTATGCGAAAGGAGATTCAGGAAATGGCACTGGAGAATGTGAAGACCAGCGACATAGACATCCCCACTGGCGAACTACATATCATTGGCACCGACCAGGCACTTATCAACGCTATTGACGAGGAGTTTGCCCGCATGACACAGGCTGGCGAACTGGAGATGATCAGCGACAAGTGGTTCCACCCTGAGCGTATTCACAACAACACGCCAACTTACGTCTTCTTTATCATTGGTTTAATGGTAATGCTGATTATCGCTTTCATGATTCTTAGCCATATGCTCAGACAACAAATCAAGAATAAAGTAGAGAAGATAAAAGACCTGGGGAATATCATGACACAGGCATTAAATATGGGTAATTTCTACGTCTTTGAGCACAACCTGATTTCAGGACAGATGAAGAATGTCTATGGCAACCTGCTGCCTGAGAATGGGCTTGACGTAGAGGATTTCTTTGCCAAGATAGCCCCCGGCGATTTGGAGCATGTCCGTTCTGTCTATGGACATCTGCTGAAAAACGCCAAACAGCCCTACGACATAAGCCTTCAATGGAACGGTCGTCAGTTACGAGGCAACTCCATTGCAGAGATGGAGGGCGGACAACTGACACATATCATCAATACCGTCAAGGATATCACGCGCGAGATAGAGCAAGACAGTGCCAACAACGAGTTAGCCAACAGATATCTTAAGATTTTCCATACAAACGTCATTGCCATGTCGTTCTTCGACGCCAACGGCACTCTCATCGACTTCAACGATAGTATGCGCAAGCTCTGCGTATTCACGGAGGAGAGTGAGGCATACTTTAGGAAAACCAGTATGTTTGATGCACCCTCGCTGCAGAAAGACTTCGATCGTAACAGCAAACACTCTTTCCATGTGTGCCAGCACATGTATTATCCAGAGATTGGCATCGACAAATATCTGGACTTCAGAATACGTCCGGCCTTTGATGAGCACGACAGACTGTTGTATTATATTGTCACATCGCGCGACATCACCGCAGAACGGAAAATGGACTTGGAACAGCGCAAACGTGAGAAGGCACTACAGCATATCAGCAAGAGGGTCAGCCGCTATGAACACGAGTTGAACTATCTGTTGAAAAACGGCAATATGTTTGTATGGTCCATCAGCTTCGATACTATGGATATTATCTTCTCAAGGTCTCTGTCGTCCTACGAATACAAAGAGACTTTTGAAGACTACCTGAATTCTATGTATGAGGATGAAAGGGTGAAAGCTACAAATACCGTCAAGGAACTGATGGAGACAAAAGCGCCCTTCAACACCATACACCATTTCATCTCTACACCAATAAACGACGGTCCGGAGTGGTATGCCATCAGTGGTATGCCTATACTGGAGGACAACGGCGAATGCACAGGTTACTTTGGTGTATTGAGAAATGTAAACGATTTGATGAATGTACAGGAACAACTGAAGAAAGAGCGTACCAGGGCAGAGGCATCTGGCACCATGAAGAGTGCCTTCCTGGCCAATATGACCCACGAGATACGTACGCCACTAAACGCTATCGTAGGCTTCAGCGACCTGTTGCAAATCGTCGATGAGCCAGAAGACCGTCAGGAGTTTATTCGTATCATTCGTAACAACTGTGACATGTTGCTCCGACTCATCAATGATATCCTTGAGGCTTCAGACACAGGACAGACCCTGTCTATCGCACCTACGGATGTGGACTTCTCGCAGGTCTTCGACGATATCTGTCAGACACTGGCACAACGTGTGCAGGAGCCTGGCGTGGAATTCCTCAAGGAGAACCCATACCCCACACTACTCACAACACTGGATAAGGGACGCGTGCAGCAGGTAATCACCAACTTTGTGACCAATGCCGTGAAATATACCCACGAGGGACATATCAAGGTGGGCTATCGCCTACAGGACGAGGGTATCTATATCTACTGTGAAGATACTGGCGCAGGCATACCGAAAGATAAGCAGGCTAGCGTCTTTGAACGTTTTGTCAAACTGAATGACTTCGTGCAAGGCACCGGTCTGGGACTGAGTATCTGTAAGACCATTGCTGAGCGATGCAACGGAAAGATTGGCGTGACAAGCGAAGGCGAGGGCAAAGGTTCTACCTTCTGGCTCTGGATTCCGTGTGAACTAAATAAAGACTAAATATTATCCTCTACAACAATGCAAACAAGTAAATATATGCTGGCCAGCGATCGTGATGCCCTTTGGGGACTCACCACGACAACTATTGGCTATGAAGAAATAGGACCTAACGATCCCTACCCCACCCGCGGTCATGCAGATGGCTATTATTTTGAACTGGATAAAGGACGTATCCTGTCTGAGTATCAGTTGCTATATATTATAGAAGGTGAAGGCATCTTCCATAGTCGCACCGTACCAGAGGTGCACCTGAAAGAGGGCGACTTCTTCCTGCTATTCCCTGGTGAGTGGCACAGCTATCACCCCGTAGGTTCTAAAGGCTGGAAGAAATACTGGATAGGTTTCAAGGGCGACAATATGGATGCACGCGTCAGGGCAGGCTTCCTGTCACCAACTAAGCCTGTCTATCATGTAGGATTCTCGGATTCGGTGGTGAGCCTCTACAAACAGGCATACAAGACGGCACAAGAAGAGGCGGCCTACTCACAGCAACTGATGGCAGGCATCGTGAACCACCTCATCGGTATGATGTATTCTTTGGAACGTAACATCGAACTTAAGAGCAGGAACCAGACGCATGTGGATATGATTAACAAAGCCCGTCTGCGTATCCGTGAATCGCTGGAGAGTTCACTCAGCATCCAGGAAGTGGCAGAGGAACTGGGCGTCAGTTATTCCAACTTCCGCAAGCTCTTCAAGGAGCATACTGGTCTGTCGCCTGCCACCTATCAGCAGGACTTGCGTTTGCAGCGTGCCAAGGAACTTCTATCCACAACGGATATGAGCATCAAGGAAATAGCCTACCAACTCAACTTTGAGTCGCCCGACTATTTCTCAGCAAAGTTCAAGCTCAAGACGGGAAGGAAACCTAGCGAGTTGAGGAATCAATGAAGGAGTTAAGGAGTTAAGACAAAACTGACGTCTTAACTCCTTAACTCCTAATAAATCAGTTTCTCCACCCAATAGCATCCGATACCTGCCAGATAACCTGCAAAGGCTATCCACGTCATTTTCTTCAGGTACCAACCAAAGGAGATTTTCTCAAGACCCATCACCACGACACCAGCGGCACTACCGATAATCAGCATAGAACCGCCCACGCCAGCACAGTAAGCCAACAACTGCCAGAACACACCGTCAACTGCCATCGCATCGCCAGCCACTTCAGAGACGGGATACATACCCATACAACCAGCCACCAGAGGCACGTTGTCAACGATAGACGACAGCACACCAATGATACCGTTGATCAGATAATAGTTACCAGCAAAGGCTTCATTCAAGCCCTCACCCATGGTGGTCAGCACACCAATTTCCTGCAGCACAGCTACTGCCATCAGGATACCCAGGAAAAACATGATGGTAGAGAGGTCGATGCGTGACAGCAGGTCAGACACACGTTTCGCCATGGTGTCGTCTTCACCTGTCTCCTGCATACGATGGAATATTTCCGTCACTGTCCACAATAAGCCGAGCACCAGGAGGATACCCATAAACGGTGGCAGATGAGTCAATGTCTTGAAGATAGGCACGAAGACCAGTCCGCCCACGCCCAACCAGAAAATGACATCACGCTGACGCTTGGTAAACGCCGTTATCTCCGTCACTTTCAGGTTCTGCTCCTTATCAAACTTCCCTTTCAGTTGAAGACTCAGGATAGCTGCAGGAATTATCATAGATACCAATGAAGGAATGAAAATTTCAGTCAGCACACCCTGTGTCGTTATCACACCCTTGATCCACAGCATGATGGTAGTCACGTCGCCGATAGGAGAGAAAGCACCACCAGAGTTGGCAGAGATGATAATCAGACCTGCATAGATCAGGCGCTCCTCACGACTCTGAACCAGTTTGCGTAGCACCATAATCATCACGATGGATGTGGTCAGGTTATCCAAGATGGCAGAAAGGAAGAACGTCATAAAGGCTACACGCCACATCAACTTTCTTTTTGAGCGCGTCTTGATAGCATCACGCACAAAGTTGAAACCACCGTTGGAGTCAACAATCTCAACGATAGTCATAGCACCCATCAGGAAAAACAACGTCTCACCGGCATCGCCCAGATGATGCTGAATACGATCGGTGACATAGGTCACGCCATCGGGAATCTCAGGGAAGAATCCCTGCACGCCGATCATCAGCAATGTCCAGCACCCCACACACATCAACAAGGCAATAGCTGCTTTGTTAATCTCGAACACACTTTCCAAGGCAATACACAGATAGCCCACAACGAAAAGTGTGATAATCAAAACTGTAAATGTCATGTCTTATGATATACTTTTTGTAATATTAAATAATGTCGTCTTCCTAAATTGGCTGCAAAAGTACGAAAAAAAGTGATGTAAACATAAAACTATGCCCACAAATCAAATTATGAGGTCAAGAATGCGTAAAACTACGTACTTTTGTGGGCAATTAGGCTAAAACACTAAAACATCAAATGGAAAACAAGAAATATTTCTTTGCCGTGGACCTGGGCGCCACCAGTGGACGCACCATCATCGGCAATATTGCAGACGGAAAGTTTGAGTTGGAAGAGGTGACCCGTTTCCCCAATAATCTCATTGAGCAGGGTGGTCACTACTACTGGGATATCTACGCCCTCTATTTCGAGATTATCAAGGGTCTGAAAGAGGTAGCCCAGCGCGGACTGGAGATCACGTCTATCGGTATCGACACTTGGGGTGTGGACTTTGTATGCATCGGCGACGACGGTGCTATATTAAGGAATCCGCGCGCCTATCGCGATCCTATTACTTTTGATGCGATGGACGACTACCTGAAGCACGTCATCTCGAAGCGTGAGGTTTATGATGTCACAGGTATCCAGTTCATGAACTTCAACTCTATCTTCCAGCTTTATGCCATGAAGCGCGAGGGCAACTCTGCCTTCAAAAATGCACAGAAGATACTCTTCGTGCCTGATGCACTCAGTTGGATGCTCACTGGCAATGAGGTTTGCGAATATACCATCGCCTCAACATCACAACTCCTTGACCCACGCACAAAACAGTTGGATGAGCGCTTGCTGAACTCCTTAGGCTTGACACGTGCGAAATTTGGTAAGATGGTGAACCCAGGCACAATGATTGGTGTGCTGACAGACGAGGTACAGCGTCTCACTGGTCTGGGTCCTGTACCTGTTATCGCAGTGGCTGGTCACGACACAGGTAGTGCTGTGGCTGCAGTACCTGCAAAAGACGAGAAATTTGCTTATCTCAGCAGTGGCACCTGGAGTCTGATGGGTATCGAGACGAAGGATGCCGTGATCAGCGACCTCTCGTATGAGCGAAACTTCACCAACGAGGGAGGTATCGAGGGCACCACACGTTTCCTGAAGAATATATGTGGTATGTGGCTCTATGAGCGCTGTCGTCTGGAATGGCCAGAGGAAGTACGCAAGCTGTCACACCCGGAATTACAGGGTCAGGCCATGACAGTAGAGCCCTTCCGTTCTATCATCAACCCCGATGATGCTGCCTTTGCAGCACCCACGAGTATGATTGGTGCCATTCAGAAATACTGTCGTGACACGAACCAGCCTGTTCCTGAGACTCCTGCAGAGATATGCCGTTGTATCTTCGACTCGCTGGCTCTGCGTTATCGTCAGGTGTTCACTTGGTTACAGGAGTTTGCCCCCTTCCGTCTGGATGTGCTCCATATCATCGGTGGTGGTTCGCTGAACAAATACCTGAACCAGTTTACGGCCAACTCTACAGGCGCCACCGTTCTGGCTGGTCCTCAGGAGTGCACCGCCATCGGCAATATCATGTTGCAAGCCAAAGCTGCTAATATGGTGAAAGATATCTGGGAGATGCGCCAGATTATAGCCAACAGCATCGAGATGGTGAAATACGAGCCACAGGATAAGGCGGCTTGGGAAGAAGCTTATCAGAAATATCTAAATATTATCAACAAATAAAAACAACAAAACAAATGAAAACAGAACTGATTGAAAAAGCTTATGTCGTAGCGAAAGACCGCTATGCAGCAATTGGCGTTGATACTGACGCCGTACTTGACCAGCTCCAGAAGCAGCAGATCTCACTGCACTGCTGGCAGACCGATGACGTAGTAGGTTTCGAGCGTAACGAGGCTCTCTCTGGTGGTATCCAGACCACAGGTAACTACCCTGGTCGTGCCCGTAACATCGACGAAGTGCGCCAAGATATTGAGTTCGTAAAGACGCTGCTGGGTGGTAACCACCGTCTGAACCTGCATGAGATATATGGTGATTTCGGAGGACAGTTTGTTGACCGTGATCAGGTAGAGGTGAAGCATTTCCAGAGCTGGATTGACTGGGCTAAGGAGAACAACATGAAGCTCGATTTCAACTCTACATCATTCTCTCACCCCAAGAGTGGCGACCTCTCACTGAGCAACCCCGATAAGAGCATCCGTGATTTCTGGATTGAGCACACCAAACGTTGTCGTCGTATTGCCGACGCCATGGGTAAGGCACAGAACGACCCCTGTATCATGAATATCTGGGTACACGACGGAAGCAAGGATATGCCCGTACAGCGCCAGAAATACCGCGAACTGCTGGCTGCTTCTCTCGACGAGATCATGGAGGAGAAGCTCGACGGCGTGAAGAACTGCTTCGAGGCTAAGTTGTTTGGTATCGGTCTGGAGAGCTACACTGTAGGCTCACACGATTTCTACACCGCTTACTGCGCTACCCGCAAGCAGATGTACACCATCGACACTGGTCACTACGAGCAGACGGAGAACGTGAGCGACTTCGTTTCTACCCTGCTGATGTACGTTCCAGAACTGATGCTCCACGTGAGCCGCCCCGTACGTTGGGACTCAGACCACGTAACCATCATGAACGACCAAACACTGGATCTGTTCAAGGAACTGGTACGCTGCGATGCCTTGGATCGCGCCCATGTCGGTCTCGATTACTTCGATGCTTCTATCAACCGCATTGGTGCCTACATCATTGGTACACGTGCCACACAGAAGTGCATCCTGCAGGCACTGCTCGAACCCAAAGAACAGTTGCGTAAGTACGAGGACAACGGTCAGTACTTTGAGCGTCTGGCTCTGATGGAAGAGGCCAAGTCTATGCCTTTCGGCGCTGTGTTCGACTATTTCAACCTGAAGAACAACGTGCCCGTAGGCGAGGAGTTCATCCAGTGCATCCAGCAGTATGAAAAGGATGTAACCAGCAAGCGATAAATAGTTATGAAATATTGATTGGGGAACGGCATTCTTCTGCTTTTGGGGGAATGCCGTTTTTTACAATTCATAACAATTGTTTGGCGGTATGGTAAA
>JAEEGL010152070.1_pt1 | contig 12834 bp, 16 predicted proteins | sample 9134231 | NCBI WGS metagenome assembly JAEEGL01 (sample SAMN16246548, study PRJNA631951) | gut metagenome | biome: gut microbiome; feature: rumen; material: fiber-attached | host: Bos | place: Iran: Karaj | collected 2018-10
ATTAAAGGTAAAACACAAGTAAAGAAAATTTCCTGTAACATATCCATTGTCATAAAGTCATCCTCCTTAATATAAAACGGCCGGCACTTTGACCGACCGGTATTTTGTATGGCAGGGGCAGTAGGATTCGAACCCACACCCTGGGGTTTGGAGGCCCAGTTCTTGCGGTTTTGAAGACCGATGTGCTACCCTTACACTATGCCCCTAGAAGAGTAGAGAACTTCTTCTCTACTAAAAATTATGCCTTAGTAACTGTTAATTTAGCTACTTCTGGTTCTTTTTTAAATAAATTGATATATAGAAGTCCATCGTGTACTTCATATGTAACAGACTTGAACATATCTGCTTTAATATCAAACTTAGAACTTACTTTATAATCATAATTTAAAATATCGTTATGAGTAACACCTTCAATTACAAGACGATCTCTACCATCTTCTGTAACAATATCAACCTTAATATCATCCTCCTTAACTCCGACGATATTATGAACAAGAACTACTCTATCTTCAAGAGTTTTGATTTTATAAGGTGACATATCGTGAACTGAACGACTAAAAGTATAAGCTGGTCTATCCCAGTTGAAAAAAGAATCATAATCAAATAACATAATAAAAAATCCTCCTAAAAAGTTTCAAGCACTAAACCTTTAGCAAAATCATTATACTTTGTAGTATAATTAAAAATTTCGTTAGTGCTTTCTATAATAATCCGTAAGTTAAAAGATTTGGAATATATAAATCTAAATAAGAAGTTCTCTACATCTTTTAACTGTTGATAATCTTTTAAAATTAATTCCATATCTTCCTCCTTACGAGATTAGTATAACATAATTTTTTGTTTTTTGTCAAATTTATTCTAGCGAATTATATTGACTTTTTTCTTTTCCTTTTTTGCGGCGAGAGCTGGTTCTCCATCGGTCTTTTTACGCCAGCCCGTAAGTTGATTATAAAATTCAAATAAATAATTTGAACCCCTACAAACAACAAGCGCTGTCATTACTGTACCAATAGCAGGCCATCTTTCTACAATACCTAATACTTGTAAAAAATTAAGTTTTGTATCAAAACAAATTGCCACCGCAAAAACAAAAGCAACAATAATTTGCCATTGGATGCGCCCTTCTTTAAATATTGTTTGAATATATGAAATAAAGGCTTCAATGAACATTGAAATAACAATTAAAGCAAATAAATTATTCATAAAAACCTCCTACACCAGTTCAACAAATTCTTTTCCTACTGAACCAGTTTGAGCCCCATCTAATTCAAATTCAATCCGATGATTTCTTATACGAGTGACTAAAATTTTCGAGGCTTTTTCAATTGAATAGTCATCTCCTGTGTCTAGATTCCAAGCGCCATCTTTGAGCGTAATCTGTGCACCTACTTCAAGAACTTTTGGTTTTGGAGTTGGCTCTGGTTCAGGAATAGGCTCTTCTTTTGGTTCTTTAACATACATTAATACCGCATTTTTAACTAAACGAGTGGTATTTAAATCAAATGTTCCATTAACTCTCTGGAATACGCTTCCGCCTCCATCAAAGCACATCGCATTTTGCATTGTAGGTGAAATTTGGATACATAAATCATATAAATCATATCCTCTTAATCCAGAAGAACCGGTAACCCCATATACGCAGATTGAATACCAATATTTATCATCTTCTGCTAGAATAGAACGACCGCTAATAGCGTTATAGATACCATTACGAGGTAAATTTGAACCCATTGAGTTCTTCTTTCCATTGTACATAATACCAAATCCAGCTGTTACTGCACCATAATAATCTTTATAATGGTCTATAATATATGATTGCGGAGCAAATATAATCCCACCACTATAAGGGAATCCAGCAGCCATACAAGTGTTAAAATTAGAAACTGCTGTCATATTAAAATCTTGATGATTAATGCCTTGAACAATTTCCAATCCCTCAGCATAACAATTATTATTCCAATAGTAGAATGTAGAGCCGTTTTGCGCAGTTGCTTCTTTGTAACCCTTATTTAATAATAGCTGATCGGTAAAATATTGAGATGATAATTTATCATACTGCGTTCCAGGAGCATTACCAATAAGCGAGGCACGCATATCGCACTTTTTATCAATGCGGCCAATGTGAACTGTAGCACCTTTAAACGCGGTAGTATAATGAACAACATACCCTTTTTCAATATCTTTTTCAGATAAAATTTTATTAACCCAGGCTTGGACTGCATTATATCTATCGCCTAACGCTTGCTTGCGCTCTTCGCCTGCGCCGAACTTACCATCAAGGACCATATATGCTAATTCTTCATCAGTATATTTATCAAGTTCATTGGCTGGCTGCGCGGACCGACCGGCATAAGCATCCCAGGCCGCACCATCTCCGTAGAAAATATTACAATCAAGATTTCCATTATAACCATTTAATCTACCACTACTGGTCCATTGTCACATGGCATAACCAGACCAATATTTAACAGATGGTTTGGCTCCGGCACTTGTCATATCATAATTATAATCGGGATTATTGTCTCTATATCTAGCAACTCATAAACCATAGTCACCAGCAACAACTGAGCTTCAATCTGCTTTTTTAGTTACAGATTCACTCATATAAATCATTGGTTTGATACCTGTAGCTGAATAAACCGCATCCAACCAAGCTTTAGCATAAGCAACATTAGTCTGATTTTCTGCTTCTCAATCTAAAACTAAAACGGCATTACCGATCGCTCCAACACTTTGCGCAGCTGCGATAAATGAGTTGGCCTCTTTGGCCGCAGTATTGTTCCCTGTTGGACGAGCAAAATGATATAAACCTAATCTTTTGCCAGCAGCCTTTGCCGCATTATATAACTTTTTAAAGCTTGGGTCGGTCCATCCGACACCTTCGGAGGCTTTGACGATAACAAAGTCAGCATCAATTGCGCTTAAATTAATATTGCTTTGTCAATTACTAATATCAATTCCTTTTAAGGTCATATTTTTTCCTCCTTTTCTCCCAATATTTAATTTTTTTAATCAATAAATTAATCATAGTAGGCCATATATAAAAAAATAGGATGATAACTTATTTTATCATCCTATCTTAGTTTTATTCCATATATTGAAATTCCAATTCTATCAGAATTAGTTATTGTAACTGTTTCTCCGGCATTAATATTTTCTTTTACTCATCCAGTACTATTATTAGTACTAACAACAGTAGCATGATCTCTTGTTCAAGCAACAGAAGATGTCGTTGTTATAGTTGGTTGCTGGTAGCCACCAGTAGCTATAATACCATAGTTATAAAAATCTGTAAAAGTATAAGAGAATGAACCAGTCCCAGTAGCCTTAGCATTACTATATAATAAAGTAGTTTCAAATCCTCCACTAGAAGGAACCTCTCCATAAAGCCACAATTCGGCGCCCGCAGAATTATAATTACCACTACCTCTATTAGTTAATAAAATCGTCGCGCCGCTCGCATTCGGAATATGAACTAAATACATTAGACATTGTTCATTAATATTCCAAGCATTTGTACTATTATTGGGCCAACGATGGTAAGCAGTTCGTTGGCAAGTACATCCTGTAGGCGCTATTGTTAAAAGACTATCTCCATCTGTTGTAGCAACATTACTAGATTGTTGTCTAATAAATAATGCTCCTAAATGATAGCCACTTGGAATTGTTATAGTGCTACTTTGTCCATAATTTAAAGACAATGAATCTCCGCATTTAGTAACAGTTCCATCAAAAGTAATATTTGATTCAGTTGGTTGTACTGTTACAGAACTTAATAAAAATCCTGGATCTGGCGTAACTATAAGAGCAGAGGATCCGACAGAAACTGTTTTATTTTGTGTTTGGGGTGAAAATGTTCCACCTAAATTTATAATTGCTGGCATATAATCCTCCTTTTTTAATTCGCGCAAGCAAGCATTCCACCATAACTTACTGTTACAGTAGCTCTAGTTGCTGTTGCATAAGCTCTATAATAACGATACGTATTATAAGTTCCAGATAGAGTAATTTGACGGTTGTCTGAATTACTTGTACTTCTTAAAGTAGTTCAAGATGAATTATTATCTGAACCTTGAATTCCAATAGTACATCCATATGAACCGCCACCGGCAAACATATAATGACAAGTAACTTTATCTTCACCAGTATCTAAAACAGAAGAATATTGAGTACTTGATGAATTATATCCAAGATTATTAAATGTAACTTTATTTAAAACTGGAACTTGCGCATTAACAGTAACAGATGATAATAAATAGCCTTCATCTGGAGTTATAATTTGAACCTCTGATGATGGAGTAACTATTTTTGATTGCGTTAAAAGATTTCCCGTATCTACCATATCAAGATATGAAACGATTCCGCAAACTCTTAATGGAACAATTAAATTATTTGAAGTTCCTGTTCCGCCCATCTGTTGAGCATTATCTACAATTAATTGATTAATATTAGAACCATTAAAACAAATAGATCTAGCATAATTATTAGATCCATCTCAAACTATTGGCCCGAATCTGCCACTAGCTGAACTTGAAGTCCCAGCAGTAATTTCATAATCAAGTCAATGTACTTCTGTTAAATCAGAAGTTGGTCTATAATAAATACGCATTCTTTCATATTGACTTATATTTCCTGCCAATGTAATATTTTGATTTCCAAAAGAAGCACTTGGATTTGAATTTTCTCATAGAACAGTTTCATTATCTCCACCAATAGATCCAACTAATCCACTTATTTCATTTAAATCAAAATACATATATGTTCACCTACTTGATCCATCATATCCAGAAAGATCAAGAGATCCTGTAGTAGAAATTGCGGTTCCTACGAACATACCACCAAATGGTCTCTGCTGTGAATTATGCTGACCATCGCCATAATAAGTTCTAAGTTCTATATTAAAACCTTTAGGATTCATTGTACGCGTACTGAAATCTATAGCACTACCAGATGTATTTAAACCAGTAAAAATAAATAAATATTTATGACCAACAATTAAGCCTGATAAATTTGGTGTATCTTGATTTGAACCTCTTACAATATGAGCGTAAGATATAAATCTACTTCAATCAAAAGAACTTAAACTTACTCCTCGAGGTAATTCATTATAAATTGGCATAATTAATTACCTCCTTAAATTGGTCAAGTAAGGGTAGCAACTATACTATTACCAGAAGAAATCGCCCCACGAGGAGTAATTTCAATATAACTACTATCCTCTCAAGTATTAAAAGCTACAATCACAACAGTATTGGCCGCAGTATATGATCCAACACCTCTTACATAGTGTTGACCAACAATTTGTTTAACATTAGATGGTATTGTAGCAATTGTACAATTTGCTCCTGAGCTTATATTCTTCGCAGCTTGACCATATAATCGTAAAGTAGCTATTCCTGCTACAGTATTAACATTTAAAGAAATACCCGAATTATAAGCAGTACTGTCATAACCAATATCATCACCAGCTCAATAATACCGTCCGCCTCTTAACGCGTCGTATACACCATCACTACTAATTGGATTTTGACTTCCTACTGTTGGAACACTATCTATTACGAGATCTGTTCCAATTGGAGCACTTTGATAGGTTACAGTAATAGGTAATTGTATTGTTGGTACTTCGCCCATACATTTTAAAGTTAAATGTCCATTAGAGATAGCAGAAACTCTAATCATTGCTGCACATAAAGCAGCATACATGGCATCATTGTAATTGTTTGGGTTATAAGAAACAATTTGCGTAGATTCGCTTTGCCCAGCAACGATCATAGAATCTTCAATTATATATTCTTTATCCAAACTTCAATCAGTTGGTTGTATAGTATAGGATTTTGTTATGCCAAAATCATCATTATTTTTTATAAAATTTGCCATAAATTACCTCCTATTCACCTTCTTGTAAATTATCTACATCTGGGCAAGCTGCTCAATATAAATTAAATGTAGTATTTGCTTCTAATGGCATTGAAAAATGTAAAACAATACCATTATTTATACTTTCAAGCATTCAATCCTGAGATGTTAAACCAGTTCCATCTACTCAATCATCTACTATAATTCCATTTCAATTAACAGTTGTTTTATATGGATATTCTGAATTAGAAGAATCAGGAGCCACATCTGTTGTAGCAATAGTAACAGTTTTTCTTTTCATTCCAACTGCGTAATTTTCTGCGCGATTGGCATAACCAAGCGCTTTACTAGCTTCAGCAGCCGCACTCGTAACAGAAGTTACTTTATCATCTGATGAATAATTGTGTATTACTCTAATATGAGTTGTAATTGTTGGAACTGTGCCCAAAGCTTTTAAAGTTAAATAACCTATACCTTCACTTATACCTTGAGATTGTTCTACAATAGCAGCCTCACCTAACGCACGAATTTCCGCAGCAGTTGTGGCTGAAGCTACTGCATAACTTACTAATTCATAAGAAGATTCTGTAATATCTGTGTCTGTAATAGTAATAGTATCATTATTTCATTTAAATGTAGTAGTGCCTGTAGGATCAGTAGAAGATGCTGGTAATAACGTATAAGTAACTGCCTTCGGTTGAGCAATAACTGTTGATAAAACATCATAAACACCTTTCGGAGTAGCAGCAACATTTTCAGCAGTTGTACTAGGAGTACTAGATAATTTTGTTACTCCATAAGCAGAAGTAGATGCTTTTCCAAGAGTTGAATTAATTGTTTGATTCTCTCCAGGTACGACCAATGATAAAGTCTGTCCATTTTCATTACTTGGATCACTAACTTGAATAACTGGCGTTACTGTTTTAACAGCGCCGGCAGTCCCTTCTGCTACTAAATACCCAGCATCAGAGAATGGCGCAGTTTTATATAGAGCGCCATCTACGCTAACAGGAATTCTCTCTCAAGTAGACTGACTACTATTATACATTAATAAATCACCAACGTTACAATCAGAGATTCCGCCATATGTACCAGCAGTTCCTACTTTATAAGTTCAACCATTTGCTGGATTACTTGGTAAATTGCTATTTTGATTTACGACGCCCTTATAAACCATAGCATTATTAGCTTCAATTAAACTATCTACATAAGAAATTGTAGCATAAGCAATAGGGCTTGAAAATCCATCAAGTTTTATTTTATCTTGTACAGACATTAATCCAGGTAAACTAGTAGAAACATCTTGAATTGTAACTGTATGTTCACTAAGAGTTGTCCCATCTTTACTACGCAAAGATAAAGTGTTATTACCTGAGATATTTAAACCGTTCGCATACGAAGATTCAATATTATTTCCACTTGAATCATAAAAAGAAGCAATATCATATGTTATATTTGTCCCTTGTGAATTAAGAAGTTGAATTTGCTTAATTACTGGATTATTGGGCATATTTATCTCCTTTCTATTTTAATTTTAAAATATGTTTGAGCCAATCTTCAATAGTAATGGCTTCCATTTGCATGCCCTCTTGGATGCTTCTAGTTCTTACTCCATTCGAGATTTGCATTTTATCTTGCGGTAAAACACTATCCCATAATCCTTTACGTTTTTTATAATAGTCTTTAAAAGCACGTTCAGTTGAATCACGGTAAGATCTATTTTCTTGATTTATCCAATCGGGTTTGTTCATTGTATAATAAGCATCAAATATCATAAAAGCAGTATAAAATGCTGCTTTATCTTGCATTCCTCGTTTTAAAAACTCATCTATTAAAGCGCTATTACTAGCAAGCATATTTTTATAAGTTTTTAATATATATTTTGGATCATGACGGCATACACTATTATCCCGCCACTTCCATAAATAAAATGGAGATTGACAATATTTTACATTCATACTTAAATTTTGACATAAAATATTAAAGAAACTATCCTCATGAATAGTTAAATTTTCATTCCATCTTATATGATTTCTTAATAAATAATCTCTATTGTGTACTTTTCCGTGTACAAATGTTGAATCCATTTCATGATTCATATAAATAGGTTCGCCTGTTTCTGGCATATGAGATTCTTCAATAAATACTGATACCAAAGAATCAAATCCACCATTTTTTATTTCATTAAATATAATCCATAGTCCACAAGCATTATAAAACATATCATCAGCATCGCAAAACATTACATAATCTGCTGTTGCTTTATCTAAACAAGCATTACGAGTAGCAGATACCCCTTTATGAGGTTCTTTGTAATATTCAATTTTAAAGGGGTATCGCTGTAAAAATTCTTCATCTAAAATTGTATTACTGCCATCATTACAAATAATAGCTCCAATTTCATTAAAATCAACATTTTGTTGTATTGCTATACTATCTAATAAAGGTTTTATAACCTCTTCTGTTTCATCATATTGCGGTATCAAAAATTGTAATATCATAACACTACCTCTTTTATTGTATTATACCAAAAATTTTAGAATGAAACAATTCTATTAGAATATAATGATCAATTATTGGCTGTTAAATAAGCACTATATAAAGAAGCAGGAACATAAATAGAGCCATAAGTTCCGTTAGTAGAAGTAGTATAATTAGAAATTGGAGTTGATATAAATGCATTAGCATTACTTAAAGTAATTAAAGAAGATGTGTTTAAATATAGTGATAATAAATTATAGCATCTACTAAAAGTATAAGGTTTAATAATAGAAAAAGTACCTCCAAGTGAAACTGTATTTAATTCAAAGCAATATTGAAAACAAGATTCTAAATTAGATAAAATAGAAAAATTGACTTGAGATAAATTATTACAAGAATAAAAAGCAGCTGTTCCAATAGAAGTGATTTTAGGGAAATAAATAGATGTTAAATTAATATCATTATAAAAACAACTTTGCCCAATCGTTTGACATTCTGGGAAATATACATTTGTTAAACTACTACAAGATTGAAAAGCAAAATTCCCTAAAGATGTACAAAGAGAAAATGAAATTGAAGCTAAAGATCGACACGACGCAAAAGCTCCAATTCCAATATTTAAACATTGCGGAATATTAATATTATTTAATTTTGAACAACCCATAAACGCATTATCTGGAATATTTTCTAATAATGGGAAATTTATATATGACAAACTTAAACAAGCGCTAAATGCACCGATGTCCATATTAATTACAGACGGAAAATTGGCTTCATTTAAATTTGTATCAAAAAAACAAAAAGATCCTATTGATGTACAATTTGGAGCAGAAATATGGTATAAATCACGATTATTAAAAAAAGCTGAAAAACCTATAATTGAGCAAATTGGAAAATTAAATGAAGTTATGCCTCCACCTATGTAACCTGTCTTTGTTTTTGCAAATCCAAGATAAGAAATTTCTTGGACATTGTTTCAAATAAAGTTTCCAGCAAAGCGTCTATCTCCAAATACACCACTGTCAATAAAAGAAAAAGAATTACATCAATTACTAACATTACTTCCATGTGAATAAATAATTGAATTATAAGCCAACGATTTATAAATATTATAATATGGATCAGATGTATAATTACTTGGAATTGCGGCAACAGTTACATTACCACCAAGTCATCTTCCAGAGCTAACCGCTATCTGCGCAGATTCTGTTGGTGTAATTGTAATAGCTGGCTGAAAAGCTAAATTTAGTGTTCCAGTAGCAGAGCCACTCGAAACAAGTCCAAATGATTGGTTTGTTATAGCAGTAACTACCCCAGTAGATGAATTAATCGATACTACTGGGATAGCTGGTAATACTTCTGGCCCTGTAAGAATTCCTCTAATAGCTGATGGCATTTGAGAAAGGGTATAAGTAGTTGATGTAATGCGCATTGCTCTAATTGCAGAAGCAATAGGCGTTATTTCACTTTCATCAATTAAATATGTAGGCATATTAATAACTCCTTCCTCTTGCATAAGCATAACCACTAATTTCTCCTGTTGGAGCATATCCAACGACAGCCTCAACTGTTCCTGAATTAGTTAAACTAAATGCACTTAAATTAATTTGTAAAATACCATCCTGTGTGACTTTTGCTATTGGTTGTGAAGAATTTTGATTTAACTGATAGCCAGTTGTAATTGATTCTTTCTGTAATGTTTTTCAAGTTGGAACAGCATTTGTACCATTACCCTGACTAACCAAAACTTGTTGATCAGAACCTGAACTTGTAGAAGCCAATGTCCCATTATTAGCAGCGTAAATTATACCTCTTGGTGTTACAGAAGTTATACCTGTTCCACCATAAGCAACGGGTAACGTACCAAATACTGGTGTTTGTGCAGTTTTATCCACCGAACTACTAGGGTCTGCTGGAGCATAAAAGGCTCCTCCTAACCCATTTTGATTTTCTATATACCGAGCATAACTTGAAGTTTCATTATTGCTTGTAACTACTGTACCAACTAAAACGCCATTATGCGTCATAGTAGTACTACCCGTACCACCATACTCTACTGGTAATATACCATCAGAAATAACGCTAGCGTCTAATTCTAAATTAACTGTAGATAAAATTGTATCATCTTTTGCGACTAACTGAATCGATGTACCACCAGTAGCCCCCGTCTCTATTGGTAAATCTAGGCTTGCGCCATATGTACCTCTAATAGGATTTTCGGCCTCATCATATTTTGCGCCAATATCATTTAAAACACCATTAGTTTCAATTTTAACTTGTTTAATGATTGCCATAGGCGCCTCCTTTCATTATAAAATCTTTATTCCACTTTATTCTGTTCAATTGGAATATTTTTTTCAATATATTCTCTATTAAATTCAGCCGGATCATAGGCTTCAGAATAATTACCTTCTGGAGAACCTCTATGGATCATGAATCCAGAGTCTGAATATGTGTGAATGAACTCTTTTCCATTAATTAAAACTGTTTCTGTTTTTACCATTATTAAGCTCTCCTTTAAATATATTCAATTTTGATATAATCAAATGTACAAATTGCTTGTCTAAATTTATTTCCATTTGGTTGAACTCCTGCGCCAAGTACAATATTTTGATTAAAAGTTGTAGTTCTAACACTTAATGTTTTAGCAGTATCATCACCAATAGTAGTGAATCAATTACCATTTTGACGTCATATACATATTTCATATCCTATAAAATCTGCTAATTTTACAGTTGTATAATTATATCCACCAATTTCAAATACACTATTTGAATTTTGACGTCTAATATAAATTCCTGGCCATGATAATCCATCTAATGTTCCTTCATATTTACAACCAAGAAGAACAGCTTGAGCATTACCAGGAGTAAATGAACTAACTTTTAAAGTTATTTTAAAATCTTTATTAATATTTTCTGTTGAGAATGGCGCAAATCCGGTATCAAAAAAATTGGTTCCAGTACAAATAATATTCGTAGCTTTATAAAGTAAATTCGGATCTATTGTTGCGGCAATTAACGCACGTCTCCTTAAGAAATCGTCCATGACGTAGCCACCCCATAACCTTCATAAATATTTACTTCATAGACTTTATTAGCTTCTGTTGTAAATGAATCTGGCATTACTGCACCAGTAACGGTTAATGTTGTTGCAGTTGATCCACTTGTAAATCTAAATGCGTACATTCCAGTAGCAGTAACAGTTACTGATAATGTGCTCATTGTAGGAAAAATATAAAATTTATCATTTTCAAGCGTTACTGACGTATCTGCGTTTGTCATTTGTTGAATAGTCATTGTACTTCCTGCTGCTGTAGCAAGACCGGTTGTTAAAGTTCCATCAGCGGTCATAGCAGTATAGGGAGACATAATTTCATTTTCTGTCGCTGTCGCGCCAGTAACATCCATCAAAGTAATTCCGTTTAATATAACTTTACTTACTCCTGGCATTGTGTTACTCCTCCATCTATGTTGAGTTTTTGTATGTAATTTTTGTTCGTTTTATATTATAGCATTTTTTTTTGCTATTGTTCAAATATATTCTATGATATATTTAATCAAGATTTTCTATACCATAAATTTTAAATATACTTCCTGCTTGAATGTATTTAGTAGAAACATATGTATAAATAAATAAATTGGTGGCTTTACCAACATTACCACTACTTTGACTAAATACAGTAGATCCAATTCAACCTTCTCTAATAGTATTGGGTGATCCCCCTAAAGGAAATCTTCAAAAAGCAATACCGCTATGATTAACCATACTACCATTATTATATGTTCCTCCTGAAGCAGTCGTACCATTTCGTACATAATACAATCAATCAGACTGCGTTAATGTTATATTTTCTGTAATTAACAAAATATCATAAGCATTATATGGAGTAAGATCAATGTCGTATGTACGAGTATCTTCCGTAATAGTAATTGTGTCTAATAACTGTAATGTATTTTCATTTGCGCCATTAGCTATTCCAGCTGTTTTTATTCCATTTGCTGTATAAAAATATTTCCCATTTGCAACATCAGATGCAACTGCAGTGGTGTCACTAATATCTACCGCATTAATTGTTTTTATAATACCACCATGTGAATCAACCGTATCAGTGACAGTGATAGCAGAACCGCCACCACTGCCACCTGAAATTTGATTGATTGCCGCAGGCATTTGCGCCGGGGTATAAGCAGTTTGTGAGTCACTTTTATTACGTATTGCATTAGCAATAGCTATCATTGTATTTTCATTAATTAAAACATCTCTATCAGCCATATTAGTAACTCACCTCATTTCCATTTGGAACAGAGCTTGATACAATTCCATTAAATCCTGTTACAACATCAACTGTTCCAGAAGAAGTAATTCCGACACTACTATGCGTTAATACTAATACTCCGTTATTATTAACTACAGCAGTTAATTTTTCTGGACTAATAATAGTGTAACCAGTATTTAAAGCGGTATATGCCACTGTTTTTCATTCTGGTAATGTTG
>JAEEGL010246708.1_pt1 | contig 12834 bp, 11 predicted proteins | sample 9134231 | NCBI WGS metagenome assembly JAEEGL01 (sample SAMN16246548, study PRJNA631951) | gut metagenome | biome: gut microbiome; feature: rumen; material: fiber-attached | host: Bos | place: Iran: Karaj | collected 2018-10
AAAAGGTTCTTCCTAACCTTTTGCGTACACCTTCTACAGAGTACATGCCTCACCTTCACGGTCCATCACTCTTAGAAACAATTGCCGCAGAAACAATCATTTCTACTTTTAATCAGTCTATGGACAGTTGGGACCAGTCTCCAGTTGCAACTGAAATTGAAGTAGATACAATCAGACATCTTTGTAAACTCTATGGTTATGACGAAACAAAAGCTGATGGAGTTTTTACAAGCGGTGGCAGCCAGTCTAACCAGACTGCAATTATTCTTGCCCGCGACTGGTATTGTAATGAAATACTAAAATACGATGTTAAAAAATTTGGACTTGATGAGAAATGTTCAAAGCTTCGAATGTATACCAGTGAGATTTCACATTTTTCTATGGAAAAATCAGCTCATATTCTCGGACTTGGTTATAAATCTGTTGTAAAGGTTCCTGTAGATAATAAAAAGCGAATGGATGTAAATGCGCTTCGTTCTCTGATTGATACAGACCTTAAGGCTGGAAATCTTCCTTTCCTTATTGTTGGAACAGTTGGAACTACAGACTTCGGCAGTATTGATCCGTTGGAAGAACTCAATAAGATTGCACGTGAACACAATATGTGGCTTCATGCAGATGCTGCTTATGGTTCTGGTGTTATTATGAGTGAAAAATATCGAAATCGTGTTGCTTCACTTTCTCTCTGCGATTCAATTACTGTAGATTTCCATAAAATGTTCCTTATGCCAATTTCCTGCTCAGCAGTTCTTTTAAAAGATGGCAGCACATTTGAAGCTCTCACAATTCATGCAGACTATCTGAACCGCGAAGAAGATGAAGAAGACGGTTACACTAACCTTGTAGATAAATCCCTTCAGACAACACGTCGCTTTGATGCTCTCAAAGTATGGATGAGCTTTCAAACACGTGGTCGCGATGGCTGGAGTAAACTGATTGAAACAAGCATGGAAAATGCTCAGTATTTTTACAGTCAGCTTAAATCGGATTCAGATTTCAGTGTTGTTACAGAACCTGAAATCAGTTCAGTCGTATTCAGATATTGTGGAAATAACTCGCTTTCTGGAGAAAAACTCGACGAAATCAACAAAAAGGTTCGCCGCACTTTGATTCACAAATACGGAACAATTATTGGGCAGACAGTAAGTGATGGCAGAGTCTGCCTTAAGTTCACACTTTTGAATCCAAGAATTACCCACGAAAAACTGGATGAATTAAAAGATTTGATTAAACAACTATCATCATGCTGACGCTTTTTATGATTTCTTAATCTTCTTTACCGGAATGATAGTAAAATTAATACTCTTTTCTGTTTCGCGGCCTGGCTCAATATTTATATCCCAGAATAAAGTTGTTACATGAGAAATATTTACTGGTGCAATCTTTGTTCCATCAAAGCCAGGTCTGTTATATTTGATTGGATTATAGCAGAAGCCGCATTTTTCATTAGGTTCAAACACAAAAGAAACTCCGTTAGGCTGATTAGAAACGCGTACTACCTGAACATTCTTAAGTTTCCCCTTTTTATTTAAGGTTTCTGTTGATTTTGAATAATCAAAATTGTACACATCACCATTATCAAGAGTTTCAATATTGATTTCAGGTTTAGATGTTGCTGTAAATGAAATGTCAGAAATATTTGATTCAACAGCAAACTTAGCCTTTAGAGGTTTATCACTTTCGTTGCGGATAATGTACTGAACATACATACCTGTAGAATTAATTACATATTTTTTGCGAAGATAAACTGTTTGCCCTGTAGGTTTCCATACAGCTCTTGCACATAACTGAACTTCATGATGCTTTGAGATGTACTTTAACTGTGAATACTGAATTCTAGAGAATACTCCATCACCAGAAGGCTCGCCTCGAATATATAATTCAAGCTGATTTTCTGTAAAAAGATGATCAATAAAGAAGCCGCGGTCGTAATTATCATCATAACCATCAAACTCAAACTTTCGTTTTAAGTTATCAGCATAATTGCAGGAATCTTTTATAACATCAAGCTCTGGGACACTACCACCTGCCAGAGAAATATAAGCAAAATATTGTTCCATGCGGCAAATGTATTCGTCTATACCATCATTGTCATAATCATAACAGGTAACTGCTTCTTCAAATTTGCCATCACCACGGAGAATTTTTTCTGCTTCGTTTAAGTATTTATATGCCAGCTGACGATAGTTTGCATTCAACTGTGGTTCATTAGCAGTACATAAAAGAGTCATTCCGTTTTGAGCCTGCCAGAGTTTTTCACGGGCAGTCTTCTTTCTCATTTTATCTGTTTTGCACTGATTTACCAGAAGACTCAAATACATCATTCGGTTATAGAGTTTTTTACTTTCATTGAAAGTATAGAGAAAATCAAAAACAGTTCCCGGATATTTATTTGTTTTTTCTGTGCTGCTTATTGAAGTAATTTTTGTAATTTCATCACTGATTCCAATTGGAATATAAGATGGAATTTTAATTTTTACTCCAGTTGTTCTATAATTGTTTAAGGTTGTTAATTTTACTCTTCCATCTTCATTTGCCTGAATGTATTTTCCAAGCTGTTCAAACCATTTGGTTTCATTCAATTTTGAAACCATTTCAGGAGTGAGAGCGATTGCAATGATTCTGTCTGCATCAAGCTGAAGATGATTATCTTTCTTTTCTACTTTTAAAACTGCCTTTTCAATATTATAGATGAATTCTTCAGCGAGCATCTGTTCGTTTGGCATTAAATCATTGTAATACGGGAATATATCAACATTCTTTCCAAGATCGCTCATAAAAATAGGAAGGAAGGTTCTTTTGCTTTCCGGGATAATTGAACTGTTTAAAATAACGTATTCAATTCCGCAGGTATGAATATTATTTACAAGAGAAGAATCCCAGCAGTCCTGGAATAAGGTCATTCCGCGTGGACGTTTTCCAAGGGTTGCACGAATTTCTGAAGTTAGAAGATCTATCTGTCCGTTACGGTCAGCTGAATTCAAAAGAGGAAGCAGCGGATCATTATAACCACCACCAAGAATTTCTACCTGTTTGCGGTCTGTAAGTTCGCGTAAAATTGTAATCAGTTCGTTTTTTCTTTTCTTAAAGAATTGAATCTGAGGGCCTGAAAAGGCAAATGACATTGGAAATGAAGGATGTGAATAAAGATATTTTAATACTGGCTTATAAACAGTCTGAAAGCTCTTTTCAAGAACTTCTGTGCTTTCTGTACATACAGGCACTGACTTTACAATGAAGCTGACGTATATTGAACCCATTATCCTTTATACGGCACCCCACCAAAAGCCGATATTCACTCCTTTTTTATTTAATAAATTATTAAATTATAATACCCTTCCCCAAAGGTATTTCTCCCCGATAAGCAGAAATTATTATCTGAATCGTTTTAATATTTTATAACAATATTCCCATATTTTAAAGTCTTTTTTAGCATTCCATGTAACATTTTCTTCAACTTTTAGCTTAGTACAAGAAGTCATATCAGAAGAATCGTTACTGCAGACAACCATTTTTTTTGTGTTTTTTGGAATCAGTTTGATTATATGCTGAGGACATACCAAAACACATTTTCCACAACCACAACAGTTACTTGTTACAACTGCAGTCATGTTTTTTATTACAATTGCTTCCTGCGGACAGATTTTTGTACAGTCACCAAGACCAAGACAGGCAAAATGACAATCCAGTGCAGAGCCATATACAGTTTTGGCCATTACACAGGTATACTCGCTGTTATACATAGAGCGTTCAAGACTGCATTCTTTATTGCAGGAACACATAACATAAGCTTTTTCTTCAGAAGGACTATATTTTTTTTCTTCAGGCAGAATAACAGGAGAAAGAGTTAGCGGAACAAGTGGGTCTTCCTTTTTCTTATCTTCCTTATTAATAGACGGAATAAAAATATATAGTGTAAAAAAAGCGAGAAGAATTAAAAGCAGAATAAAAATTATAAACAAAATGATTTTCAGAATCATTGAATTGCCCCCGGATTAAGCCATGCAATATCCCAAACTGAAAGCAGGAGAATAAGAACTGCTAAGAAGATGAAGTAAAGGCTGTAATATTTTTCATCAAGAAGTCTTCCATTGCTGCATACACGTCTTCTAAATGTAAGGCTAAATGGAATAATAATCAGCATGGAAATAAGTCCGCTCATGCTTATAAAAAGTGTAAAAAGTAGAGAGGAACTTTCTTCTATTGAAAGTAAAATTAAAAGATATGAAACTGCAAATTCAGAAGTTGTCTGGCCTGTAGTAAGACGGACTATTCCTCCAAGGAAGGTACTGATACAGGCATAAACTATAAAACAAACAAGAGGATATATCTCTGTGATTGTAAGCGGAACCAGAAGATAATAAGTTATAAGCCACGAAATCACTGAAGAAGATAAAATTGAAATTGCACATTTAATATAAAAAATCGGCTCCTTAAATTTTACAATTCCAATTTCAGCAATTTTGTTTAATCCAATTCCGTAAATTAATACGACAGAAGAAAAAAGTGAATAATATAAAAATGTATAAAAATAAATCATTTTTCTTCTCCTCTGCCAGAAATAATTCTTGCCTTATTTCGGATAAATAAAAACAGATAAATTACAAGACCAGTAAGAACCAGGGCTCCTGAAATAGAAGCAAAGAAAGTAAATATTCCAACCTTATCAGGATTAAGAATTATCTTTTCAAAAATTCTATGATTCTTTCCAAAGAAGGTAAAAGTTCCATAACCTGCAATATCACGGAATAAGAAGAATGCAAGAATCATTAATGAAAAAATCAGTGTACTGAAAAGATTTGCCTTTAAGCGAACTGGAAGTGGTTCTTCATAATCTGTAAAAAGAGTATGTGTAAGGAACACAGAAACCGGTGGCAGATAAAGCAAAAAGCCCAGGTTCAAGGCAATTTCTGTATATGTAAGTACCAGAATCTGACGGTACAAAAGTGTAATTGCAATAATGAACATCATTACAAAATAGGTTCTGATCTCATTAAACTTTAATTTACTTACAAGTGAGTTAACAAGAATTCCAAGTATTTCAAGAATAAAGAGTTCAAAAACCAAAGTTAAGCCCAGAACAAAACGACCTGGAGTAGGAATTGTGAGCGCCAGAAAAGACGCAATATACATTAAAGATTTTTTCTGCTTCATAACTGCACTTCCCTATTTAAGCATTTCTTCAATGCGTTTGCTCCAGTATTCTACACGGCGGCCTGTATAAGAGTTTTTAAGCTGAACGGCAACTCTTCCATGCAAAGATGAATACCCTTTAAATTCGATTTTTCCATCATTGTGAACAATAAATATTCCTGAATGAGGACCATAAAAAGTCTGAATACGAATGATAACGGCCTTACCAGTTTCACCACTTTTTTTGTTGCGTGCATCAAAGCAGGCAGCACCTGCAGACAGTGGATTTGCAATTTTTATAGACTTACCAATTTCCCAGGTATCTGGTTCAGATTCTGCAAGTGCATATTCTACTGCAGTCTTAAGATTTTTGTCCCATGATTTTTGAGATACCTTAATTACATATATAAGAATGCCGAAAACTGCAGCTGCAATCAAAACGAATATTGCATAGTTGATAAAGAAATTTTTATACGAAATTTCCTGTTTCATTTTTCGGCCTCCTGTTCTGCTGTAATTTTAGCCGAATATTTAGTAATTACTTTTCCTGTTATCATTTCATTATGTTTTTCTTCGAATACGCGGATTACCATACTCATAATATTTGTGATTAAAACAGTATAAACCATTCCAACTGGAGAAGTTCCACAACCAATAATTAAAAATGCTGTAAAACCTGAAAGCACACCTAAAACAATTTTTCCTTGTACCGTTACTGGAATTGTTCCATACCATTGAATTAAAAAAACGCAGCAGAAAAGAATTCCGCTTGTAAGCAAGGCAAGAATAATATCTCCCTGATTAAAATTTCCTCCAAAAAGGAAAGGCACAAAAAGACGTACAAGAGTTGCATAAACAAATAAGAATATTGTCGGAATAATCAGAGAAAATGCATTGTCAGAAAAAATAATGATAGATGAAATTATTGTCAGCAGATTAAATCTGAATGCCGGGATTATGGAATGTGAATCCCAGAACAAAGAAATAAAACCTTCTGGAATAGTTATCTTAAAAAGATCAAAAATATATTTATTAAAAAATGAAGTTATAGAACTGTCAAAACTATAGATTGGGAATGTTCCATTTTCCAAAAGATAAACAGAAGTGTTTCTAAGACTTATAAGCCCGCTTGAGATTTCGAAGCTTGGAAAATAATTTCTTCCTACATACCACGCAATAATAACTGCAACAGTAGATGTATTAAGCCAGCTGTTAATTCCCTTAAATACAATGCATCGTGAAACTACGATTGTAGAGAAAGAAATGACAAAGGCTGTAAATGGTGGAAAGTTTTCCGGCAAAAGGAGTCCTATAAAAAGCCCTTGAATTGCAATATTCATTATATTGAACAAAGGTTCTTTAGATACAAAATAGTTCACGGCAGATGCAGCAAGTGCACCCAAAAGAGTTGCAAGAATAACAATGAGTGCACTATAGCTTTTTGTTACTGCAAGCATAACAAGCTGAAGTGAAAGCAGAATTATAAAGCGTATAGAAACAGAGGAAATTGACGGAATGTTATAAACAAACGGCTTTACAGAAATACGGCCGGATTTCAATTTTTTTTCTTTTGATGAATTACTCATAGCTGTCTATTATTCCTCCGTTATTTTATTTTTTAAAACTTTGATTGTCTGACAAAGCGGTAATCTTGCAGGACAAACTGTATTACATAAACCACATTCAATACAAGCCAAAGATGAAGCCGTAAACCTTTCATTCAAAAGCTTATAGTTTACGGTATGGTTATAAAGAATATCTGGTGAAAGCTTTACAGGACATACAAAACGACAGTTTCCACAGTTAATGCAGGAATAAACCTGTTCATCTGTTCTTCTCTTTTTCGAAAGGAATTCTACAGATTTAACATATTTTGTAATCGGAATATCAAGACTCTGAACTGAAATTCCGCAAAGCATTCCGTTTATAATTATATGAGCCGGATCCTTTACAAAACCTCCAAGATGAGAAACAAGCTCGCGCAAAGTAATTCCAACTTTTACTTCCAGGAGACATGAAGCATTAAGACAATCCCCGGAAAAATGAACAAATCTGTCTACAGAAGGAATTGAAAGTCCCGCTGCTTTATAAACCTCATAAGCTGTCGAAGCGTCAACAAACAAATCGTTTTTTGTAACACAGAATACGCAGGTACGCTTAAGAGGGCCTCTCACAAAGGCAGATACAATCTCTCTTGGAGTTCCGCATGGGTAACGGCGGATATTCATTTCAAGAGCTTTTATATCTTTGTATTCTTCATTCTTAAAAATATCCTTATCAGCAAATTTTTGATCAATTGCAAAAACAATGCCTTTTGCATTAATTGCCTTGGCAAGTATTCTTGCGCCTTTTACAAGCTGATCAAAATAAAATTTACTTATAAGTGAATCTGTAACACGGTATGGATCTTCATCAAAAAGACGCACAATAATATTTTCAGGCTTTCTTTTTGATTCAAGCATTTTTTCAATCTGAAGTCCAAGATTTTCAGGAATTGAAGTTTTGAATGTATTTAAAACACCAAGTTCTGTGAGCTTTGAAGGAATCTCAGTACCAATTAAATTTGAAGCGTTTTTTTCTGTATGTTTTTTTCCAAGAAATGAAAATGCTCCACCGAATCTGATTTTTACACAGAATTCCTGTCTACCATCTGGAGCAACAATCGGCTCAATTGCAACAACAGAGCCCGGAACTGAAGCATGAATATAAGATTTTTTTCCATTAAAAAGTTCAGTTTCTGCAATAACATCCCCCTCGTGTACAGTATCACCAACTTTTACCAGAGGTTTATAATTACTGTCAGCTTCCTGAGATAACGGAATTGAAACAAAACGCGGCAAAAAAGCTTTTTGAGAATCTTTATAATCTTTAATAACAGACGAAACTATCGGGTTATTTGAATTCATTTATTAATACCTTTTCTTATGATAATGGAAATATAGATAAAAAGTAATATAAAAACGCAAATAAACATCATAATTATGCCAAATAAATTTACATAGCTTGAGCTTAATGCTGAATATCCGGCAATAAAATCAGATCCTTCAGACTTCATAACCTTCTCTACTGAATTAAATTTTAAGGAATCAATTCCATCAAAAACTTCACGGCGGAAATTGTCATCATAATGCATTGTCTGAATTTGAGGTGTAATGATTCCGCTCTCTGGATTTTCTATAAATGTCTGGAATTCAATAGAATCTTCATTTTCAAAAGACTGTTCGTTCAGTGATTTATATGGTGTAGTTCGAACATTCCAGTTCCATCGGTAAAAAGCTTCAAATTGAGGAAGCTCTTCATTTTGAATTGATGAGGAAGCTGGAAGAAGAAGTTTTGAACTTCGCGATTTTACAGAATCTGAAGAAGTCAAAAAGAATAATGCAACTACCAGCAGTGCGGCTGCAGTTGAAACTCCAAGAGTAATAAAGGCTTTTCCTGCAAAAATAGAAATGCTTTTAGCCGGGCGAATAAACACCGGAATAAAAGGTCTTTTAGTACGGAAATAGTTTTCCAATAAATTAATGCTAAGCAGAGCTGCACCTGTACCACAAGCAGCTACAATAAACCAGAATCCGGATGCAACAGAACCGGCAAAGGCACATACAATTGCAATTCCAAGCATAGCTGGAACAAAGCGGTTATTTATAAGCCAGCTTACTGCTCCACGTCTTTTCCATACATTGGCTGCAAAAAATAAACAAAGAAGTACAAGGCAGGTAGCTGTAGCCACCGGATAAAAAGGATTACTGAATAAAAATACAAGTGGAATAATCGCGCTGCAGGAAAATACTATTTTATTTTTTACAAAGAGTAAAAGCATTACCGCAAGCAATACACAGATTAAAGGTAAAAGCCACGGATAAGAAGCAGAAGTATCAGTACCACAGGGAATACCATAGCTTTCAATTAAGTTTACAGCATCTGAAAGTCTATACTTATATTGTGATGGGATATAATAAAGCCTGTACGCCGCAGCCTTATCAAAAAAGAATGCCTTACGCTGTGTTGTATATTCATATTCTTTAGAGCCGTAATTCAGTCTGAGCATGGAAATTTCAATTGTGTTTTCGTTTAAGGAAACAGGAAGAAACTGACCCGAAAGATATACAGCATCCTGGATTTCACATTTTTCAAATGCAGTTAGAATTTTTGAATCATCAGAATTTACTGGAACATAAAGAACGTTATACTCTTTCCAAAGCTTACCAGAGGGCACTGAGCGAAAAGAAATTAATAGAATAAGTGAAATAAGAAAAACAAACGGTGAAATAAACTTTATATACTTATTCATAGCGAATTACTTTAAGAGAGAAAAAGAAAGTCCCACAAAAAAGCCAAGAAGACAACCGCACAATACTTCCATAGGAGTATGGCCGTCAACTTCTTTAAGTGGTTTGTAACTTTCTATAATCCCCTTTTCCTTAAGGTCGTTTCCAATTTCGTTGATTTTTCTTGCCTGAATTCCGCTTGAGCGTCTTACGCCAAATGCATCTCTAATAACGACGAGAAAGAAACATAAAGCAAAAATAAATAAATCAGAATGAAGTCCATGTCGGAAGGCAATAGTAACACAAAGTGATGTTACAAGAGCAGAATGGCTTGAAGGCATTCCACCAGTGCGCCATAACATTACTTCAAATAATTCACCAAGAGAATGAATTTTACCGTAGATAAGTTTGATTGCGGCTTTTATAAACTGTGCACCGAGCCAGCTGAATATACATGCAAGAAGAATCGGGTTATGTAAGAAAAGTATAAATTGCTCTATAAAACTATAAGTCGGTGACATACAATACCAAATACAAAAAATATAGATTTATTTTACCACTCAAATGTGAATTTTACTAGTAGATTTTTTTAAAAATGCATATACTTTAATCAAGATGGATTTTAAAGATTTTACAGCAGGCAAGGATGACGCAGACCGTCGTTTAGACCGTGTCTTAAGGATTTTTTTGAGCAGCAAAGGTTTGCCGGAAATCTACAAGCTACTTCGAAAAGGTTTAATCAAACTTAATCACAAAAAAGCAAAACCAGAAACTCACGTTGCTGAGGGAGATATTATTTCCATTGCGGCTTTTCTTTTTGATAATGAAACTTCTGATGAAAGTTCTGTTAAGAAAGAGATCCCATCTTCTCAATATCAGCTTAAAATTGTATTTGAAAATGAACACCTTTTGATTATTGATAAGCCCTACGATAAAACCGTTCACGGAAAAACAGATGGACTTTATAAAGATGTAATTGTCTATCTGAATTCAAAAGAAGATTCTGGAAAAAACACCTCTCTTTCCTTTAAGCCAGGTCCTCTACACCGCCTTGACCGCCGCACAACCGGCCTTTTAGTTTTCTCAAAAAGCCTCGAAGGTGCCCGCTGGTTTACAGACGGTATAAAAAATCACACAATCCATAAAAAATATTATGGGCTTGCTCAGGGAAAACTTTCTCAAAAAGAAGAATGGAAGGATTTTATAACTGACAATGGCGAAAATGATGATGGATTTTATACGGTTGAAGCAAAATCAGCTGTAGAAAATAATGAATCTGCTGTAATGTGTGAAACTCATGCTGCTCCGCTTGCCTGGGGAACAGCACATGGAGCCGACTTCACCCTTGTTGAATTTGATATTAAAACCGGCCGTAAACATCAGATACGAAGTCAAAGTGCCCTTCACAATCATCCTCTTGCGGGAGATACTGCTTATGGTGCAGCACGGCTTGGAGGATCTTCTAAGCGTGAGTTTTATCTTCAGGCTTATTGTCTAAATTTTCCTGAAAATCCGCTTGGACTGCCATCTCAAATCAAAATACCCCTTGCATCAGATTTTATTGAGCAATTACAATGTTGTGGTATTAAAAAATCTGGTTTATAATATTAAACGTATGGGAAAGAAACTTTCAGACATTCTAGAGATTTTCGATATTTTCAAGCATGTGCAGGTTTATGCTCTTGTGGGTGAAAGCGGTACGGGTAAATCTTTCCGTTCAAAGCTTCTTGCTGAACAGTATGGAATTCATGCAATTATTGATGACGGCCTTTTGATTCAGGATGATAAAATTGTTGCCGGTCGTTCTGCAAAACGCGAGAAAACCTATATGGGTGCCGTGCGTGCTGCCCTTTTTGATGACAAAGAACATCGCGATTCAGTTGCACGCGTTCTCCGTAAAACCCATATCAAAAAAATCCTTTTACTTGGAACCTCTGAAAAAATGGTAAGTAAAATTGCCATGCGTCTGCAGCTTCCACAGCCTCAGAAAATCATTCATATTGAAGATATAGCTTCTCAGGAAGATATTGAAAAGGCAATTAAATCCCGCCAGGTTGAAGGAAAACATGTAATTCCTGTTCCATCAATTGAAGTAAAAAAGAACTATTCACAGATTTTTTCTACTTCAATGCATGATTTTTTCAATAAAAATAAGCTTTTCAAAAAGACTGGAAAAAACCTCACAGGTAAGATGATAGAAAAATCTATTGTTCAACCGGAATTTTCAAAAAAAGGCCGTATAGAAATTTCAGAAGCTGCCCTCACCCAGATGGTTATGCATTGTGTTAGCGAATGCGATCCTGAAGTAAAAATCAAAAAGATTTCAATTAAAACTGATAACCGCGGATACCGTCTGATTGTAACAATTGATGTACCATTTGGAACTCAGCTTACCGGCAAGGTTCATAAACTTCAGCAGTATATCATTGATAAGATTGAATCCTTTACCGGTATTTTGATTGAGGAAGTAAGTATAATTATTGATAAAATATCAAAGCCTTCCAGTATGACGGGAAGATCCTGATTTAGAAACATTGCTGCGTTTTGTCTGAGGTTGAGAAACAGGACTCTTTGGTGCTGTAGAACGAGATTTTACTCCAAGTTCATTAAGGGCTGTTTTTACAGCATATTCAAGTTCCTTACGAACAGGATTCATAGGAAGCACAAAGTTTCTGCATTCTGCCCAGGTTTTTGCATAAAGTTCAGTATAGGAATATTTATCTTTTGTTTCTTTTTCCCAGTCAGTAAGAGTTGCGGCAAAATCTTTAATAAGATAGAAAAGCTTTTTACCCATTCTTGCATCAGGTTCGTTCTTGTTTAACTCACCTAACTTACGAATGCTTTCCATGTAGTTGCTTTCAAAATCACGGTTATCGTAAATCAAAGAAGTTGCAGCCGGCTGAAGATAAATAAACAAATCTGTATCAAGCGCTTCCTGAACAATTTCATAGGCACTGCAATTATTTATGATTTTTAAAAGCTCTTCCGTAAGTCTTGAAGGAGAAACCTGCGAAAGCATTCCTGCAGAAATTCTGATTTTATGTCTTAAAGAATAAGGCATTTTTGCATGAGTTGTTGCTGAATACTTAATTGCACGAAGCATGCGTACAGGGTCTTCAACAAAGATTCTATCCAGCGGAATAACTGGTCTAAGAATATGCTTTTTGATATCACGCATTCCGCCAACATAATCAATTACCTGCTGCTGAAGCGGATCATAATAAAGTGCATTCATTGTAAAGTCGCGGCGCAATACATCTTCTTCAATTGTACCAAAATCATTACCAACTGAACCTTCTGCATTTGAACGGAAAGTACTTACTTCAAAAATTTTAGTACCAAATACAACATGGACCAGACGGAAACGTCGGCCTATAATGCGAGAATTTCTGAATATTCTTTTTATCTTAGATGGTGTGGCATCGGTGACAAT
>JAEEGL010298708.1_pt1 | contig 12834 bp, 6 predicted proteins | sample 9134231 | NCBI WGS metagenome assembly JAEEGL01 (sample SAMN16246548, study PRJNA631951) | gut metagenome | biome: gut microbiome; feature: rumen; material: fiber-attached | host: Bos | place: Iran: Karaj | collected 2018-10
GCGCGGCCGGCGCCAGCCTGCCCGGCGTCAGCTTCTCCGTGGTCGGCGAACCCGTCTTCCAGTACAACTACGAGGCCATCGCGGCCAAGCAGACCCCCATGATGTTCGGGCTGTGCATGCTCATGCAGCTCTTTCTTTTCGTCGTCATGATGCGATCCTTCGCCGCCTCCTTCACGCCGCTCTTCATCGTTTTCCTGAGCGTGATCTGGACCTTCGGCTTCATCGGCCTGGCAGGCTTCGACCTCAATCTCATGATCATCGGCCTGCCCATCATCCTGGTCTGCGTCTGCACCGGCAACGCCGTCCATCTCATTTCGGACTTCACCGAGATCTACCGCACAGGAGTGCCGCGAAAGGAGGCGCTTGCCGAAGCCGTCGCGGCAGTGGGCTGGCCCTGCCTGCTCACGAGCCTCACCACGGCTGCAGGCTTCGTGTCCTTCGCGGCCGCGCCCATGCGCCCCTTCCAGCAGATGGCCCTCTACGCCTCCCTCGGCGTCCTGGCCGCTCTCGTGCTCACCTTCGTGCTTATTCCCTTCTTCTATAGCTTCGGCAGAAGGCACTATTCGGGCCGTGTCCGCACCGCGCAGCCGGCCCATCTCTCGGACCGCTTTCTCGACAGGAAACTGCTCGCCCTGGCCAATGGCGTCGTCAGGCATCCCGCTGCCGTCGTCGCGGCCTTCGGCGTCCTGACTGCCGTCTTCGGCGCCTCCATCTGGCTTGTCCAAATCGAGAGCAACAACAACAAGCTTCTCCTGGAAAAGGTTCCCATGCGTCAGGCCATCGACCACGTCGACGCCACCATGGGCGGCTCCATGGCCATCGACGTCATGCTCGACACGGGCCGGGAGAACGGCATCAAGAGCGCCAAGTTCCTGAAGGACATGCAGAACCTGGAAAGCTGCATTGCCAGCCATCCCCTCGTGGTCAGCACCATGAGCGTCCTCGAGCCGCTGCGCAAGACCAGGCAGGCCATCTACGGAGGCGATCCCAAGATGCGCACCGTTCCGGAAAGCGACGGCGCGGCAGCCGAATATCTCTTCCTCTACGAGATGGCCGGCGGCAACCAGCTCGACAAGCTCGTCTCCTTCGACAGCTCCAAGGTTCGCATCAACGCCCGCACCACTTCGCTCGGCACGGCCGAAGGCCGCCGGCTCAGCGAAGACATCCAGAAGGCGGCGAAGAAGTTCATCGAACCCGGGGTCAAGGTCATGACCGGCGGCTCCATCGACCTGACAACGGCGCTGACGGACAACGTGGCCAGAGGCCAGAATTCGAGCATACTCCTCGCCCTGTGCACCATTTGCGCCATCATGATGATCGCCACGCGCTCCGTCCCCATGGGCCTCATCAGCATGGTGCCCAACGTCATTCCCGTCATCATGGTGCTCGGCCTGCTCGGCCTGACCGGCGTGTACATGGACACCATCCTCATGACCGTGAGCTCCATGATCTTCGGCGTTGCCACCGACGACACCATCCACTTCTACATCCGCCTGAAGAAGGAGTTCGACGCCATCGGCAAGTACCGGGAAGCCGTCATTGCGACAGTGGCCGACATCGGCCGGCCCCTCTTCTACACCACGGTCATCCTGTGCTGCGGCTTCCTCGTCATGACCGTCTCCGTCATGGTCGGCTGGATCAAGATAGGTCTGCTCGCCAGCTACGCCTTCGCGTGGGCGCTGCTAGCCGACCTGACTCTGTCGCCCGCGCTCATCCTGCTCTTCAAGCCCTTCGGAAGGGAGCGTGGCTAGGCTTTCTGGCCAGGCCTGCACCCGCCCAGCCTTTCTTCAACAAGGAGTCAAGACAATGAAACTGCTGAAAGCACTTGCGGCCTGCGCGGCCGTCATCGGATTCTCCAGCTCCGCCTATGCGCTGACCGGCCTTGAGGTTGCCCAGAAGATGGACGCCGTCGATACGAGCAAAAGCAGCACTCTTGTCAACACTATGACGATAGTGCGCGGAAGCCAGCAGATGACCCGGGTCATGAACGTCCAGGTCAAGAAGTACGGTCCTGTCGAAAAACAGTACATCTACATATTCAAGCCTGCGGACGTCAAGGACACGAGCTATCTGACGTGGAACTACAAGGACGTAAACAAGGACGACGACATGTGGATCTACATGCCTTCCGAATCCATAGTCCGGCGCGTCAGTGGCGGCGGCAAGAAGGGCCCCTTCATGCGCAGCGACTTCTCAAACGAGGACATCACGAAGCGCGAAGTGGCCGACGATACCTTCAGCTACCTAAGGGAAGAGGACGTTGCCGGCGTCAAGTGCCATGTCATCGAAGCCTTGCCCGTCAAGCCCGACAAGTCCGGCTACAAGCGCCGGGTCCTCTGGGTGCGCTCCGACATATGGCTGCCAGCCAAGATCGAGTACTACAACTTCGGCGACAAGAAGATAAAGGAATGCCTCTACGGTGGCTACGTTCAGATTTCGGGCATCTGGGTGGCCAGCAAGCGCAAGATGACCTCCGTCGACCGCGGCACCTACTCAATGCTGGAAAGCTCGGATATCAGGTTCAACGTTGATCTGAGCGACAGCCTCTTCGAGCAGGCCAACCTCAAGCGCTAGATATTTCAGGATGCAAAGAGCGGTTCCGTGTTGCGCCTCCATTTCACAATCCTGATGGCCGTCCTGCTTTCGGCTGCCTCTGTAGCAGGGTTTCTGGATGACGCCCAGGCCGCCCTTCCGGGCGATCCTTTTGCCCCGGCAGGATCGCCTGCGGCTTCTCGGCGGCCTGCGGGAACTCCCTCAGGCCGTCCTGCGGACGGCTCCTTTCCCCCGGAAGGATCGTCCGTTCCTTCAATGCCTCCTTCTAGCCCTCTTCAGGGCCGTCTTGCCGGCGATCCCTTCGCCCTCTCGGGACAGCCGGCACCGTCCCCGCAGTCTGGAGGGGCTTCTTCAGGCTCTCTTGCCGGCGATCCCTTCGCCCTCCCGGGACAGCCGGCACCGTCCCCGCAGTCTGGAGGGGCCCCTTCAGGCCCTCTTGCCGGCGATCCCTTCGCGCCGTCCGGCCCATCGGGACAGTCTCAGGAAGTGGGCCAAAGCCAGGACGACGGCCTTGCCGGAGACCCCTTCAGCTCCGGCTCCCAGACTGGCGTTGCGGAACCTGCTGCTGAGGACGGTGCTGGTTCTTCCGCTCTAGGAGTGCCTTTTGCCCTCTCCGGATTTTTCGAAACCCGCAACCAGCTTGCCTTGCGACACATGGACAGGCCTGTTTCCTTAAGGCAGCGCCTCCAGGTCGAAGCCTCCAAGCGATGGGAGCACGTATCGCTTTTCGCCAGTTTCCGTGGCGATGCCGATCTTGCGGCGCCGACATGGAAACACCAGTACCACTCCCCCTTTCTGGCCTCTGTCCATGAAGCCTACCTGACTCTGTACACGGATCATCTTGACATGTTCGCAGGGCGCAAGATCCACCGCTGGGGCACGGGCGACGGCATCAATCCCATGGATCTGATCAACCCTATCGACACGCGAGACCCCTTTTCGTCGGGCCGGGCCGACAACCGTGTGCCGGCGGAACTTGCCGTCGCCAAACTCTCCTGGAAAAACTGGTCTCTGGAAGGCGTCTTTCTCCCCCTGGCACGCGTTTCGGATCTGCAGAGCCGAGGCTATCCCTGGAACGCCAAGGACTACGACAGCATCTACGCGGCCGAAGAGCGTGGCGAGATCAGGGTCAGGAACAAAAAGCCCGACGAATGGTTTCGGCAGTGCGCCTGGGGGGCTAGGCTTTCGACTTTTGCAGGAGGATGGGACCTCAGTCTCCTCTTCTTCTCGGGTTACATTTCGCATCCTGTATGGACTCCCGTCCTCGTTCCAGCCAGCGGCAGGATGACCTACGAGGCTAGGCATCCGCACTTTACTGCCTACGGCATCAACTTTGCCAAAGCAGTTGGAGGCTCGTCGACCATACGAGGAGAACTGGCCTACAAGCCTCAATATAGAATGAATTTCAATGACGAGTATTTTCCATTTACAGGAGATTATGTGCAATCTGTAATTGGGATTGATTATGATTTAGACTCTAAATACTATTTTAATATTCAGATATTTACTGATTTTTTTAAAGGTTCAAACGAGAGGCAAGAGTCAAAAAATAAAATATGGAATGGTGTTTCGTATGAAATCAGTGGCAAGTGGCTCAGAGATGATCTCAAAGCAGGAGTTCGAGGAAAGATTTATACCAGCGGAGATGGCGATCTTACAGATTTCTTTGTCCAATATAAATTTAATGATAATGTAGAATTTAATACAGGTGTTATGTTGTGGATTGGGTCAAATGAGAGTGCAATTGGACGTTATTCAGAAAATAATATGCTTTATTGCAATGTAAAATTTTCATTTTAAATTTGGAGGAAAAATGACTGTAGCTGAACTTTTGAAAACATTGGAACAAAAAAACGTCCATGTCTGGAAAGAGGGAGAGAAGTTGCGCTACACGGCTCCCAAGGGCGTTGTTGCTGGCGAAGTCCTGAATAAACTCAAATCCCGTAAGGCTGAGATTCTGGCTTTCCTTGAAGAAGCCGAAAAACCCCTCGTCATTTCCGTTGATCCCTTGAAAGCTGGCGAGCCATTTCCGCTGACCGACCTGCAGGCCGCCTATCTGGTGGGCCGCACATCCGGCTACGACATGGGCAACATCGGCTGCCATGTCTACCTCGAGTTCGAGCGCAGCGACTTCAGCCTCGAGAATCTGCAGAAGGGCTGGAACCGCCTCGTCAGGCGCCACGGCATGCTTCGGGCCGTTTTCTTGCCCGACGGCACCCAGCGGATGCTGGAAAAGACGCCCGAGTACGCCGTTGCCTTCGCCGACCTGTCGGGCGTTTCCGAGCCTGAGCGCGACCAGGCGCTGATGGATACGCGCTCCGCCATGTCCCACCAGGTCTTCAAAACCGACCAGTGGCCCCTCTTCGACATCCGCGTGAGCAAGCTTCCCGAGGGCGTGCACCGCATCCATTTCAGCATAGACCAGCTCATCGCAGACGGCTTCAGCCTTGAGATTCTCTTCCGCGAGCTGGCGGCGCTCTGCAAGGATCCCGATGCCGAGTTCAAGCCGGTCTCGCTCAGTTTCCGGGACTATGTCCTCGGCGAAAAGGACCTTGCCGGCACGCCTCAGTACGAGAAGGCCAAAGAATACTGGTTCAACCGCCTGGAGAACATGCCTGCAGCCCCCTCGCTGCCGCTTGCCGTCTCGCCGGACAGCATCGACATTCCGCACTTTCACTGCAGAAGCCTCCGCTTCCCCAAGGAGAAGTGGGACCGGATCAAGGCGCGCTGCGCCCAGGCCCGCGTGACGCCCACCGGCGCCCTGCTTGCCGTCTACGCCACGCTGCTCGCCCGCTGGAGCCGCGACCCGCAGTTTACCATCAACATGACGGCCTTCAACAGGCTGAACCTCCATCCCGAGGTCATGGACATCGTCGGCGAGTTCACGTCCGTCAACCTGCTTTCGCTCGACTACGTGCCCGGAACAAGCTTCGAGCAGCGCGCCCGCGAGGTGCAGAAGCAGCTCTGGGATGCCATCGACAACCAGTCCTTCAACGGCATCCAGGTCATGCGCGAACTCGCCCGCCGCAAAGGCCCCGGCGGCAACGCGGCCATGCCCGTCGTCTTCACCAGCACCATCGGCGTTGGCCCTGCCGGCGAGGAGGACTTCGACCTCGGCAAGTTCGGCAAGGTTGTCTACCACATTTCCCAGACGCCCCAGGTGTGGCTCGACTACCAGATTACCGAAGTCGAAGGCGCCCTCATCTGCAACTGGGACTCTGCCGACGAACTCTTCCCCGAAGGCATGCTCGACAGCATGTTCAAGGCCCTTGGCGACATGCTCGACCAGCTCGCGGCCGGCGAGGAGGCCTGGACCGGCAGGCTCAACGTCCTGATTCCCGAACTCGAGCTCGGCAACAACGAAGAGCAGGGCATCGATCCCGCCTGGTCTGAGGCAACCCTCGACGCCCTTGTCAGGAAGAGCGTGGCCGAGCACGCCAAAAACGCAGCCGTCATCGATCCCGGGCGCACGCTCTCCTACGAGGAGCTCGACGCCTGCGCCAATGCCATCGCCGGCCTGCTCAAGGACGACGCTGACGAGGACCGCCTTGTGGCCGTCGTCATGAAGAAGGGCTGGGAGCAGGTCGCAGCCGTGTGCGGCGTCCTCTATGCTGGCTCCGCCTATCAGCCCCTGGATCCAGCCCTTCCCAAGGACAGGCTCCACTACCTGCTCAAGGACGGGCAGGCAAAGTGGATTCTGACGACGTCGGATCTGGCCGATCAGATCGAGTGGCCCGAAGGCTGCGAAATCGTGCGCGTCGATGCCCTGGACGTCTCGGCAAAGTCCGCGCCCGTGGAAAGCGGCGCCATGCCCGACAGCCTGGCCTACGTCATCCATACCTCCGGCTCCACCGGCACGCCCAAGGGCGTGGCCATCACGCACCGCGCCGTCATCAACACCCTGCTCGCCATCAACAGGCAGTACGACGTCAGGGAAAGCGACCGCGTGTTCGCCATTTCCCAGCTCAACTTCGACCTCTCCGTCTTCGACATCTTCGGCTCTCTGCTCGCCGGCGCGGCCATCGTCTTTCCCGGTCCCGACGAGGATCGCGAGGCCAGCGCCTGGGTCAAGCACCTGCGCAGGAACGGCGTCACCATCTGGAATTCCGTGCCTGCCCTCATGCAGATGCTCTGCGCCGTTTCAGGGGAAGGGGACGAGGACCCCGTTGCCAATCTTCGCCTGGTGCTCATGAGCGGCGACTGGATTCCGCTTGATCTGCCCGATGCCATCAGGGCCAAGTCGCCCGCCTGCCAAATCGTCAGCCTGGGCGGCGCCACGGAAGCCTCCATCTGGTCCATCAGCTATCCCATAGGACAGACCGATCCCGCCTGGAAGAGCATTCCCTACGGCAAGGCCCTTCCCAACCAGGGCATGCACGTGCTCAATGCAGGCTTCGAGCCCTGCCCGGCATGGGTGCCTGGCGAACTCTACATCAGCGGTCTTGGCCTTGCCAAATGCTACTGGCATGATCCCGTCCGCACGGGCCAGGCCTTCAGCATCAATCCGGCGAACGGCAGGCGGCTCTACCGCACCGGGGACTGGGCCAGGGTGCTTCCCGACGGCAGCCTTGAATTTCTGGGGCGCCAGGACACCCAGGTCAAGATCAGGGGCCACCGCATCGAACTTGGGGAAATCGAGGCCACCCTCAAGGGCAATCCCGCCGTCAAGGATGCCGTCGTCACCGTGTCAAAGGAAGAGAGCGGAGCGGCAAGACTTGTGGCCCACGTTGTTCCGGGCCAGCAGAGCGATGCCGGCGAGACCCAGACGCCCCGCATTTCATGGATGAGCCTCATGAAGGCCGGCACCGAAAGGGCGGCTCTCCTGCCCTCCGGCGGCGCCGACATCGCGGCTTTCCTCAAGTTCTGCGACACGCTGGACCAGCTAAGCATAGCCTACATGTGCCGAACGCTGCTCGGCTTCAACGCCTTTGCGAAAGCCGAAACCCTTGCCGTCGACGACATCGTGGCGAAGAACGGCATCCTGCCTGTCCACCGCCGCCTTCTTCTGCGCTGGCTTCTCGCCCTGTGCCGCGAAGGCTTCCTGCTCAACGCGGGCGGCGATGCCTTTACGGCGCTTGAGCCTCTGCCCGTCGTTCCCGTCGACCACCTCTGGGAGGCCCTGCGCAACGCTGGCGACGTGGTCGGCGACACCAAGGTGCTTGTCCGCTTCATGGAGCGCAGCTTCGACAGCCTAGGCGCCATGTTCACCGGCGCCAAGGAGCCGCAGAAGCTGCTCTTCCCCGAAGGCGACATGGAAGTGGCCGAGAGCGTCTACGAAACCAACCCCATGAGCGCCTACTTCCACCACATTCTCCAGGGCATGGCCCAGGCCGTGGCCAAGACCGAGGGCACCATCCGCGTCCTCGAAGTGGGCGCCGGCGTCGGCGCATCGAGCATGTCCGTGTTGCCGGCCCTTCCCGCCGACAGGTCGGAGTACTGGTTCACCGACATCTCCACCTTCTTCCTCAAGGCGGCCAGGGAGAAGTTCAGGCAGTACCCCTTCATCCAGTACGGCCTCTTCGACATCAACAAGTCGCCCGAAGAGCAGGGCTACGAGCTTGAAAGCTTCGACGTCGTCATCGCCAACAACGTTCTGCACAACGCCGTCAACATCAGGGATACCCTGCGCTCCCTGCGCTCCCTGCTCGGCCCCGGCGGATGCGTCTTCATCCTCGATCAGACGGGCGACTACCTGCCCCTCATGACCACGCTCGAGTTCCTCATCGACTTCGGCGACTACACCGACGAGCGCAGGAAGCTCCAGACGCCCTTCTTCACCAGGGACCAGTGGCTCGGCGCCCTTGCCGAAACCGGCTATGGACGCCAGGTCGCCTTCCCCAAGCCCGGCCATCCCTACGGCGCCGTGGGCCAGCACTGCCTGGTCGGCCAGTCCACCGTCCCCGTGAACTCGCTCAGGCCCGCGGCTCTGCAGGACTACCTTGCCTCCAAGCTTCCCGGGTACATGGTGCCCGAGCTTGTGCGCATCATCGACGCCATTCCCCTCTCCGCCACGGGCAAGGTCGACCGCAAGGCCCTGGCGGCCCAGGCCTCGTTCAAGGCGAAGACGGAGGAGAAGGCCTTCCTCGAGCCTGCCACGGACGAGGAGATCCAGTTCGCCGGCATGTGGAAGGATCTGCTCGGCAAAGAGCAGATCAGCATGAACGACAACTTCTTCGAGCTTGGCGGCGACTCCCTGCTCCTGACCAAGCTGCTGGCCAAGATGCGCGAGGCCTACGGCTCCGGCGTGGACTGGGAGAACGTGTCCTTCAGAAGCCTGTTCGAGGCGCCGACGGTCGAAGGCATGCTGGCTCTGCTCCAGAAGGAGCGCCTCTCTGCCGAGAGCGGGGTGGCAGGTGCCGGCGGGGAGCCTGTCGCCGAAGCCGCTGCCAGCTTCGTCCTGCCCGGCGAGGAGATGGAGCATCTTGACCCCCTGCGCACCGAGGGCGACAAGACGCCGCTCTTCCTTGCCTGCGACGCCCGCAACACCACCTTCATCTACAGAAACTTCCCTGCCGTCCTCAAGCCCGGCCGTCCGATCTTCGCCCTCAGGCTGCGTCCCGGCACGGGCTATATGGACATCGAGGAGATTGCGGCCCGCTACGTCAGGGAAGTCAAGAAGGTGCAGCCAGAAGGCCCCTACCTCCTCGGCGGCTTCTGCATGGGCGGCATCGTCTCCTACGAGATGGCCCAGCAGCTGGAGCGCGCCGGGGATAGGACTGCGCTTGTTACCCTCATCAGCTCCAGCCGCTCGCACTTCCTCGTCGACGACGAAACCATGGTCTGCTTCATGCTCTGCACGGAACTTGAAATCCCGCTGTCCGAGCTCGGCCTGCAGATCAGCGTCGAGATCCTCACTGAGGTCTCGAACAGCCTCGGCGAGTGGTACAGGAGGGGCGGCAAGGCCGGCATCTGGCTCGACTGCCTTGATCCGGTCCGCCACGCCGGCTTCCTTGAGCCCTACAGGAAGCTTGCCTCCCTCTCTTCCCGTGGCAGGCTCGAAGTCATCTACAATCTGGCGCGGAAGCAGAACCATCCCTACCTTGCGAACCTCTCCCTCCACGACTTCGAGGAGATGTTCGCCCTCTACAAGCAGGGCGTGCGCGCTGTCGCAAGCTACCGTCCCCAGCCCTATGACCAGCCCATCCTCGTGCTGCGTCCGAGGCTCATCAACCCCATCATCGCCCAGCTCATCGACAGCGCGGCGCTGTGGAAGAACGTCGGCCAGACCAGCATGACCGTCGCCGACGTGGACGGCGGCCATGAGTCCTGCCTCAACGAGCCTCAGGTTGCAGGCCTAGCGGCCATCGTCGACAGGCATATCGAAGCCGCCCTGAAGAAGTAGCGGAGTTCCCCCCCCTGCAGGCGCCACGCGCCTGCAGGGGGGGGCTCCAGCGTCAAGAGCAGGCGGCGGGACGTCTTCCGTCGCCTTTTCTATGAGGTGAAGCCATGCAGAAGACAGTTGGCGTGCTCGGCGGCTACGGCCGGGTTGGATCGGAAACGGCACGGTGGTGCGCGAAGCTGACGGACGCCCGCATCCTGATAGGCGGAAGAAGTCTGGAAAAGGCGTTGCAGGTGGCGCGGCAGGCAGGCCCGAACGCAGAGGCCCTCTCCGTCGACATCGGCGACCAGACATCGCTTGGCGCCTTTGCGTCCCAGTGCGACCTTCTCCTCAACACGGCAGGCCCGGCCGCCAAGATAGGCATGCGTCCGGCCCTGGCCGCCCTTGACCGGGGCATCAGCTACCTGGACGTCAGCGGCACGGAGGCCCTGTACCGGGATTTGAGCGCCTACCTTGGCCAGATACGGGCAAAGGGCCTCTCCTTCGTCATCGCGGCCGGCATCTTTCCCGGCCTTTCAGGCGTGTTTCCAGCGGCCATGGCCAAGCGCTACTTCACCGCCGTCGACACCCTGGAAATCAGCTTCGTGAGCGAAGGCGACACCCTTTCCTTCAACGCGGCCTACGACGTCGTTGCCAGCCTTGCCGACGGCTTCGCCCAAGGCATGCGCCAGTACGTCGACGGCACCCTCACCTCGAGCGGCGTGGCGCCCAGGGAAATCGTGCTGCCGGATCCCATAGGCGCAGTCCAGGGCTACCCCAGCCTTTCCCAGGAGCTCATCCTGCTTGCCAGGAAGGAAGGCTTCCACACGGTCCGGGGCTATCTGGCCATTCTGGACAGCTCCCTCAAGGCCATGTTCAAAATCCGTTCCGAAAAGCTGTTCCAGACCGAGGAGCAGCGCATCGAGGCCGCCAATCTCATGGTCGAGGCGACGAAGAAGGATCTGGCCAACAGGCGACGTTGCACCATGTACCACCTCGTCGTCAAAGGAACCAGAACCGGCGGGGAGCAGGGGGAGGTGGTCAGCATCATGGAGTTCCGCAGCAACGACGCCGAGCTCACCGGCATCGTTGCCGCCTGCTCAGCCCAGATGATGCTGGAAGGCAGGACCCAGGAGCCTGGTTGCTCTTTCCTGTGCAACGGCGTGGATCCGGACGAGCTCATGACGCGCCTCGAAGGTTGCGGCATCCGCCCAGTCGTGCTGAGCGGCGTCGAGGAAGAACGGGAGTCGGGCGACATCTAGAGCCTCGCCGGAGGCCGGAGTCCTTTGCAGGAGAGCAGCCGGGGGCATCGGGACACGTGCATGATCGATGTGCTCAAGTTTGTCGATGCCGGCAGGGCCCAGGCGCTGATGGAGGCGCTCTGGCTTGCGGGAGCGCCCTGTGCGGCCAACCGAGGAGGCGTCTACGACAGGCAGGCCTCCAGGGCCCTCCGGCGTGCGTCCTTCGACTTCGGCGGGATGGCGTCCCGGCCGCAGGGCCTGCGCCGCACCCTCTTCTGGCTCAGGGAAAAGGCGCTTGACTGCACCGTTGCGCAGTATGCCGCCCAGCATCCCGGCGGACTCGTCGTCAGCCTTGGCTGCGGACTCTCCACGGCAGAGTTCAGGACAGCCCTGGGGCAGTGCCGCTGGTGCAACGTCGACAATGCTGGCGTGCTTGCCCTGCGGAGGGAGCTTTTCCAGGAAACGTCGCCAGGCCTGGACGTGGCCTGCTCCGCCTGGGATCCGAGATGGATGGACAGGATTCCCTCCCGAAACGGCGAAGGCGTCCTCTTCGTTGCGAACGGCATCTTCGCCGGCGCGCGGCCGAGACTGTTCAGAGCTATGTTCTCCCTGGTCGCCTGTCGCTTTCCGGGGAGCCGGCTTGTCTTCCATGCCGTGGATGGTGTTGCAGGCAGAACAGCCGGCCTCATGCAGAATCTAGGCGGCTCGAAGGGACCGTCTGTCGTGTGCCTCGCCGGCGGGACCGCCTCGCTGCAGGACATGACGCCGCGCATCGCCGGCGTTTCCAGTCGGCTTCCTGCCGAGGCCTCCGGAAGGGCCTTTACGCTCGGCGAGAAGGCCTGCATGGGCCTTGTCCGCAGGCTGGGGCTCCTGAGGCTGGTTGCCGTCGATTTCAAGGCCGTCGTCGTGGCGGCAGGGGGCAGGGACAGATGACAGCCTTCAACGCTTGCCCCGCGGCAAGGACCGCGAGATCGTCTTTGGCGCCAGCCGGGAGCGCGGGGGCCTTCTGCATGCCGGCCGTTCCCGTGGCTTGCCACATGCTGGACGCCGGCGACCTGCCATGCAAAGGAGGGCAAGGGCTGTGAAGCCAGACTACGGCAGCTGGATTCCCCGATGGCTCGTCTGCGCCGCCTGGGCCGGGACGATGGCGGCACTGCTTGCAGCCTGCAGTCTGCTGGCATCCCCCGCATGGGGATGGAAGGCGCTGGGGCTGGCCTGCGCAGGTCTCTTCCTCTATGCCTTGCGCTGGGTGGCATGGCTCGTGAAAGCCTACCGGGCCTTTTCCTGCAGCGGTTCCGGCCAGGTGTCGCGGCGCATCGTCGAGAAGGTGGCCGAGCTTGTCGACATCCCCGAGGGAGGAACGGGTCTTGACATCGGCTGCGGAAGCGGCGCCTTGACGATAGCCTGCGCCAGGCGCACCCCCCATGCCCGCATGGTGGGCTGCGACAGCTGGGGCAAAAAGTACGCCTACAGCATCTCCCTCTGCAGGGCCAACGCCGAGGCCGAAGGTGTCGCCAACGCGGAGTTCCAGCGCGCCGACGCGAGGCGCCTCTGCTTTCCCGACGCCTCTTTCGACGCCGTGACGAGCAACTACGTCTTCCACAACATTGCCGGCGCCAAGAAGCAGGATCTGCTCATGGCAGCGCTGCGGGTTCTCAAGCCGGGTGGCGTCTTCGCCATCCACGACCTCATGGGGGAGCGCGCCTACTGCGACATGAACGC